>JAEEGL010079367.1_pt1 | contig 17872 bp, 11 predicted proteins | sample 9134231 | NCBI WGS metagenome assembly JAEEGL01 (sample SAMN16246548, study PRJNA631951) | gut metagenome | biome: gut microbiome; feature: rumen; material: fiber-attached | host: Bos | place: Iran: Karaj | collected 2018-10 | reverse complement strand
GTCACCTATTTGGGTTCCTATCCCTTTAAGCCTTCCTGAGGCGATGATCTCATCGTACCAGGGGAGGTAACAGCCCAGAGCATCGATACTTACGAAGTATCTCATCTTAAAACGCATGAATGCCCCGAGGAGAAATGAAATCAGGATTAAACAAACCGGAAGATTTTTATTTATGTGCTCCAGTGCTTTCTTTTCGATGTTTATCATTCGTCCTCACCTCCTCTGAACGCTTTTTCCTCTTTAAAGAAGAGGCAGACATACATGATGTAAACAAGAATGTTCAATAATACAAGACTCTTTAAAGGAACGGTTCCCTGCATGAGATAGTAGCCATAGGTGCACATCGATATGAGCTGGAGAAGAGCACATGGAACGATGGCCTTTTTGTTTTTAAAGCAGTATATGATGGCGATGATCTCGTAGATGTATCCGTACCTTTCGTGCATTGCAGGAAGGAAGAATACGCAGGTGTAAGTAAGAAGGAGAGCGTAGGACCAGTAAGAAGAATCCTTAAGCTCAAACTTCTTTACAAGCGCATAGAAGATCAGACTTCCCACTATGACAGCGGTAAGCAATATGAATATGGGAGCAAGCTCATCGTAGTGGAGAACCTGATAATCGTAGGCGATGAGACTTACAAATCCGGGAGAGTTCATGGTAAGGGCACCGTATTCGCCGGTCTGTGAAAAGTAGAGCCTGAATCCGGTGAATATCCCGCGGCCTGCGATGATGGCGGGAATGGTAGATATCCACATGATGGCCGGAATGTAAAGGAACCTGACTATGGAAAACTTTCTTTCACTCAAATACCTGTAAATGAAGAAAGGAAGTATAAATATCGCTTGTAATTTAAACGCAAAGGCGATTCCGAGAAGGATAAAGGCTTTGTTAAATCTTTCTTTTTCCAGAGAAAAGAGAGCAGCGATAACAAAGAAGGTGTATATGGAATCGCACTGTCCCCACATGGATGAATTGAGTGAAACCACGGGGGAGAGCCAGATAAGGGAAAAACCTAACGTTCCGAGAAGACAGTCGCGTTTTTCTTCCCTGTCGAATAAGTACAGTCCGGTAATGCAGGCCAGCAGAAGATCGAAGGCTATGCTTAAGGCTTTGTAAGCAAATACCGGGGGTATGGGAAGATAAGTAAAGATCGCGATGATGAACTGGTACAGAACGTTGTAATTTCCGACCTGTTCACTGAGAGCGGGAAGGCCGCCGGCGTTTTTAATGTCCGTGTACCAGTTTAACAGATAGGTATACATATCCTCGCTTACGTTGCTCCTTAACATGAAGCGCACATAGCAGCCCGCGGCAAATGCAACCATGAGGATGAATATCCAAAGTTTATTCTCGATTTTCTTCAGTATATTTCTTTCAAAAGATGTCATGGGATGAAGATTTTCTCCGTTTTTGCATAGTTCAGAATATTTTATCATGTTTGTTTTTTTGAAACAAGGCGGAGTGCACAAAGAAGTTTCGTGAAAAAGACGGATTTTTCCCGTAAAAATGGGCAAATATAACAATATCATTTTAGGGGTGAAAAGTGGTATAGTACACAAGTGTAAGATTATTCCAAGGAGGAGAGTTTTTTATGGCATTTATCATTGAAAAGAACGCGCTCATCTTAAAACGCGGAGGCGAGACCCTTCGTATCGAGCCCTGGGGCAGGGACTCTTTAAGAGTACGTTCCACAATGTTTTCCGATTTCACGGGAAATGACTGGGCACTTACCGAGAAGGTTCCCGAATGTAACGCGGTTGTGGAGACCCATGAGATAGATCACTGGGTAGGAGACGGAACCATCGATAAGAGGACCGTTGCATCCATCACCAACGGCCGTATCAGAGCCGAGATCAATTTTGTGGGCATCATTTCTTTTTACAGAGACGATAAGCTCATTTTAAGAGAGTATTATGCAAGCTACGACGGAACCCTGCTTAAGGGAAGCCGCTGCTTAAAGGTTGTAAACAGAGAATGGAAGGGTATCATCGGCGGTTCCGATTATTCCCTCAACCTTAAATTCGAAAGTAACGACGGTGAGAAGATCTTCGGTATGGGTCAGTACCAGCAGCCATATCTTGATCTTAAGGGAACGGTTCTTGAACTTGCGCAGAGAAATTCACAGATCTCAGTTCCTTTTGCAACGTCATCCCTTGGTTACGGTTTCCTTTGGAACAATCCGGCAGTCGGCCGCGTAACCTTCGGTAAAAATATCACCGAGTGGATCGCAAAGTCCACCAAGGAAATGGACTACTGGATCACCGTTGCGGAGGATCCCAAGGCCATCATGGCCAACTACTCTGCAGTGACCGGCCATGCACCGAAGTTCCCGGAGGACCGTATGGGCCTTTGGCAGTGCAAACTTCGTTACCGCACACAGGATGAAGTATTAAGCGTCGCAAGGCAGTACCGGAAGGAAGGAATAAAGATCGACCAGATCGTCATCGATTTCTTCCACTGGACCGTTCAGGGCGACTGGAAATTCGATAAGAAGTACTGGCCCGATCCCAAGGCCATGGTTGACGAACTCCATTCAATGGGAATAAAGGTCATCGTTTCCGTATGGCCTTCCGTAGACAGAAAGAGCGAAAACTTCTATCCCATGATGGATCGGGGACTTCTCATAAAGACCGAGCGCGGCGCAGCCCAGACCTACGATTATCAGGGCGACTGCGTAGAGATCGATCCCTTCAATCCCGAAACAAGAAAGTATGTATGGGAAGTATGTAAAAAGAATTATTACGATTTCGGAATAGACGCTTTCTGGCTTGATAATTCCGAGCCCGATTACGGCGTATACGACTTTGAAAACTACAGATACTGCGCAGGCCCCGCTCTTCAGGTAAGCAACATGTATCCCCAGATGTACAGCCGTGTATTCTTTGACGAGATGTCAAAGATCGGAGACGGAACGGTTGTTAACCTTCTTCGTTGCGCATGGGCAGGAAGCCAGAAGTACGGAAACGTGGTATGGTCCGGCGATGTTCCCAGTACCTTTGAGTCCTTCAGAGACCAGCTTGCGGCAGGTCTTAACATGGGACTTGCGGGAATCCCCTGGTGGACCACCGATATCGGCGGTTTCATGACCGACGACGTGAACGATCCCGACTTCAGACAGCTTCTCATCAGATGGTATCAGTTCGCGGTTTATTCCGCAGTGCTTCGTATGCACGGCGACAGAGGCCCTTACAACATTCCGCCTCTTGACGATCGTGACTGGGGCGGCGGATATCTTCACACAGGTCAGCCCAACGAGCTTTGGAGCTACGGCGAGGACAATTACAAGATCATGAAGAAGTACTACGATATCCGTATTTCCATGCATGATTACATCAAGTCCCTTTACGATGAGGCAAGCACCAACGGTTCTCCTCTTATCAGGACAATGTTCTATGAGTTCCCCGATGATGAAAAGTGCTGGGAACTTGAAGATCAGTACATGTTCGGAAGCGACTACCTTGTAGCACCCATCTTTAAGCTTAATTGTTTTGAAAGGGAAGTTTATCTTCCGAAGGGAGCGGTCTGGGTACTCACCTCTGACAATAAGGAATATGAAGGCGGACAGACCGTTAAGGTCGCAGCCCCCATCGAGTATTCTCCCGTATTTAAGAGAAAATAGTATGGAAGATACCCCGGAGCAGGTAGTTTCGGGGTATCTTTTTGAAGTGCTTTGTTCATAGAACAACGTTAATTTCGCATTAACAGGAAGCAATAAAATATAGTATAGAAAATTGTCTGAAGGGTAAGGAGAATGCTGATCATATTAACGGTTTTTGCGGCTGTAACGGCCGGTCTGTTGATCACATACGGTTTCTTGGCGTTTAAAAAGGGTGAACGGAAGGGGTATATGCTTTCCGGCGCATTCTTTTTGTGCGGCTTGATCTATGTCCTTCTTGCCATCGCGTTGTTTATGCCATCCCATCTTATCGGGGCATTATATTCCGTAGGCCTCGGGATCCTTGGCTGGGTACTGTACTTTCTGACACTGTTTGTGGAGGAAATGTGCGAAAACCCCATGTCCCGTACCAGGCTTCGTCTGTTTCAGATCATTATCATCATAGACTCCGCAATTTATATCACCAATCCCTTTAACGGTTTTGCCGTAAAGTTCGATCCCTTAGATTTTTACGGGGTTACTCTCTGCAGAGCCCATTTCGGTCCCGTTTTCTTCATCCACGGGATCATCTGTTATATGGTCCTTTTTTATATGTTGGTTCTTCTTGCAAAAAGAATGATGGCCTTTTCCGTCTATTATCGTGCAAGATATGTGATCGGAATGCTGGCGGTCTTCGCCGTTATCGTATCAAGCGCACTTGCTTCAAAGTATACGACTTCCGGTATCACGGATATGTCCCTTCTGTTCCTGGTCATTCTTCTTGCGGCTGTTTTTCATCTGGAATACAGTTTTGCTCCAAGGTCATTAAGGCTAAGGATCCATCGTTTTGTTTCCGACAATATCGCGGACGGAGTCCTGATCTACGATCACAAAGGCCGGCTTATTTCGGCCAACCGCCTTGCTGACGAGATCATCGAGGATGATACGGCAAAGAAAGTAAACAGCGTAAAGGATTTCCTGGGATGGCCCGAAACGGATCAGTTCTTTACCCAGACCATCGGGACAAGGCTGTTTTCCATAGTTTACAAGCAGATATTTGACGAAAAGGGTATCTTTGTTGCGGATATCTTTATTTTCCACGATATCACCGATGTTGAGATGAGGATCGATCGTGAGCAGAAGATCTCAAGGACCGACTCCCTGACCCATGCCTTTAACCGTAAGGGCTTCTTTGAGGCGGCAAACGAGTTTTTGTATGAGAACGAATCGGAAGCGGGCTTTGCCCTTATGATCTGCGGTATCCTGAATTTCAAGAGTATAAATTCATGCTATGGATCCAGAGTAGGAGACAATGCTTTAAGGACCATAGAAAGAAGATTCCGCGACCATCATCATTCTTACCCCATGCTCCACGGACGTACCGCTGAGGGTAAGTTTGCACTTCTTGTTCCTTTTGATTATGTGGATGAACTGGCTTCGGATATGTCGTATGTCAGGGTACCCGTCGATATGGATGTGTCGGTCAGGGTTGATCTTTATTACGGTTTTGTTGTTCTTTCGGATGTTACAAAGCCCCTTGATTTCTATTACGAGCGCGCGCTTATGGCTCTTAACGAGTGTAAGCGGAGAAATGCCGTGGGGGCCCTGGAATATTCCTTCGAAATGGAGGAGAAGGTATTAAGACAGCAGGAACTGACGGCGGAGATGCATAATGCCATCAAGGACGGGCAGTTCTTTGTAGAACTTCAGCCTCAGATAGAGCTGGAAACAAGGAAAGTGGTGGGAGCGGAGGCTCTTGCACGCTGGCGGCATCCGAGACTGGGACGCATAATGCCGGGAGAGTTCATACCTTTGTTTGAAGACAACGGTTTTATCCTTAATCTCGATATACATATCTGGGAGCTTGCGGCAAAGACACTTAAGCAGCTTTCGGATGAGGGAGCCTACGACGGACCTGTGTCGGTAAATGTTTCCCAGGTGGACATCAGGGATATGGATATCATATCCGTGTTTGAACGCATAGTGGAGGAGACCGGGATCTCTAAGGACAAGCTTCATATAGAGATCACGGAAAGTGCGCTGGCAGACAGGCGGGATCTTCTTATCTATACGATGGAGAAGTTAAAGGAAAGCGGATTTGTTCTTGAAATAGACGATTTCGGAAGCGGTTATTCTTCATTGAATGCATTGATGCATCTGCCTTTTGATGTGGTAAAGCTGGATATGGAATTCATGAAGAACAGCAATCTGGGAGGCAAGAACGGTATAATCCTTAATTCCATTTCCGAGATGATACATGCCCTGGGAGCCGAGATAATCGTCGAGGGTGTTGAGACCGAAACCAATGTTGAGAACATGGTACGTTTCGGCGGAGATGTGGCACAGGGATACTATTTCTCAAGACCCCTTTCAACAGAAGCGTTTAAAGAATATGTAAGCAATCACAGATAAGAGAGTTACCGACCGGCGGCTCTCTTTCTTTATGCGAATTTTCTTAAAGAAATGTCCCACAATTCTTTAAAAGTATGATACAATATTCTTCGACTGGGGGAATTTAAGAAAAATTGAGAAAGCCTCCAATTACAGAAAGGAGTTTTATATGGGACTTATTAAAGCTATTGTCGGCGCAGCCGGCGGGGTTATGGCAGATCAGTGGAAAGAGTTCTTTTACTGTGAGGCAATGCCCAAGGATGTATTGGTAACAAAGGGTGTTAAGCGCACAAGCGATCGTTCTTCCAACACAAAGGGAAGCGACAACATCATTTCAAACGGATCAGGTATCGCAGTTGCTGACGGACAGTGTATGATCATCGTTGAACAGGGTAAGATCGTTGAAGTCTGTGCAGAGCCCGGTCAGTTCACCTTCGATTCATCCTCAGAACCCAGTATCTTTGCGGGAAATCTCGGAACAAGCATCGTCGATACTTTCAAGACCATCGGCAAGCGTTTCACTTACGGCGGAGATACAGGCAAGGATCAGAGAATTTATTACTTCAACACAAAGGAACTTGTTGACAACAAATTCGGTACTCCCAACCCCATCCCCTTCAGGGTTGTTGATTCCAAGATCAATCTTGATATCGACGTATCCTTAAGATGTTCGGGTGTTTACTCCTACAAGATCGCAGATCCCCTTCTTTTCTATACAAATGTCTGCGGTAATGTTGAGAGAGAATATACAAGAGATGAGATCGATTCTCAGTTAAAGACAGAGTTCGTATCCAAGCTTCAGGAAGCATTTGCAAGGCTTTCCGATATGGAACTTCGTCCCAACCAGATCATCAGCCACAATTCAGAACTGGAAGATGCAATGAACCAGGCTCTTTCAGATAAGTGGGGCGCTATCCGTGGTCTTCAGGTTGTAAGCATTGCACTCGGATCCGTTACACTTCCCGAGGAAGATGCAGAACTTATCAAGCAGGCTCAGCGCGCAGCCATCAACAAGGATCCCAACATGGCAGCTGCTACACTCGTTACCGCTCAGGGCGATGCAATGAGAACCGCAGCAGGCAACACAGCCGGTGCTATGACAGGCTTCATGGGAATGGGCATGGCAATGAACACAGGCGCTGCAAATACAGCTTCCAACTTATTTGCAATGGGTCAGGCTCAGCAGGCTCAGCCCGCAGCTCCCGCTGCAGCAGCTGCTCCCGCAGCAGGCTGGACATGCTCCTGCGGAACCGTTAATACCGGAAAGTTCTGCTCCAACTGCGGAACTCCCGCTCCTGCTCCTGCAGAATGGACATGCTCCTGCGGAACCGTAAACAACGGAAAGTTCTGCTCTAACTGCGGAACTCCCAGACCTTAATATTTTTAGCTGATTCAGAGGACCGGGAGTTTCCCGGTCCTCATTTTTAAAGGAGAATAGTATGGCAGAGTTACAATATAAATGTCCCTGCTGCGGCGGCGCTCTTGAGTTTAACTCCGGCGTTCAGAAGATGAAATGTCCCTTCTGTGATACCGAGTTCGAAATGGAGGCTCTTAAGTCCCTGGATGAGGCTTTGAGCAATGTTGAGCCCGACGATTATACATGGGATACCACTGCGGGAAGCGAGTGGAACGATGCGGAAGCTGACGGAATCCGTTCCTATGTCTGCAAATCCTGCGGCGGCGAGGTTATCGGAGATTCAAATACCGCAGCAACGGAATGTCCTTACTGCGGAAATCCCATCGTAATGATGGATCAGTTCAAGGGTGTGTTAAAGCCTGATTATGTGATCCCCTTCAAGCTTGACAAGAATGCGGCAAAGAAGAAGTTTGAGGAGCATCTTAAGGGAAAGAAGCTTCTTCCCAAGGCATTTACCCAGGGCAATCATATCGAAGAGATCAAGGGCATCTACGTTCCTTACTGGCTATTTGATGCGGATGCCAGCGCACATATCCAGTACGAAGCTGACAAGATCAAGGAATGGGAGGATGCGGATCACCGTTACAAGAGAACGGATACCTACAGTGTTCTTCGTTCCGGACTTATCGCATTTGACAATGTTCCCGTTGACGGCTCTTCCAAGATGGCCGATGACCTGATGGAATCCCTCGAGCCTTACAGCATGCGTGATGCCGTTCCTTTCCAGACGGCTTATCTTGCAGGTTATGTTGCGGATAAGTACGATGTTGATGATAAGGCAAGCGTTGCCCGTGCCAACGAAAGGGTAAAGAACAGTACGGAAGCAGCTTTCAGAAAGACGGTTACGGGATATGATACCGTTGATCAGATCAAGTCAAATATCAGGTTATCCAACGGTACCGCCAAGTATGCGCTCTATCCGGTATGGATCCTTAACACGACCTGGAACGGACAGAAGTTTGTTTTCGCAATGAACGGACAGACCGGTAAGTTTGTGGGTAACCTTCCCATGGACAAGAGCCTTTTCTCAAGCTACCTGTTTAAAACCGCCGGAATCGCTGCGGTTGTTGCCTTTGTTATACAGCTTTTGTTCGGACTTATGTAGGAGGTGGATGAATGAATATTATATTAGCATTTAATTTACTGGTCGCATCCGCCACGCATTACATTCCGGTTGTGGCTGCAGAGGGCGGTGATTTCAGCATAGGCTCCGCACTTTTGATCTCCATCGTGATCGGCCTTATCTGCGGACTTATAAGGGCTCTTATCTTAAAGGGTGAGCTCACCAGCGTTCATAAGAATGATTCCGCGGCAGATTATACAAGGCCCGGAAGCTTTAAACTTCAGGGTAAAAAGGATATCTTTTTGGGAACAAAGACCGAGGTCTTTGACAAACCGAAGGAGAATAAATAAAGCTTTTGATACGGTGCACCGCAAAACGGTGCGCCGTTTCGATTTTTGCTTGTTTTTTCGGGGATTAAATAGTAGAATGCTATAAGTGAAAAAGATATTCAGGAGGGACATATGACACAGTCCAGAACCCATAATTGTAATGAGCTGCGTATTGAGGACGCAGGCAAGAAAGTAACCCTGGTGGGCTGGTATGAAAATATCAGACGTGTGAGCAAGAACCTGGGTTTTGTTATTTTAAGAGACTTTTACGGAACCACACAGATCGTTCCCGAAACCGAGGAGATGATGGAGAAGTTCTTAAGCGTGAACTGCGAATCCACTCTTCTTGTTGAAGGTGTTGTAAGGGAAAGATCAAATAAGAACAGCAAGATCCCCACAGGAGACATAGAGGTAGTTCCCGAGCGCGTTGAAGTGCTCGGTAAGTGCATATACAACGAGCTTCCTTTCGAGATCAACCGTTCAAAGGACGCTGACGAGAATACCAGACTTAAGTACAGATATCTGGATCTCAGAAATCCCGATGTTAAGAAGAACATCGTATTAAGATGTAATGTTGTAGCTGCTTTAAGACAGGCAATGACGGAAGAAGGATTTTTGGAGATCACAACTCCCATCCTTACCGCTTCTTCACCGGAAGGTGCCCGCGACTTCCTTGTTCCCGCAAGAAAGCATCCCGGCAAGTTCTATGCGCTTCCCCAGGCACCCCAGCAGTTTAAGCAGCTTCTCATGACCTCCGGCTTTGACCGTTACTTCCAGATCGCACCCTGCTTCAGAGATGAGGATGCCCGCGGAGACCGTACGCCCGGTGAGTTCTATCAGATGGATATGGAGATGGCATTTGCATCCCAGGATGATGTACTTTCCGTACTTGAGAAGGTTCTTGTTCCCGTGTTTGAGAAGTACGGTATCTATAAGCGCATTACACCCGCACCTTTCAGAAGGATCCCCTTCAGAGAGGCTATGGAGAAGTACGGAACCGATAAGCCCGATCTTCGTATCGACCTTGAGCTTAAGGATGTCACCGATGTTCTTGGCTGTATCGATTTTGGACCATTCAAGGAAGGCAGCGTAGAGGCTGTTGTAGTTTCCGGCTTTAACGCAACAAGAAAGCAGATCGACCAGCTGGTAGCGGATGTTGAAGTTCAGACCGCAAAGAAGACCTACTGGTTCAGAATAGATGAAAACGGCGAAGTTGTAGGCGGTATCTCCAAGTTTGTACAGCCCATTAAGGATGAAGTCATCGCTAAGCTCGGTCTTACAAAAGGCTGCTTCGTAGCTTTGGCTGCAGGCCCCAAGGCTTCCGCATTAAAGACCGCAGGTGTTTTAAGGACCAAGCTTGGTACCCTTTGCCCCGAGCATATGGATAAGGAACAGTATCAGTTCTGCTGGATCGTTGACTTCCCCATGTACGAGATAGGAGAGGAGTCGGGAGAACTTGAATTCTGTCACAATCCTTTCTCCATGCCCATCGGCGGACTTGAGATCCTTGAAAAGGCTGAGAAGGGCGAGTTCGATCCCCTTGAGATCATGGCTAACCAGTATGACCTTGTAATCAATGGTTATGAGTCCGCATCAGGAGCCGTAAGAAACCATGACCCCGAAATCATGGTAAAAGCGTTCGAACTTGTACGCCTCGGAGAAGATGATGTAAAGGCCAAGTTCCCTGCAATGTACAATGCATTCTGCTACGGAGCACCGCCTCACGCAGGTGCGGCACCCGGAGTTGACCGTATGATCATGCTCCTGACGGGTGAGGAATCGATCCGTGAGGTTATTACCTTCCCTATGAACAAGAACGCACAGGATGTTATGATGGATTCCCCTTCGGGAGTAAGTCAGAAGCAGCTTGATGATGTTCACATCGCTATTGTTCTTCCAAAGGAAGATAAAGAGGATTAACTTTTATGAGTAATGTCGGTGGAACGTTCAAAAAACGCAATTCATCGAGTGTGCTTTTATACGGCGGGCGGATCGCTTTGATCCTCTCGCCTGTTTTGCTGTTATTAATTCAGTCAATTATCCTTAAGACCGATCTTTTTAAGTCTGTTCCCGTCTGGTCCGACGAACTGGATTACTGGCGGGAGATGTTTTCCTTTTCAAATTGCGGTTTTAACTTCGGAGGATCCCTCTTTGTCGGTCATGATGCAAAGATCGGTCCGCTCGGAGCCCATTCTTTCTCTCCTTTAGCCGCCTGGGGCGTTTTCTTTCCTGTATTCAGATCAGCCTTTGCTCCTTATGCTATTCTGTGGATCAACCTGTTTATGCTCTGTGCAGCATGGTTCATATTCGTATATCTTATAAAGCCGGATATCAAGATCACCTATGTGGCGCTCATATCCGCACTGATATATCCTCTTAACGTTCTTTATACACATTCATCCATGATCGAGCTTTCTGCGCTGGCAGGTATCATTGTGTATTTCTCTATTTTATATAAATGGGAGGAAGAGGAAGATGAGGGCAAGTGGTTTGTGTGGCTCATGATAGTGGGCATCTGGTGCATATGCGTACGAATAACCTATATAGTGATACTGTTCCCTGCTATTTGGAAGAAAACTAAATTTAAATTTAATATAAGGAGCATCCTTGCGATGCTCGCATATTTTCTGGGATTCCTGGGCTTTTACAAGTTATACAATCTCTTCTGTGCAGACTATCCGGGGTGGGTCACGGAAAAGATCTCGGAAGCGGAAGGCATTAAAGGAAAACTATCGGTCATCTTTTATAACGGAAAAGATAATCTGAAAAATTTCTTCTCACCCACTTCCGCAGACAGTGCCCAGGTGGGAATGAGATACTTCTTTTTTATACTCCTTCTCTTTGGCATCGGAGCTGCAGTCAGAAACGCGAAAATAAAATCTAAAGTTAATTTATTATACATATCATTGTCCGTAATGATGGGCGGCCTACTGGTAATGATGCTGGGCCTTTACGATATAAAGGAGTGGCGTGATTTCAGGACTTTTGCCCCCATTGCCTTCGGCGTTTTTCTCTTCCTTGTGCTGGGAGAAAGAAACGATCTGCTCAACCGGATCTTCCTCTATTCTTTCATGATCTTTGTTTCGATGATGTGCTTTACATCGAGGGTAAATTTTGCAAGGGACAAGGGTGTGACCGAGGTTAAGGATCTGTCTTCTTACTTTGCGGATCTGGAAACGACGGACGAGAAAGGAGAGCCGAGAACCGTCGGAAGCGATATGATAAATAACTGGTGTGATGTTTCAATGATGAATTCCCTTCCGGCCAAACTCGGTTATCAGATCTTCTACGGTGATCTGACGGAAGAGGAAGTTCATAAAGTGGATTATTGTTTCGTGAGCAAGGAAACATATTTATCAAATAAAGGCTTGTTTACGGGATATGAGAGCTTTGAGATACCGGGTTACGGTATGATGATAAAAATGTTTAATTAGGATTTCGGAGGATATCAATATGGAAAAAGAAACGGGAAGAGTTTTTGCGTTACTGATCGATGCGGATAACGTTTCTCCCAAATATATAAGTGCGGTGATCGAAGAGATGACCACCAAGTACGGAAGTCTTTCCTACAGAAGGATCTACGGTGATTTCACCGAGACCAGAAAGAAATCCTGGAAGGAAGTGCTCCGTGACAATTCCATAACTCCCATTCAGCAATATGAGAACACTGTGGGTAAGAATTCAACCGACAGTGCTCTTATAATTGATGCAATGGATATTCTTTATACCGGAAGGGTTGACGGCTTCTGCCTTGTTTCCAGCGACGGAGACTTTACAAGGCTGGCTTCCAGACTTCGTGAATCCCAGATGTATGTTGTTGTTATGGGAGAGGAGAAGACACCAAGGGCGATCAGAATGGCCTGCGATAAGTTCATTACCCTTGAAAACCTTATCGAGCAGGATGAGATCCCTGCAAAGAAGGCAGGTTCCGGCAAGCAGACCGCTTCAAAGAAGCAGCAGGTTCTTTCAAGGGATACAATCGTAAAGGCTATGATCGATATCATTTCATCAAATGATGACAACGGTCGTGCGACTCATCTCGGGGAGCTTGGCAGCAAGATCGATGCAAGATACCCCGACTTTGATACAAGAGATTACGGCTACAGCACCCTTTCAAAGATGATAGAGGAGCTTGAAGGCTTCGAGCTTTCAAAGAAGGGAACGGCATTCTACGTTTCTCTTTCCGAAACAAGCTCCAAGGGTGATGTATATGCCTTTGCAAGAAATCTTATAGCCAAGGCAGGCAGCAAGGGACTGGATATCGGGGATCTCAGCAATCAGATCCACCAGAGTTACCCCTCTTTCTCACCCAAGTCCTTCGGCTATTCCCAGTTCCAGAAATTTGTAAGTTCCATTCCCGGAACAGTTCTTCATACGGAGGGTACCATCAAGAAAGTGGTAATGGAGGAAAACTAAATGATCTCACCGGTCATGATAGCGTTGCTTCTTTTGTATCTGGCAGATCTTTGCGTTTTTACACCCGGATACGTTTCGAGCAAGTACGATCATTCTCCAAGGAAAAAGAAACTGATCAAAAAGGGGATATGCATCTGCATACCCTTACTTGTGCTGCTTGCGGGAACGGTATATCGTACCGTGATCTATGGACCGGATATTTATCTTTTTATCCTTCTTGCCGGAATGATCCTCTGCGCCGGCGGTGATATCATTTTGGAGATCAGGTTCATAAAGGGAGGTTTTTTGTTCTTCGGAGGACACCTGCTTTATGTATGCGGGGCACTCTATCATGTAAGGAACTTCCGCGGGGCAACATTCATCATATTTCTTGCCCTTGCGGGAATCGGTACATTCCTTACCTTCGACCGACTGGACAAGAAGTACAGAAGTCTTCTTATTGCATATAACATCATGATCAGTGCATCCTTTGCCATGGGAACAGCCCTTTATTCCACCTATCTGCCGGGAAACATGCTTCCGGGCCTTGGATTTATGTTCCTTGTTGTTTCCGACTGGCTACTTGCCAGAAACAAAATGGCGGGCAGTACCTTCGGCTGGTCACTGGTTTCCCTTCTCTTTTATTTCGGCGGACAGATACTCATTTCAACCGTCGTGTTCTTTTAACCCTTTCGGTCAAAAAACTCTTGAAAACCGCAATTTTTCGACATATAATGCAGGCATAACAACAAACATTGGCTTATATTAAACGGGGGAATTATAAAATGAGCACAGATGCTATCGCGTTCGGAAGCCAGCCGGACAAATTGACTTTGGAACAGTATCTGGCTAAACACGAGACACCTGACCTTAAAGCAGTAGCCACCATCGTTACTTCAAGAGAGCAGCTGGAGGCGCTTAACGAAAGGAGAGAGAAGATGGCTGTAAATTCCGTTAGTAACAATTATGGACAGATCGCAAGCGGTAAGGCGGTAAATTCCGCTGCGGACGACGCTTCCGGACTTGCTATCGCCAACAAACTTGAAAAGGAAGACAGAGCACTTACTCAGGGTGCGGAAAATGCAAAAGAAACCGACGATGCCCTTAAGATCGCCGACGGTGCCATGGAGGAGATGACCGAATATCTTCAGAGGATCAGAGAATTGAGCGTTCAGGCTCAGAACGGAACCGCATCGGATTCTGACAAGGAGATGATCCAGACCGAGATAAACAATCTTCTGGAAGGCATTCAGGATGTGGCTAAGAACACGAAGTACAATGAGCAGAACCTTCTTGACGGTTCCATGGCAGACATGGGCGTTGCCAGCAATCCCGACGGACGCGGAATGTCCATCAAGATGGCAAACGGAACTTTGGAAGCTCTCGGCATCGACGGATACGATGTAACCAAAGACTTCGACATCAGCCGTATCGATGCAGCCCTTGAAAAAGTTTCCGAGAACCGCAGCACTTTGGGTGCAGGCTCCAATGCCCTTGAGTATGCTTACAACTCAAACCTTAACACCGCAGAGAATGTTCTTGCATCCAGAAGCCGTATCGAGGATCTTGATGTAGCGGAAGCAGTTTCCGAGCAGAAGAAAAACGAAGTGATCAACGACTACAAGATCATGGTTCAGCGTAAGGAACAGGAAGAAGAAGCTTTGGTTACAAAACTGTTCCAGTAAGATAATTTTATATCGAAAAATGTGAGACCGTGCCACCCGGCACGGTCTTTTTTTGTGCTTTTTCCGACATTCTCCAACGGCTATTCTTCGCCCTTTTTTCGCGAAAAACGGGGCAAATTATTAACAGATAATTATGCTCGGCTCTGAGAGTTATCTGATAAAATAATATATCATGCTGTACTCAATATGAGTCGGCTAAACCCGAATGTATCGTGTAACGGAAAACACGTAAAATATGGAGGAAAAGATATGCAAAAGAATGTGAAACGAATCGTTGCAACATTACTGGCATTCGTGCTTGCCTTTACAAGCATGGACATCACAGGCTTAAGAGCCTATGCCGATGATGCAACAGATCCCGTAGCTGAAGTCATGGAAGATGTCAGCACGGGCGAAACTCTCGATACGCAGGAAACCCCTGCGCCGGCAGAGGCTGAAGAAATTGGAGAGGAGGAAGAGGAAGCTATCGTTGAAAACAATTTCGACGGAGCATCTGATCCTGATGCCCTGGCCCTTACTGATGATATTGTATGGGGCGATGAGAATACTCCGAATACTCTTCCCGAAAACCCCGAATTTCATAATGGTTTTGGCATGGAAGTCGGCCGGGATCGCTGGTTCGGAATCGGCGAATATGTAAATGAAAATGGTGCGCAATCAGCTACCTTGATCGAGGGAGATGAGTCATCGAATTTACACATATACGATGGAGAAACTCTCCTTGAGGGTGGATATATAATTGAATACAAAGGAAACAATCTCTACACGCTCAGAATGTCTTCGGTTGGTGATTATCAGCTCAAATATAAAAATTATGAGAATGTGGTAGACTTTAACGTTAGTTTACCTACAGTCGGTTTTTATACAAGCAATTCCGCAACTATTGATAATCTTGTATTTGACCCGATGACTGTTGGATTTGGCGATAGCACCACTTTATATGTCATCCCCAATCTGGGCGAAAATGACACATTGGATGAAATGAAATGGGAAGTGCAGTCCAATGGTCAGTGGATAAATAACAGTCCCACAAGTTTCAGTGGTGGTTCTATTTCCAAAAATCCAAGTGACAATTTTGCAACAGTTTCTCTTGACGGAACAGCATGGGTAGCATTACAGTTTGATGTCTCCATAACTCGTTATGGCCAGCAGAACCCGGAAGAGAACGGTAACTTCCTTAACGTTGAATTATCCAACAAAGGCCTTGTTTATACCGATTGCTGGGATGATTCTCTTAACGGAGGTCAGGGCGGAATCAAAACTGTTGACTCCGACAATGACAACACTTGGTCGACCTACAGAAAGTATGACACAAACTGGACAGAAGGCGAAGAACGCAATATTCAGTTTGCTATCTGCTCCAAGGATAGTGTCAATGAAGATGATGCTATAGCTTTCGAAGATGATCTTAACGTTGCCGCAAGCGAGTTCTATGTTAAGGTGCTTAACGGAACGACAGAGGCTGATCCGGCGGCAGGCGACTGTGATTTATACTTCGATTCGCAGTCCGGATACTGGCGTTTCAGAGCAAACACTCCCGGTACCTACAGAATTCACAGCACTTCTCTTGAAGGCAGTAACTATTACGGTTCTGATTTTGTTCAGATAACCGTAAATGCTCAGACAGACTTCATGGGTATTTACCTTGATAAAGATTGTAAAAACCCCGCTGAACTTTCAAATGAAGGCGGCACTTACCCCGGAGCACTCAGTGCCGGCGGTGTTACGCTTTATGCAAAGGCATGGTCTAATGATGAGAACAAAACAGTATCCATTATAGGATATTCCCTTCATAATGACAGATATAATCTTCCTGATCAGATCAGTAATATTTATTCAGTTAACTCAACACATGACGGTGTAAATGTCAGCACGCCTGATGAAAACAACGTTGTAACAATTACTGTATCTGATGAGTATTTAGACAATATACGCCTTTATGCTAAATTCGAACAGGATGATAATGTGTATTACTGGGACAGAGATGTGTGGATCCAGCCCAGTAATGCAGGTCTTGCAGTCATCGACCAGATCGATTATCAGGAACCTGACGGAAAGCTTGATGTCTCCAGTTTAGAGATTCGTAATAACGAGTGGAGAAAGAATTTCGGAACCGGCATTTTCGATTCAAGATATGTTATTTTTGCAACCTGCGAAGATCCCGATGCAGATAATCCCGAATATGTACCTGTAACATCCGGACTTACCGCAAAGATCTACGACGGATCTGAGTGGAAAGCTGTTAAAGATGAACTTGTACTTACGTATTATGGCGGAACCGAAGGCATTGATGAGCTTGATGAAATATTTACTGGTCTTTGGTATTTGCAGGCACCTGTTTGCGGTGATTTCAGAATATATGCAAGTGACAATACATTTGTTGAGTTCAATGTAAGTGAGCCCAATATCGGCTTCTATCTTGACGAAGACTGCACAGAATTGGCTACTTCATGGAACAACAATATAATTAACAAAAACGGACTTACTCTTTATACAAAGATCAATAATTTTGATAATCAGAGAGTTGCAGAATTTTATGGTTATGCTCTCGGAAACCCCGATGTCTGGGGAAATGATGGCCTTGATATTTCCAAGGTTGATGCGGTTAAGATCGGATTTGACGGCAAGGACCATAACGGCGTTACAATAAGTGCGCCCAATAACAAAGGCGTTGCTCAGATCACTATCAGCGCCGGTTTTTACGACAATATCCGGGTATTTGCAACTTTGTCCAGAGATGGTGAAATCGAGGAATATTGGGACAGAGATATCTGGGTCAATGAAGATCACACGGGTCTTGCAGTACTCGACTGGCTGGATTGCCGGGATTGGGATGGTGATTATCCCGTTTATTCAAAGATTTCCATCGGCAATAACGGTGGCGATAATGTTGCCCGTTATAATAAGGGATTCGGAAGAAGCGTCGGTGATAACAATATCATCCTTCTTGGATTACTTTCCGATCCTGAAGCAGACAACGCTGATTACAGCAAATAT
>JAEEGL016203455.1_pt1 | contig 17873 bp, 13 predicted proteins | sample 9134231 | NCBI WGS metagenome assembly JAEEGL01 (sample SAMN16246548, study PRJNA631951) | gut metagenome | biome: gut microbiome; feature: rumen; material: fiber-attached | host: Bos | place: Iran: Karaj | collected 2018-10 | reverse complement strand
GCGGCCTGCTGGCGCTGGACTGGTGGAACGGCAACCGTTCCGTGCTGGTGGACGTGGACCTGACGGGCATGATGCTGGGCATGACGCTCACCACCAAGCCCGAGGAGATCTACCGCGCGCTTATAGAGGCCACCGCCTACGGCACCCGCATAATCATAGACACCTTCGAGGAAAACGGCGTAATGATAGACAAGCTGTTCGCCTGCGGAGGCATTTCCCAGAAAAATCCCTTCCTGATGCAGCTGTTCGCGGACGTGCTCAAGCGGGAGATCCGCATCGCCCGTTCCACCCAGACGCCTGCACTCGGCAGCGCCATGTTCGGCGCCGTGGCGGCGGGCAAGGCCAAGGGCGGCTACGACAGCATAGAGCAGGCCGCGGCGGAGATGGGCGGCGCGCTGCCCACGGTGTACGTGCCCAATGAGGAAAACGGCAGGATATACGACGAGCTTTACAGCGAGTACCGCCGCCTGCACGACTATTTCGGCAGGGGAGAAAACGACGTGATGAAGCGGCTCAAGGACATCCGCCGCCGCCAGAGGGCTTGACAGATTTCCCTGCGGGGATTAGAATGTCACCAAACAGAAACTACGGAGGATCATAATGGATATTTTCCAGAAGTGCGCCGATTACACACTGGCGGACGAAATAAAAAAACAGGGCGTATATCCCTATTTCCACGCCCTTGAGTCACGGCAGGACAAAGAAGTCATAATGGAAGGCAAGCGCCGCATCATGCTGGGCAGCAACAACTACCTGGGGCTGACCACCCACCCCGAAGTCATCGAGGCGGGCATAAAGGCGTACGAGCAGTACGGCAGCGGCTGTTCCGGCTCCCGTTTCCTTAACGGCACGCTTAAGATGCACCTGGAGCTGGAAAAGGAACTGGCCGAGTTCCTGGGCAAGGACGGCATAGTCACCTTCTCCACCGGCTTCCAGACCAACCTGGGCATCATTTCCAGCATCGTGGGCCACGGGGACTTCGTGATCTGCGACGCGGAGAACCACGCTTCCATCTATGACGGCTGCAAGCTCAGCTGGGGCCGCATGATCACTTACGCCCACGCGGACATGGACGCGCTCAGGACCCAGTTGGCCAAGATCCCGGACACGGCGGGCAAGCTGATAGTGACCGACGGCGTGTTCCCCGTGGGCGGCGACATCGCCAAGCTCCCCGAGATCTGCGCGCTGGCCAAGGAGTTCGGCGCCCGCGTCATGGTGGACGATTCCCACGCCCTGGGCGTTATAGGCAAGGGCGGCAGGGGCACCGCCAGTTATTACGGGCTGGAGGACCAGGTGGACATCATCATGGGCACCTTCTCCAAGTCCCTGGCGTCCCTGGGCGGATTCATGGCCGCCAGCAAGAGCGTGGTCAACTTCGTTATGCACAATTCCAGGCCCTACATATTCTCCGCTTCCATGCCGCCCGCCAACTGCGCCGCCGCGCTCACCGCGCTCAGGATAATCAAGCGGGAGCCGGAAAGGGTGCAGCGCTTAAGCGACCTCAGCGCCTACGCCAGAAAGGGCTTCATAAAGCGGGGCATCAAGATAATCGAGTCCGACACGCCGATCATCCCCGTGTACACCTACGAACTGGAAAACACCTTCAGGAAGGCCAAGGAACTGTACGAGGAGGGCGTGTACGTGAACCCCGTCATCCCGCCCGCCACCCAGCCCGGCAACTGCCTGCTGAGGACCAGCTACATGGCCACCCTCACCGAGGCGCTGATAGACGAGGCGCTGGACATTTTCGACAGGGTGCTCAAAAGATAAAAGATAAGGCGCGGCCTCGCGGGAATGATTCCCCGGGGCCGTATTTGTTTGCAAAGAGGTGAAGCGGCTTGACCAATCTGATATCGCTGATACTGGCTGCGCTGATGTGCTTTATGGGAACGGCAAACTGTTTTATCGGCAGCGGGGAAACGCCGGAAGAACCGCCCCAAACGGTGACGCTGCGCTATGAGTCCTTTGACGGGGGCGGGTACGAATTCAGTGTAAAGATCGACGATCCGGATGTACTGGGCGTCAGGATGTACCGGGACTACGGCGAGGTGCAGGGCGAGCTCCCGCCCGGGGCCCCGTTTTACGAAGTGTTCGTGTTCGAGGGCATCAAAGCGGGGAAAACGAGGGTGACCGTATACGCGTTTTCACCCATAATCGACAGCCGGGAAATGATCTATGAGGCGACTGTGGATGAGGCGCTGAATGTGACGTTTGCCGCGGAAAAGAAGATCACCCGCCTGCAGCTGTATCGCTACGGCTCTGAAAAGCCCCGGAATTACGAACTTATAACGCTGCAGGACGAATACTGCCTGTCGGTGGACGGCAGCATGTTCCTTCGCAAGCTGAGCGCGCCCGCCGCGGACGAACTTAACCGCATTGCGGAAAAGTATGACCTGACTGCCTGGGACGGGTTTGACGGGCATGGCAGCGGCGTGCTGGACGGCGAGGGCTTCAGGCTGGACATCTGGTTCTCGGACGGCACGGAAGCGCACGCTTCGGGCGACAACGCCTTTCCGCCCGGCTACTTCGACGCCATAAACGACCTGGAAGACATTTTAGCCAACGGTTAAAGCGCGCCCGCGCGCCGGGCGCTGCGGCGCGGAAAAAACAAACTGAAAGCAGAAAGGAAAACCAAAATGAAAAGGACACTTGTGCTGCTGCTTGCGTTTATGCTGCTTTTGGGTGCCTGCGCGGAAGAGCAGGACGGGGAAAGGATCATCCGGCTTAAGACCGACCCGCCCACGTATCTGCAGTATAACGAGACGACAGATTATTGGGACCTGTATGACGAAACGGGGAAAATCGACTCGAATTACTATATAAATGAATTTGGCGAAGAGGGAGCTCCCCACGTTGTCCTTCACGGTAATGCATATGGCTATTTAAGCGCGGACGGGCGCTGGGTATTTGAGCCGCAGTTCAACCTTGCCAACAGTTTTCGCGAGGGCTTCGCGTCTGTCAGAAAAGAAGAAAACGGGCCGTGGGGTTATATTACGAAAGACGGCGGATGGCTCGTACAGCCTGTGTTTGACAGCGCGTTTTGGTTTTCGGAAGGCTTGGCCTGCGTCGGCACAGGCGGCTTGTACGGTTTTATAGGTACGGACGGGCAATATGCTATAGAGCCGCGCTTTGTTGAAACGGACTGGTCCTTTTTCGACGAAGGCGTGTGCGCCGTGACGGAAGACGGAGAAAAATGGGGCTATATCGACAGGCAGGGACACTGGGTCATACAACCCGAATATGTGAACTACATGGCGATCAATGAAGGCCTTATCGCCGTAATGGACGACGGGTGGAAATGGAGGATCGCGGACAAAAATGGCAATTTCGTGACTGAAAAAAAGTTTGCGAACCTGCACCTTTTCAGCGAAGGCCTGGCTGCCGCTTCGGAAGACGGGGAGCACTGGGGGTTTATAGATACCAGAGGTCAGTGGGCGATAGAACCCAAATACACTGCGTTCTATTCCGACGGCTTTGTCAACGGCAACGGACTGGCTTTAGTATCTTTGACGCCATATGATGAAACAGTGTATTATAGCAGATACAATGTCCTGATCGACAAAGAAGGCAGGGAACTGCTGAAAGCCGAAACAATAACCTTTAAGGAAGACGGATCGATCGAAGCCTATACGGATGAGGGCCTGCGCGAATTCCGGATCACCGAAGACGGGCTGGATGAGATAGAAATCGTCAAAAACGATATGTATCTGAAGGATTACTACCCGTTTGAAGGCTCCAGGGTCGCTGTGCTGGACTATGAGGCGGATTTCGCGTTTGACTGGGAACATCCAATTCCGCGCCTGGATGGGGCGACCGCGCTGCTGCCCGTGTACGCCGCGCTGGCGCAGGCGGTATATCCGAAGGATCTTCGTTACGAAAACTATGTAGATAACGCGAACGCCTTTTTCACCTGCACCAAGACGAACAGAGCCTACGATCGCCTGGTGGACGGCGAGGCGGACATAATCTTCTGCGCGGGACCTTCCGATCAGCAGATAAAAGAAGCGAAAGCCAGGGGCGTGGAGTTCGAGTACACGCTGTTCGGATACGAGTCCTTCGTATTCATAGTCAATCCGGAGAATCCCCTCGATGATATCACAGTTGACCAGATAAAGGCGATATACTCCGGGGAGATCACCGCCTGGGACGAGCTGGGTGCGGAAGGGCTGGGGGAGATAATCGCCTACCAGCGCCCGAAGAACAGCGGCAGCCAGACCGCGCTGGAAAAGCTGATGGGGGATACGCCCATAATGCAGGCGCCGCAGGAGTACGTGTCCGACGGCATGGAGGATATACTTGAGACCATAGAATACCGCAACCTGCCCAACGCCATAGGCTACACCTTCCGCTTTTTCTGCGCGGACATGGTGGGCAGCAAGGTGAAGCTGCTGGCGATAGACGGAGCGGAGCCCACGGTGGAGAACATATCAAGCGGCAGGTATCCCATAATAACGCCCCTGTACGCGGTGACGCGCAAGGGCGAAAGCAACCCCAACGTAAAGCGCCTGCTGGACTTTCTTACCGACCCGCAGGGGCAGGAACTGGTGGAAAAGAGCGGTTACGTGGGACTGGGGAACTGATACCGTTCAGACGCGGATATACAAACACAAAGGGCGGCGCGACGGCGCCGCCCTTTGCCGCAAATATGCCTATTCGCTCACATAGTTGTCAAAGTAGCCCTGCACCAGCACCACGGGAGTGCCCTTGTCGCCGGAGCCGCTGGTAAGGTCGCACAGGGAGCCCAGCAGGTCGGTGTACCTGCGGGGAGTGGTGCCCTCGGACGCCATGCTGCCCTTGAGGTCGGCGTCTTTCTGGCGGATCTCGTCGGATATGGCGGACCTGAGCGCGTCTCCGGACAGGCTGCCGAATTTGTCGTCCGCCAGGTATTTGAGCTTAAGCTCGTTGGGCGTTCCGGCAAGGCCGGCGGTGTAGGCGGGGGAGACCACGGGATCCGCCAGCTCCCAGATCTTGCCCTGGGGGTCCTTGAACGCGCCGTCACCGTAGACCATTACTTCCACGGTTTTGCCTGTGGCGGCCAGGAGCTTTTGCTGTATGGAATCGACTATCCCGCGGCAGTCCCGCGGGAAGAGCTTGATCCTGTCCTCGGTGGCCTTGTTGGAACCCAGCAGCCCGTAGTCGGGGTTATAGCCGGAACCGTTTACGGACGATGTCATTATGTCGTCAAGCCCCAGCACCGTGCGGCCGCCCGCCTGCCTGAGCAGGCGCTTGCTGCGCCCGCGGGTGTGTATGTCGCAGGTGATGACCGTGTCGGTATAGCCGAGTATGCGGCGGGGGTCGTTGGCGAATATGATCTCGGCCGCGCAGCCCTCGTTTTCGATCAGCTGTTTATAATACGCCACGTAGTCCACGCCTGTGAACTCGTGGGGATTGTCGCCGAACAGGCGGCGGTAGTCATTAAGGGTGAGCAGGTCGGAGTACGGGTTTACGCCGGCTTCGTCCAGTTGGTCCAGCGTGACCAGGTGGTTGCCCACTTCGTCGGAGGGGTAGGAGAGCATGAGCGTGACCTTTTCGCAGCCCCGCGCGATGCCCTTGAGGCAGATGGCGAAGCGGTTGCGGGAGAGTATGGGGAACACGACGCCGACGCTGCCGCCGCCAGTCTTGGCTTTAACGTCCGCCGCGATGTCTGAGACCGTGCAGTAATTGCCCTGGGCGCGGGCGCACACGGACTCGGTTACCGCCACCACGTCCCGGTCGTTCAGAGGGAAATTGCCCCGGCACGCAGCGTCCAGAACGCTTTTGGCCACTATGGCGCTTATGTCGTCGCCTTCGCGTATGATAGGGCAGCGTATGCCGCGCGCGGTAGTGCCTGTCAGTCTTTCGCTGTTCATAGTGCTTCCTCCCAAAGCAAGAATACTGAGATTATACCGCGCAGGAGCGGTTTTTATGTTACGGGATCAAGACAAAAATATTACGAACTTTATCTTTACAATGCACGTCCAAAAGAGTATGATATAAATGAGGTGAGATGTATTGTATACTGCCGAAGACTATGAAAAAGCGTTTGGAAAGACCAAAGCGCGCGTGATACTGGGCTCGGCGCTCATAGTGCTGGGGCTTGCTGGCATAGTGACGCTGACGCTGCTCAAACAGAAAATCGCGCTGTACATATTTACCGCGATAATGTATCTGGTGTGCTTTTTTGTATGGAGCTATAAGATCGCGCCCTGGCTGAAGTACAGAAAATTCCTTAAAGAGCTCAAGACCGGCCAGAGGAAACACGCCGTGCTGATCTACCGCGGCATCGCGTTCGAGACCCGCATGTACGACGGCGTAGAGGTGTGGGACCTGGATTTTTATGAGGAAGACGGGCAGACCGAGCGCCTTATGGTGCTGGACGCCGAGTATCCCAAGCCCGCCCTGGAAGAGGGGCAGAAGGTCAGGGTCGAATCCTACGGCAGCTTTATTACCAAACTCGATCTGGAGGACAAAAATGCGTAAGCTTCTGTGCGTTTTGCTGGCGGTGAGCATGTTCGTGTGCGGCCTGTCCGCGTTCGCGGAAGAGGAGACCGGCACCGAAACGCCGCCGGCGGCTCCGGGAGGCCGCGGCGCGGTGGAAGTCATCGACGGGCAGATAGAGGGAGAGAATGACCCCGTCGACGAATTCGACCAGGAAGGCGACAAGGTGGTATATGACCCCATAGAGGAGATCGCGCTGGACGACGTGGCCATCACCGACGCGCTGGATACCCTGGACGGCGTAAGGAACATACTGCTCCTGGGTCTTGACAGCCGCACCAGCGCCAGCAGCGTGAATCAGGGCCGCACGGGCTATCTGCCCCGCAGCGACACCATGATGCTGCTGAGCGTGGACATCGAAAACAAAACCATAAAACTCGTATCGTTCTTAAGGGACCTGTATGTGGAGATCCCCGGCTACAAAAACAACCGCCTGAACGCCGCTTACGTGTTCGGGGGGTATGACCTGCTGGCCAAGACGCTGGAGAGGAATTTCGGCGTCAAGCCGGACGCGTATGTAGCCGTGAACCTGGCGGGCCTGGTAGAAGTGATAGACCAGCTGGGCGGGCTTTACGTGGACGTGCCTGCCAACAAGGTGGACAGGATCAACGCCGTCATATACTGGTACAACGCGCAGGTGCTGGGCAAGACCAACAACCGTTCCGATTTTCTTACCCACGGCGGGTATCAGCTTTTGAACGGCAAGCAGGCGGAGGCCTGGGCCAGGTACCGTCACAGCGAAAGCGACTTCCAGCGCACCGAAAGGCAGCGCCAGCTCATAGAGCTGGTATTTGACAAGGTAACCCAGATGTCCGTGAGCGAGCTGGCGGCTTTCGCCATGAAAAACATAAGCCTCGTAAGAACTAATATGTCGCTCAACGACATTGTCAAACTGGCGCCCGCCGTGCTGGCGATGAAAGGCGCCGAGATACAGCAGCTGACAATACCGCGCTCCAACGCCTACACGTCTTCCAGGATAAGCGGCATGGCGGTACTGGTTCCGGACAGGAGCAAGAACATAAAGGCGCTCAAGGAGTTCTTTGCCCAATGATCTGCAGCCGGGATCGTTTTGAGGCGGTGCTTTCCGGCGACCTGAGCGGGATAGACCGCCTGCCGATGGTGGAATGGGCCTCCTGGTGGCATCTGACGCTGGACCGCTGGGCGAATGAGGGGCTCGAAAGGGACCTGCCGGACCTGGCGCGCTTTGACGCGCTGGGGCTGGATCCCCACAGGCAGCTATGGTTCAGGCACACCCTGCCCTCCTGCCCGAAGCCGCCTGCCCAGGGCAAGGGGCTGATGAGCGACAGGGACGGCTATCTTAAGCTCAAGCCGTTTCTGTACCCGCAGGAGGAGGTCAGCCGGGTCAGGCAGATAATGGAGGGGTGGAAAACAGACCAAAGTCGGAACATCATCTGGTTCAGCATGGACGGCGGATTCTGGTTTCCCCGCACGCTGTTCGGCATAGCGGAGCACCTGTACTCATTCTACGACGAGCCCGAGCTGTATCACGAGATACTGGAAGATCTGGCGGAGTATCAGCTTAAGGTGATGGACGCCATATTCTCAGTGTGCACTCCCGTGTTCATGACCATAGCGGAGGACATGAGCTACAACAAGGGGCCCATGCTCTCTAAAAATATGTTCATGGAATTCCTGAAGCCGTATTACGACACCGTGGTGCCGTACATACGTTCGAAAGGAACCCGGGTGATAGTGGACTCGGACGGCGATATAAGCGAAATGGTGCCCTGGCTTATGGACGCGGGCATAGAAGGCGCACTGCCCCTGGAACGGCAGGCGGGGGTGGATGTCAACCGCCTGAGGGAAGAGTATAAGGACTTCATACTCATAGGCGGTTACGACAAAATGGTGATGAAGCGCGGCGAAGCCGCCATGAGGCAGGAATTCGAGCGCATACTTCCCGCCATGAAAAAAGGGAGATACGTCCCTTCGGTGGATCATCAGACGCCGCCGGACGTATCCCTTGAGAATTACCGGATATATATACGACTGCTGGAAGAGTATTGCACTAAGGCAGTATCCTGACTTTTTCGCCCTTTCCCACCAAAGCGGAAAGGGCTTTTATGTCGGAGTCAGACAGGGCGACACAGCCCTGCGTCCAGTCGCCCGTCCTGCCTTCGGGGCTTTCCCCGTGGATCATTACGTAGCCGCCCAGGGGGCTCGTCCACTTGGGGCGCAGCCGGAACAGCGCGGCCAGGCAGATGAGCAGATAATCAAAATAACCGAGCTCGGAGCGTTTAAGCCCTCCCTTCGCGTCAGCGGGGGAGGGATAACTTATGCCCAGCGATATACAGAATTTGCTGGAACGGTTCACGGTGCAGATATAATAGCTGCCTTCGGGTGTCCTGCCGTCGCCTTCCCGCGTCTTCGCGCCCACCGGCTCGCTGCCCAGGCTCACGGGGCAGGAGAACAGCTCTTTTCCGCTTCTTTGCAGCGTCAGGCGGCGCAGGCTCTTTTCGATGACAATCATTTCAGCTTGGTTGAAAACAGACTTTGGTCGCTTCCAGTGTACTCGATCAGTTCCGACACGGTGAGGAAGCGGTAGCCCCTGCGGATAAGCTCGGGGATGAGGATCTCCAGCGCCTTTACGGTCTCGGGCGAGGTCTCGTGGAAGGTCAGCATGGTGGTGTTGTACAGGTGGCTCAGGGCGTTGTCTACTATCTCCTGAGCGGTGGTCGAGGCGTTATAGTCCCGCATATCGTAGCCTTTCGCCACGAAGGTGCGGGTATCCAGCAGGCTGGAGAACAGCCATTCGGGCAGCAACGCGTCGGAAGAACGGATAAGAGTGGGCGTTTTGCCCGTGTACATGCGGGCGAGCCGGTCGGTCTTGCCCAGGCCGCTGGAAGTTTCCGCCACTATGCCGGAGCTTATGGAGGAATTGTCGTAGGTGTGGTTGCCGATCTCGTGGGACGTGCCGTTAAACAGCTTGGCCTGTCCGGGCAAACGTTCTATACTGGTGCCCAGCATGAAGAACGTGGCGTTCACGCTGTACTTTTTAAGCAGGGCGAGTATCTCGTCGGTGTACTCCCCGGGCCCGTTGTCGAAGGTGAGGGCCAGGCATCTTACGGGTGCGGCCGTGTTTTCGTTTACCGTTACGGATATCTGGGTGGTTATGGAAGTGCCGGGGTTGGAGAAGGTGACGCGCGTCCTGCCGGGGCGCAGGCCGTAGAGCATGCCGTCAATGTAGGCGCACACGCTTTCGTCCTCCACGCTGGCGGCGGGCTGGGACGACAGCGGCTGCCCGTTGTCGCCGTAAAGCTGTATCTCCACGCATTCGTACTGGTTCACGCTCACGCTGCTCTCGGTAGTGTAGATCGCCTTTACGTTCTCATACACCCTTATCTCGCACTGGCAGCTCAGCTGCCCCGCCGTGAGGGTTATCACGCAGCTGCCGGTGGACAGGGGCCTGACCTGGCCTTCGGTATCGACAGAGGCGATCTTCGGGTCGCTGGACGAATAGCTCACATCCAGCACCAGGCTGCCGGCAGGGTAAAACACAGGGGCTAGGGTCACGCCTTCGCCGCCCGCGGGCAGCATGTACAGGCTTTGGGTAAAACTTACGTTATCTGGCTTTTCCGCCACATATACCAGGCAGGACGCCTTAAGCCCGTTCAGCGCCACCACGCTCACCACGGCGCTGCCGTAGCCCGTGGCGGTAAGTTTGCCGTTATCGACTTTGACCACGTTTTCGTCGTCGCTTTCCCAGGTCAGGGGGGAGGCGGCGGCTGAAGCGGGGGAGATCTCCGCCTTAAGGGTAAGACTGCGGTTGCTGCGGGACAGAAGCACTTCGGTCTGACTGAGGGAAAGGCTGTCGGGCACCGGGTATACGCTGACCTGACACACCGCGTAGGACCCGTTCTGGGTCATGGCGCGTATGAGGCAGCTGCCTTCGCCTGCCGCGGTGACATTGCCCTGATTATCCACGCGGGCGATGTTGGGCTTGTTGGATTCCCACACCAGCTCGCGGTTTTTGGCGTTGCCGGGGAAGATATACGCGTCCAGGGGATAGGACTGGCCCACGCCCAGCGCCAGCAAGTCCGGATGCAGTTCCACTTTCTTTACTTCGCTGGGCACATATATGTAAGCGTTTGCCTGCATGCCGTTGGCGGCGGTAAGAGTCACGGTGGCTATGCCTCCGCTGACCGCGGTGACGCGGCCGGAAGAATCCACGGTAGCGACGGTCTTGTCGTCCACGGACCACTTTACCCGCTTGTCGTCGGCGTTCTCGTTTATTTCGTATTCTATTACCGCGCTTTCGCCGGGCTCAAGGGTTATTTCGTTATTGGGGATGGTCAGCCTGGTGACGGGCTGACCCGTCACGGTGACGGTCACGCGGCTCTTGGTGCCGGTCTCCATGGTGCAGGTGACGGTGGTGGAGCCGGGGGTGCGGCCCGTGATGCGGCCGTTTTTGTCCACGGAAGCGATGTAGGAGTTCTCGCTGGCCCAGGTGACGGTATGCTCCATCAGGTTTACGGGCTCTATCGACCAGGTGACGGTCCTGCTTTCTCCCGGGGCGAGGCGGATATTTGACGCGGACAGCTTAAGCGTATACCCCGCCGCCCACGCGCATGACACAGCGAGCAGGCAGATACCCAGCCACAAGGAAAGCAATCTTTTCACGGCAGCTTCTCCACAAGTAATCAATGACAAAATTATATCATTTTATTACAAAAGTGTCAACGAGCGGTAAATATAAAATATGTAGATGAAATATATATGCAATAATTTAACTTGTGCTTGCATTTGGCGGGGATGTGGAGTAAAATGATATAAGAGGTGGCTTATGCGCTTGAGTATTGACGCGAAGGCACTGCTGAGCTTTCTGGAGGGGAATCCCGACGCGGAGCAGCTGAGCAGCGGCGAGTATGTGGTGGATCTGTTCGAGCTGGACAGACCCGCCACAATGGAAATAAGCATAAAAGGCGACAGCGTGTCCGTGCAGGGCGCGGCGTATCTGGAGTTCGACACGGAACTCCAGGGCTGGTACATGTCGGACACGGTCACCGAGCCCGAAGAGATACAGGCGCTGCTGAAAAAGGCGATGGAAGCGAATGGATGAGCAGGTGCTCAGAAGCGTGCTGAAGGAACTTGTCGCCGGGTATGAAGGCGAGCAGGCGGCGCTCAAAGTGCTTGCCGTGCTGGACGAAAACAGCATCCCGCCTTCCTCCCTGTTCGAAATGGAAGACAGGGACATCAGGGAGCTCACGGGCCTGTCGCAGGAGACCTGCCGGCTGATAGGCATGGTGGATGAGCTGGCCAGGTATACCGGCGTCGAGCGGTTCGGGAAAGAGCCCTGCCTTGACAGCCTTGAGGCGATGGGGCGGTTCTTCCGGTCGCTGACACTGGGCAGGCGGGAAGAATACTGCTATATCGCCTGCTTAAGTCCCCGGAAGCGTTTAAGGCGTCTGAGCCTGCTCAGCCGGGGCACGCTGGATTCGTCCACCGTGTACATGCGTGACGTGGCCAGACAGGCGCTGGCGGGGGGCGAGAAATTCGCCGTGCTGGCGCACAACCATCCGTCGGGCAGCCTTAACCCCTCACGTTCGGACGTGGAACTGACCAAAACGGCCCGGGAAGTGCTTAAAAACCTGGGAATAGAACTGCTGGAGCATGTGATAGTTGCTCCGGGCGGGTATACGGGAATAATGGACGGAGGCTGGCTGTGAACTGTCCGGCATGCTCAAGGGCGATAATCGATACCGGGGCAAGGTTCTGCCCATACTGCGCCAGACCTCTGGACCCGGGCGAGAGTGCGGAGATGCTCGCCCGCGCGGACAGGGAGACTGACCTTACGAAAAAGCGGGAGTTGCTGCTTGAAGCGCGGGAACGTTTTCCCGATGACTTTGAGGTCGAAAAGCGGCTGCTGTTCCTGGGAAGACTGGGCGAAAAGGGCGGAAAGGCGGATTTCTACCGCATACCGTACTGGCCGCTCATGGCGCTTGAACGCCCCGGGGAGTTCAGCGCACGGGAGCGGGCCCAAATGCTGGACAGCTTCTTCGGGAATCCCGAAATAGGCAGAGTCGCCGCAATGTCAGGGGATCCCGAAGCGTTTATAGAAGAGTATTTCGGGGAGATGGGCTTCAGGTACGTGGAAGTATTCCTGAAGGAATCCAACTCCAACAAGTATTTTCTGGGCTTCAGGCGTAGCGAAAGGGACGTGAGATACCGCTGCCGCGAGAGCCTTGACAGGATGGTAAAAAACTTAAGAACGTCCGCAGACGTTCCGGAAACGTACCGCGCACTGATGGAAGAAGCGCTGGAAAAAGGTTTTGCGCGGGTATTTGGTCAAAATGGGGAACAATAATCATTCTGCGACGTCCAACACACGGAGGGATGGATATATGAAAAAGCTGATGGCGGTGTTATTGGTGATCTTCCTGCTGGTGCCTGAAATGGCGCTGGCCGCGGGCTACACCGGGGGAGACGGCGTCTGGGGCGTGTATCTGGATTCCGGAGCCATCTACCAGGCGTACTATGACGCGTCTGTGGTGGACGGGGGAGCAGATTACATACTCGGCGTATACGATGCCTACGTATACTACCAGACTCCCCGTGTAAACGGTGTCTCCAGCCTGAAGCGTCAGGGGCTGTACCTGATAAGCGAAGAATATCAGCAGGCGGGAGACGCGCTGGAAAACATGGTGGTCGCCACGGGCAACCTGAACAGCCAGCGCCCCGAGAACAATACCCTGTCCGAAGCCGTGTACGGGCTGGCCGTGCTGGATGAGGTAAGCGGATATGTGTACTTTATCGACGCCGCCGACAAAAAGGTCATAAACGTAGCGGCGGATTATCCCTCGCTGGGACTTGTCGTCACGCCCATATATACGGCTGAGAACGAGGTCGTGGAGCTGCGCCTGACTGCCAACGGCCTGGCTTTCCGGACCGCAGAGAAAGCCTATCTGTATATCCCCATGCTGCGCAGGGCGCTTGAATGCGGCGAAAACGTATTTGAAGCTTATAAACAAAAGGCCATGTTCAACGGCAGCGAAGTGCTGCTTAAGGAAGACGGCACGCTCATCGTGAAGCTGGACGCGGCAAACGACGTGAGCCTTACCATAAACGACTCCGTTCAGGAATTCGTGGTGTACGGCGGCTACCTGTTCTACCTACGCCGTACCCGCTGGCTCACCGAGATCGACCGTTTCGACCCCGTCACCCGTGTGTCCAAGGTAATGACCCGCGTGCTCAAGGAGCATATGCCCCAGCTGGTGGCGGCGGGCGACTACCTGTATATAATAGATACGGATTACACCGTTTACCGCGTGTCTCCCACTACCGGCAGGTACGCGGAAGCGTATAAACTGGGCAACAGCTACCAGGGCCAGCAGGCGGCTCCCCGGCTGTACGGCGCGGGCGAGGAACTGCTGGTGTACGACCAGCCCCTTACCGGCGACACGAATAACCTGACCCTGTTCTACAAGCAGTTCGTGGGCTCCACCGAGCATCCCACGCTGCCCGCCCAGCAGCAACCCACTCCCACTCCTCCGTTCCTGAACACCCCGACTCCCGCGCCTACCACCTACGCAACCATGCAGAAGGGCAGCAGGGGCGACGATGTCAAGCTGCTGCAGGAAAAGCTGATAGAGCTGGGCTACCTTAACGATACCGCCGACGGCGTGTACGGGACCAAGACCCAGAACGCGGTGCAGATGCTGCAGAGCGATATCGGCCTCAACATGAACGGCAAGGTGGACAACGAGCTCATGCAGAAGCTCGTGAACGGCGAGATACAGCCTTACAGCCCCTACCTGACGGTAAAACGCGGGGATAAGGGCGAAAGGGTCACCGCCCTGCAGACGCGGCTCAAGCAGCTTGGGTACCTGGCCGGCGCGGTCGACGGCAACTTCGGCGGCGCGACCTATAACGCGGTGCTGCTCTTCCAAAAGCAGATCGGGCTTGAGGAGACCGGCGTTGCGGATGAGGATACCCTAAGGGCGCTGTACTCGGACAGCGCTCCGGTAAATACAAGTTATATAGACTTAAGAAACGGCGACAGCGGAATCCGCGTCGCCGAACTTGTAGACAGACTTATTGAGCTGTATTATCTGCCTTCCACCGCAAGGGGCAGCTACTACACCGACGAAGTGGAAAACGCTGTCAAAAAAGTGCAGGCGCGCATGGGCTACTGGCAAAGCGGAACCGCCACGCGCCTTATGCAGAGCTGGCTGTTCGGGGGCAAGGTGCCTGAGAACAGTGATTACATCACCCTGGTCTACGGCGACAAAAACGACCGCGTAAGATCATTGCAGGCAAGGCTCAGGACCCTGCAATACGACGCCGGTGACACCGACGGCAAATTCGGGGTAAAGACCCGCGCCGCGGTGCGCATGTTCCAGAAGGCCGCGGGGCTTGAAATGACGGGCAAGGCGGACGAAGAGACGCTGGCAATACTGTTCTCCGCAAACGCCCCCCTGTACGCCCCGCCCACTCCCGCGCCCGCCCCGTTCGTGGATTATGCTTCAGGCTTCACGGTAACGGTAATAACGGACGCCGCAACGATATACGAAGCCCCGTCCCTGTCCGCAAACCGCCTGGGCACGGTGGTGCGCAATACCGGGCTTACGCTGCTGGCGTCCAACGGCGAATGGGCCAGAGTGAGGAATTCCAGAGGCGCGGTAGGTTATATGCTCATGTCCGCGCTGCAGGTCGCGGGCCCCACGCCCACTCCTGTCGCGGAAAGCTTTACCAATCTGTACCAGCCGGTCGCGTATGTGGTAAGGAGCAACTATACGGACGTGTTCAGGGAGCCGTCCTCATCCTCCGCCGGGCTGGCGCGGCTTTACAGGGGCGATATAGTGCAGCTTAGGGCATACTCTCCCAACTGGGGCAGGGTGACTACCGCCTCCGGTATAAACGGCTACGTGCGCCTGACCGATATATCGCTCGCGCCCGCCGCCACGCCTACTCCTACGCCGACTCCCACACCCACTCCCACGCCTACACCCACTCCTACGCCCACGCCCACGCCGACTCCCACGGAGATACCTTTCGTGGACGTGTCGGGCATCATATACGTAAGGGCGAAGGCAGACAATACCGTGCTGTATGAGAGGCCGGACACCAGGTATCCCAGATGGAAAGTGTCCAGATCCGGCGAGTACAGGCTGACCGCCATAGGGGGCCAGTGGCTCAAGATACTAAATCCCTCCAACCACATGATCGCCTACGGTCTTAAGGACGACTTTGACGTATATGTCAAGCCTACGGACACTCCCACGCCTACACCAACACGTACGCCCACGCCTACGCCGACTTTGACGCCAACGGTCACGCCGACGCCTACACCGACTCCGACGCCAACGGTCACGCCTACGCCTACGCCGACTCCGACGCCAACGGTCACGCCTACGCCTACGCCGACTCCGGAGATAACGCCCACGCCGACGCCTACACCCGAAATAACGCCGACTCCGACACCGGAGGTCACGCCGACTCCGACACCGGAGGTCACGCCGACGCCCACGCCGGAGGTCACGCCTACACCCACGCCGGAGGTCACGCCTACGCCGACTCCCGAGATCACACCTACGCCGACTCCGGAGGTCACGCCGACGCCCACGCCGGATCCCGACGATGAGACCGACAGCATGGCAGAGCTCGCGGAGCCCGTGAACGTCATAGTGACCGCGGAGGGAGACGTACCGGTTTACGAAAGGGCGAGCGAGAACAGCGACATACTGTTCACGGTGCCCGCTTCCAGCCGCCTGGTGATGCTGGCGAACAGCGAAAACTGGGCGCAGGTCCGCATTTCCGACGAGGCTGTCGGCTACATGCGCCTGATGGATATAGAAGTAGACGAGACTCCCGAGCCGACTCCGACGCCGACTCCGGAACCCACACCTACGCCTACACCCGAGCCGACACCGACGCCTGAACCCACACCTACACCCACGCCGGAGCCTACTCCGACACCCACACCGGAACCGACGCCCACACCGACGCCCGAGCCGACCCCGACGCCTACCCCCGAGCCGACGCCTACGCCGACTCCGGAACCCACACCGACGCCGACACCCGAGCCGACTCCGACGCCGACTCCGGAACCGACGCCTACACCTACCCCAGAGCCGACACCCACGCCGACTCCGGAACCCACGCCTACGCCGACACCCGAGCCGACGCCTACGCCGACTCCGGAACCCACGCCTACGCCGACACCCGAGCCGACTCCTACGCCCACGCCGGAGCCCACACCGACTCCGACACCTACTCCCACTCCGACGCCCACGTACGATCCGAACTGGGTGCTGGATACGCAGCTGGTCATGGACTTCCAGAACGCGCTGGTCAGCAGAGGCTGGCTGGATATGGATGCCCTGAACACCGCGGGCGAGTACGGCGCGCTGGGAGACCTGACCTACGCGGCGATCGCCGACGTGCAGGACTACTACGCCGCCAATGTGGGCATGCCCGAACTCACGCCCGTAAGGGATTATGAAGGCAACTTCCGTCCCGGCGGAGTGGGGGACTACTATCCCATCGACGAGAACACCTACAACTACATCATGCAGCAGCTGCCGGACAAACCCTGGTGGTGACCCTTGCCGCCAGGCAGCGCGGCAGCAAAACACGGCCCGGCTTCACAAACGTGAAGCCGGGCTTTCATGACCGTGGAAAACACAGTTCTTTATGTTTTGCGGAAAGATCAGGCCATAAGAAATCCGGCCGACGCGTTTGCGTCAGCCGGATTTCGTTTATGCTCGGAATTAGTACATGCCGCCCATTCCGCCGCCGGCAGCGGGAGCCGCGGGAGCGGGATTCTTCTCGGGCAGGTCGGTGACCAGGCTTTCGGTGGTCAGCACCATGGCCGCCACGCTGGTAGCGTTCTGCAGCGCGCTCCTGGTGACCTTGGTGGGGTCGATGATGCCGCGCTCGGTCATGTCGCAGTACTCGTCCTTGGCCGCGTCGTAACCGAAGCCCAGTTTGCGGCTGGTCTTGATCTTTTCTACCGCAACGCTGCCGTCTACGCCGGCGTTGGAGCAGATCTGGCGCACGGGCTCTTCAAGGGCGCGCAGCACGATGGATACGCCGGTCTTGAAGTCGCCGCTCTGGGTCTTCATGTACTCGGCCAGAGGCTTGGAGGCGGACAGCAGGGCGGTCCCGCCGCCGGGTACGATGCCTTCCTCAACGGCGGCTCTGGTAGCGGCCAGAGCGTCCTCTATGCGCATCTTGCCTTCCTTCATCTCAACTTCGGTGGCAGCGCCCACGCGGATGACCGCTACGCCGCCGGCCAGCTTGGCCAGGCGCTCCTGCAGTTTCTCGCGGTCGTAATCGCTGGTGGTGTCTTCGATCTGGCTCTTGATGGAGTTGATGCGGGCCTTGATCTCGCTGGCGTCTCCGGCGCCCTCGACGATCACGGTGTTGTCCTTGTC
>JAEEGL016055229.1_pt1 | contig 17873 bp, 12 predicted proteins | sample 9134231 | NCBI WGS metagenome assembly JAEEGL01 (sample SAMN16246548, study PRJNA631951) | gut metagenome | biome: gut microbiome; feature: rumen; material: fiber-attached | host: Bos | place: Iran: Karaj | collected 2018-10 | reverse complement strand
GGTACCAAATACATCTCTTCTGTAAAGAGCTTCTCAAAAAATAATTCAGCTTCCATCATTTATACCTTTATTGTTACTTTCGAATGCAAAGATACATCATAGGTATGCCAAAATGTGACATGGTTTTTTTTTGTACAAAAAAAGCCGTGAACTTTTTTTGTTCAGTACTGAGGTTCTCGACTACCTATTCCTACGAACAAGAAAGCTCACGGTTCTCGTGAGCGTTTCTCCTTTCTTGTGCAGGAATAGTTGAAATTGTCGAGATTTCAGTACTACAAAAGAAAAGCGAATACGCTTTAATATATCTTTTTTCTACTAGTCTCTTTGTCTTTATGCCATATATTGTTGTGTTTGAATTATCGGTGCAAAAATACATACTTTTTCCGACGTAGGCAAATTTATTTTCTGTATCTCGCGAAAAATGTGTGTCTTTGTTTTATGCCAGCGTTACTTCATTTGACTTCGTCCAAGTTGCTTCATCTCGGCAAAATAAGAAAACTCCTTCTGCTCTCGACTTCCGTAACTTTCACTCCGTGGGCATTACTTCATTTCGGACATGTAAAATAAATTTTGCCATGTCGCTCAACTTTCGTAACTTTCACTCCGTGGGCATTACTTCATTTCGGACATGTCAAAATAAATTTTGCCATGTCGCTCAACTTTCGTAACTTTGCACCATAAACGAAGAGGGGATTCATTACATTATTATTGTTGAATGAGGTGAGTATATAGAATAGTTAGAGAATTACTTGGAATATGAAAAAACTGTATACGATAATTTTTTTGCTGGTGCTGTCAGTGGCAACCTCGGCTCGGGATCGGTCATTCTCCCTCGCCTCGCCCGACGGGCGGCTGGTGGCGCATATCATGACTGACGATGTGGTCGTACGCTATTACGTTTATCTTGGCGACACAAAGCTGCTGCGCCCCTCCTTCATAGATATCGAACACTCGCAGGGCGGCAAGACATTCGACGCGCTGACTGTGAGGAAGGTGACCCGTCGTACCATCGACGAGACGGTGGTTTCGCCCTTCACACGTCAGGCCACGATGCGAAACCACTGCAATGAGTTGACCCTGCAGATGAAGGAGGGCCTCTCGCTCGTGTTCCGCGCCTACAACGAGGGCATTGCCTATCGCTTTGTGTGGGAGGGAAAGCCCGGCCGTGTGAAGAAGGAGACGGTGGATTACAACTTCGACGGCGACTGGAACGTTACTGCACCATACGTCAGCCAGTTCGACTCGCTTCGTCACGAGGTGCAGTACAGCACTTCGTTCGAGAACCAGTACACCACACTACCCCTTTCACAGCTCGACCAACGCCGCCTCTGCTTCCTACCGCTGATGGTGCATTGCGACAATGGCGTGAAGGTCTGCATCACCGAGTCGTCGCTCTGCGACTATCCTGGCCTGTATCTGCACGGCACAGGAGGCCGCCCGTTGGTTGGCGAGCACGCCCCGCTGCCCCGCCGCGTGGAGCAGGGCGGACACAACAACCTACAGTTGCTGGTCAAGGAGCGCGAGGACTACATCGCCGAGATGGACAAAACGAAACATTTCCCGTGGCGCATCATGATGGTAGGCACCGACACCGAAATAGCCATGAACAACCTCAGCTATCTGCTCGGTGAGCCTTCTCGCCTAGATGACATCAGCTGGATACAGCCCGGCAAGGTGGCGTGGGATTGGTGGAACTGCTTTAATATAAGCGGTGTCGACTTCGAGGCGGGCGTCAACAACGACACCTACAAGCACTACATCGACTTCGCCTCGCGCTACGGCATCGAATATGTCATCCTCGACGAGGGCTGGGCGGTGAACGGCAAGGCCGACCTCTTCCAGGTGGTGCCGGAAATAGACCTCCCGATGCTGGTAGACTACGCCCAAGAGCGGGGAGTAGGCATCATCCTTTGGGCCGGCTATTACGCCTTCGAGCGGGATATGGAGCGTGTGTGCAAACACTATAGCGAGATGGGCGTGCGGGGCTTCAAGATAGACTTTATGGACCGCGACGACCAGATAGCGACCGACTTCTACCGCCGCACGGCCGAAATGTGCGCCAAGTACCACCTGGTGGTTGACTTCCACGGTGCCTTCAAGCCTGCAGGTTTCACACGCACTTACCCTAACGTGCTAAACTTCGAAGGAGTCTTTGGACTGGAGCAGATGAAGTGGGCACCCACGACGGTTGACCAGATGCAGTATGACGTGGAGATACCCTTCATCCGCCAGGCGGCGGGGCCCATGGACTACACGCAGGGAGCCATGCTCAACGGTGGCAAGTGGAACTACCACCCCTGCTGGATGGAGCCCCTGAGCCAAGGCACGCGCTGCCACCAGCTGGCGCTGTACATCGTGCTTGAGTCACCGCTGAACATGCTCTGCGACTCCCCCACACACTACGAGAAAGAGCCTGACTATACCCGCTTCGCGGCTTCATTGCCCACCGTGTGGGACGAGACACGCGTCCTGCAGGGCAAGGTGGGCGAATATATCGTCACCGCCCGCCGCAAGGGCAAGACCTGGTATATCGGCGGCATCACCAACTGGACCGAGCGCGACCTGCAAATTGACCTCGCCCCCCTCGGTATCAACGCTCACTCCAACGCAACATTATACACCGACGGCATCAACGCCCACCGCCGTGGCTCCGACTACAAAGTGGAGAGCGGGATGTGGAAAACGGAAAGCTTAGATGTCCACATGGCTCCCGGCGGCGGTTTCCTGCTGAAGATAAGTCCTACAGTCCAATAATATGAGACGCTTTGCATACATCCTCGCTATGGTCGCTTTGTTTTCTGCCTGCAGGAGCAATGTGGTCTTGACGAACTTGACTGTCGAGAGGCAAAACGGAAGCGTGCCGCTGGCCACTGCCGAGCCACGATTCTGCTGGCAGTATGAGTCTGAGGTGGACAATGTGATGCAGGTGGACTACCGAATCATCGTTGCCTCGAGCGAAGAGAATGCCCGCAAAGATATTGGCGACCTATGGGACTCGAAAGAATGCGTCAATGCGTCAATGCGTGAATGTATTAGTGGTGATGTATCAAATACTGACACAATAACGCAATCGCACAATAACGCATTGAATCAGATGCTTTATATCCCCTACGAGGGCAGGCCGTTGAAAAGCCGCGACCGCTGCTGGTGGAAAGTCTATACCACCATCACCTATGGCGACAAAGCCCAAAAGAAGACCCTCGAAAGTGATATTCAGCATTTCGAGATCAGCCTCCTCACGCCCGACGACTGGAAGGCACGTTGGATCGGTCGCGACTATGGAGACGACCATGTCGAGGGACACACCGCCATCGCCGCTCGCTACCTGCGCAAGGAGTTCGCATTGAGAAAAGACATCAAACAGGCACGTCTCTACATCAGCGGGCTCGGCGTATACTCTGCCTATATCAACGGCGCTGAAGTGGCTCCCGACGAATTGCTGAAGCCCACACTCAGCGACTACACCCGTCGCATCTTTTTCAACGCCTACGACGTAACCTCATTCCTGAAGGAAGGCGACAACGCTGTGGGAGTCATCCTCGAAGGCGGACGCTTCACCACCGTGCGTCACGACACCAACTACCTTGAGTGGTGTGGTATCCTTCATGCTGCCCATTACGGCCTGCCGCAACTGCTGATGCAGCTGGAGGTGACCTACAAGGACGGCACCACGGACACTCTCATTAGCGACGGCTCTTGGAAGATTACCAACCAAGGTCCCATCCGAAAAAGCAATGAGTTCGACGGCGAGACCTACGACGCCCGCCTCGCCCTTGGCGACTGGACAAAGCCACACTATGACGACAGCTTGTGGGACGATGTTGTGGAGGATTACGACCAGCAGAATATGTACCGCGAAGATATTCACAATCCCCGTCACCGCGTCTCTCGCGAATATCCCGTACAAACCGGCAGCCCGTTGCCTGCCGACTACCGGCGGCCCGACCCCATGCAGCTCCTCACGCCACAGCCCAACCCCAACATCAAGGTGCAGCACCGCCTGAAGCCCATAAACCTCTTCCATAAAGGAGACAAATGGATTCTCGACATGGGACAGAATATGGTGGGAGTACTGGAATGTGGAAATGTGTTAATGCGTAAATGCGTCAGTGGGGACACCATCACTTTCCGCTATGCCGAACTGCTCAATGCCGACAGCACACTTTACACCGACAACCTGCGCAGTGCAGAATGCACCGACCGCTATATCGCCGATGGCCCGACAGATGGTTGGTGCCCGATGTTCACCTATCATGGTTTCCGTTATGTCGAAATAACGGGTTTACGGAAAGCGCCGAAGCTCGACGACTTCCAGGGACTTGTGCTCTACGACGCAATGCCGATGACAGGTAGCTTCGAGTGCTCCAACGACATTATCAATGCCGTCTACCGCAACGCCACATGGGGTATCCGCGGCAACTACCGTTCGATGCCCACCGACTGTCCACAGCGCGACGAACGCATGGGCTGGACGGGCGACCGCACCACTGGCTGCTACGGCGAGAGCTATATCTTCGACAACCACCGCCTCTACGCCAAGTGGCTGCAGGACCTCGAAGACGGCCAGTTCGAGAACGGCGCCCTCTCCGACGTCGCTCCCGCCTACTGGCGTAACTACACCGACAATATGACCTGGCCCGGCGCTTTCATCACCGTGGCCGACATGCTCTACACCCGCTTCGGCGACATCGAGCCCATCAGCTACCACTATGAAGCCATGAAGAAGTGGATGCTCCACATGAAGAAGTACTACCTCAAGGAGGGCATCCTCGTCCGCGACACCTATGGCGACTGGTGTGTGCCGCCCGAGAGTCCCGAGCTCATCCACACACGCGACACCAACCGCATGACCTGGCCCGCCAACCTCTCCACGCCCTACTATGTCGAGTTCTGCAACATCATGGCCGACTTCGCTTTGGCCCTCCACCGCGACGACGACGCAAGATATTTCTTCGGTGAGGCCGATGCCGTCACCGAAGCCTACAACGCCCGCTACCTCGACACTGTCCGCGGCTGCTACAGCAACAACACTGTCACCGCCAACATCCTGCCACTAGCCTTCGGCATGGTGCCCGCTTGGCAGTGTCAGAAAGTCTTCGACAACATCGTCGACAAGACAGAGAACGACTTCGGTGGCCACGTCTCCACCGGTGTGGTAGGCATCCAGCACCTCATGCGCACCCTCACCGAGCACCGTCGCGGCGACTTGGCGCTGAAGCTGGCCACCAACGACACCTACCCCTCCTGGGGTTACATGGTCAGGAAGGGCGCCACCACCATCTGGGAGCTTTGGAATGGAGATACGGGCGACCCCGCAATGAACTCTGGCAACCACGTGATGCTCCTTGGAGACCTCATCACCTGGTACTACGAATACCTTGGCGGCATCCAGGCGGCAGCTCCAGGGTATACCCGCATCGAACTCAAGCCTTATCTTTTGGAAGGCCTCGACCATGTCGACTGCTCCTACAACTCGGTGGCGGGTCGTATAGAGAGCCACTGGCGCCGCAAAGGACAAAAAATCGAGTGGGACATCATCATCCCGCCCAATACCACAGCCTCTGTGATGTTGCCCATCGGCCAGTACGGCTGGGAGACGCAAACCCTCGGCAGTGGCAGACATCATTTCTCTATCAAAACAGACGAATTCAAAAAACATATAAAACAACAATAGCATACCTATGGCAAATACACCGACACCCCATATCGGGGCACAGAAAGGCGAGATCGCCGAGACCGTACTGATGGCCGGAGACCCTTTGCGCGTCAAGTTCATGGCCGAGAAATACCTCGAAAAGCCCGTACTTTTCAACCAGGTACGAGGCATGCTGGGCTACACCGGTACCTACCAAGGCAAGCGCGTCAGCGTGATGGGGCACGGCATGGGAGGCCCCTCGATAGGCATCTACACCTACGAGCTTTTCAACTTCTACGACGTGCAGACCATCATCCGCGTGGGCTCTGCAGGCTCCATCCAGGAGGATCTCCTTGTGGGAGATCTCGTCATTGCCACCGGCGCCTGCACCAACTCGAACTATGCCGCCCAGTATGAACTGCCCGGCACCTTCGCTCCTATCGCCGACTTCTCCTTGGCGCGCCGCGCTGTCGAGGCCTGCGAGCGCATGGGCTACCGCCACCAAGTGGGCAACGTGATGTCGTCAGACACCTTCTATACCGACAACCCTCACAACGACCGCTGGCAGAAGATGGGAGTCCTGGCCGTCGAAATGGAGATAGCACAGCTCTACATGAATGCTGCCTTTAGCAGTGAGCGCGACCGAAGTGGAGCGAATGCCGCTAAAAGGAAGCACGCCCTGGGCATCTGCACCATCAGCGACCACATCCTCACCGGCGAAGCCACCACTGCCGAGGAACGGCAGACCACCTTCACTAGGATGATGGACGTGGCGTTCTCCATTATCGACTAATAAAGAAACATCATGAAAGGAGCCCTGTTGGCTTTGATCCTTGCTGTCGCATCCTGTCTCAACGCACAGGCTGTGTTTATCGGTTGCCGCACCGACAGCGGCTGGGCCGAGACGCCCATGCTGCGCAAGACGTTTCGTGTGGATGCCGGCGAGTTAAGGCAGACACCTCTCCAACAGGTTACTTATTCTGTCACCATCGCCTCGCTTGGCTACCGCGAGGTATATGTCAATGATACCAAGGTGGGTGACCGTGTGATGCAACCCGCCGTGAGCCAGCTCGACAAGCGGGCGCTAGAGGTCACCTATGACATCACCGCCCTCATCCATGAGGGCGACAACGAGCTGATGCTCTGGCTGGGCCAAGGCTGGGGGCGCATCTACGGCACCCACGCGGCGGCGAAAGTGACGGTAGAGAAGTGTGTCTCCGACGGCGAATGCGGGCTGATATACACAATCCTCACCACCGACAGCACCTGGGAGGCCTCTCCCAGCCCCTACAGCTATACCGGCAGCTGGCAGCCCATGCAGTTCGGCGGCGAGCGGTATGATGCTCGAGTAACGGAGCGCTGGCGCCCGGCATCAATATATGACGCAAAGGATATTTCCATCTCACGGCAGGAGTTTGAGGGCAACCAAATCGTCGACAAACTGGATCCTGTCGAGCAGACAACTTTGCCCGATGGCTCGACGCTGATTGACTTCGGCCGCGTGGTGACTGGATGGTTCTATGCCGTATATGGCCTGATGGATTCTGGGCTGGCGGTGACAATGGAGTACCTCGACCACTTGGAGGCAAAGCCTCCTTTCATCGAGACCGACGTCTTTGTCTCCGACCGCGCCCCGTATAATATCTTCCGCAACCGCTTCCACATGCACGCTTTCCGCTATGTGCGAGTGAAAGGGGCCGGTGTGGGACATGCCCGCGCCTTGCAGATCAGCGCTGTGGACCCCTCGGGCGGTGCCATCTTCGAGTGCTCCGACCCGCGACTCAACGCTATCCACGATATGGTGAAGTATACCCTCAGCTGCCTCACCTTCAGTGGCTATATGGTCGACTGTCCGCACATAGAGCGCATGGGCTACGGTGGCGACGGCAACTCGTCGACGATGACACTGCAGACCCTTTGGGACGTGCGCTCCACCTATGCCAACTGGCTGCAGGCCTGGCACGACGCCTTGGACAGCACCGGCGACCTGCCCTATGTTGCCCCTGCCTTCCGCACCGGCGGCGGCCCTTACTGGCAGGGCTTCGTGGTCAAGGCCCCATGGCGCACCTACCTCAACTATGGCGACCGCACGCTCATCTACCGTCATTATAACGACATGAAGCGTTGGCTGGAGTACATCGAGCGCCACAGCGTGGACTATATCCTGCACCCATGGCCCGACAACGAGCGTCACAGCTGGTTTCTTGGCGACTGGGCTGTCCCCGAAGGGGTCGACAAGGGCGGTGAGAGCGTGCTGCACGCCAGCAGCTGTTTCATCAGCGACTGTCTCGCCGATATGGTGCAGATGGCCCGCATGACAGGACATCCCGACGACGCACAGCACTACGCCGCATGGAGACGAAACCTTAACGCCTCTATCCACCGCCATTTCTACCACCCCGAGACGCATACCTACGCCAACGGCACCCCCCTAGACCAATGTTATGCCCTCCTCCTCGGCATCCCGCCCGACAGCGCCACCACCACTGTGGTGAAGGCCCAACTCATCAAAGACTGTCACGGAAAGTACCGCGACCACATCGCCGCCGGCCTCATGGGTGTGCCCATCTTCACCGAGTGGTGCATCCGCGAACGGCAGACCGACCTCATGGCCACCATCCTGCGGCAAGAAGACTATCCTGGCTACTTCTACATGATAAATCATGGAGCCACCACCACATGGGAATCGTGGGACTGCGGCCGCCCCGGCAAGGAGGACCGCAGCCGCGTGCACAACTGCTACAACGGCATCGGCATCTGGTTCTACCAGGCCCTCGCCGGCATACAACCCGACCCCGAACAGCCTGGTTACAAGCATTTCTTCGTCGACCCGCAGCCCTGCGAAGGCATCGACTGGATCAAATGCACCAAACCCACCCCTTACGGCGACATAAACATCGAGATCAGAAAATCAAAATTAACAATCCAAATCCCTGACGGCACCACTGCCACCCTTTTCCCCGGCACCCAGAGAGAACAATCGCTCCCCGCCGGCAGTTGGACACTGGATTTCTGACCTTGAGGAAAATTTTCCTTAAATATTTTGTCATGTCACTAAAAAGTCCTATCTTTGCACCATAAAAATATATCACTCTTTAAGCCAAAGTCCATAATACTAGCACTCGACACCACTGCAAGATTAATCAAACACGACACACCATATGAAAACAAAGTACATTGTATTAGCCCTCGGCGCTATGCTCCTTTGCGGCAGCGCGACGGCTCAGAACAAGAAGAAAGCTCAGTCTGAGTACAATGGCGGCATCACCCCCGAGATGATGCAGCAAATGAAGAAAGGCTTCGGCGGCAGCGCCAGCGACAAAGCCCTCCGCAACATCCTCGTCAACCAGAGCCCCGCCAAGCTGGCCATGAACTATGAGAACGCTACGAAGTTCGACTCGCACTTCTCGAACCGCGTCGTCAGCAAGGCCGTCACCGACCAGAAGTCGTCTGGCCGCTGCTGGATGTTCACCGGCATGAACGTGCTCCGCAACCAAGCCATCCGCAAGCACAACCTGCCTGCCGACTTCCAGTTCTCGCAGGCCTACCTCTTCTTCTACGACCAGCTGGAGAAAGCCAACCTCTTCCTGCAGGCCATGATCGACACCTACAAGAAACCCATGAACGACCAAGAGGTCGAATGGCTTTTCAAGAACCCCATCGGTGACGGCGGTCAATTCACCGGCGTGGCCAACCTCATCGACAAGTACGGCCTCGTGCCCGCCGACGTAATGCCCGAGACCTACAACACCAACAACACCTCGAGCATCAGCAACCTCATCGCTCTCAAGCTCCGCGAAGACGGCCTCGAACTGCGCAGATTGGCATCCAACAAGTACGCCATTCCAAGTGAATTACAGAAGAAAAAGACCGAAATGCTGACCGAAATCTATCGCATGCTGGCTCTTACCATGGGCGAGCCTCCGGCACAGTTCACCTGGCAGCAGAAAGACGCCAAGGGCGAGATTGTGGAGACCGCCACCTACACTCCCAAAGAGTTCTACGAGAAATTCGCCAAGACCGACTTCTCGAAGTACTACATGGTAATGAACGACCCCACCCGCGAATATTACAAAGTATATGAAATCCAGTACGACCGCCATGTCTACGACGGCCAGAACTGGCGCTACCTCAACCTGCCCATGGAGGACATTGCTCCCATGTGCATCGCCAGCATCAAGGACAGCACCATGATGTACTTCAGCTGCGACGTCGGAAAATTCCTCAACCGCGACAACGGCTTGATGGACATGAACAACTTCGACTATGAAAGCCTGATGGGCACCACCTTCGGCATGGACAAGAAACAGCGTGTGGCCACCTTCGCCAGCGGCTCCAGCCACGCCATGACCCTCTGTGCCGTCGACCTCGACAAGGACGGAAAACCCATCAAGTGGATGGTGGAGAACAGCTGGGGCCCCAACTACGGCTGGCAGGGCAACCTCATCATGACCAACGACTGGTTCAACGAGTACATGTTCCGCGTGGTTCTCGAGGAGAAATACATCCCAGCCAACATCCGCGCCATGATGGACCAGAAGCCCATCATGCTCCCCGCCTGGGACCCGATGTTTGCTCCGGAGGAATAGAAGGTACGACACTCGTCCGCACCTGCAAAATTTATTTTTCGCCATATCAGGAAATCTTCGTATCTTTGCACCGCAATTTTGCGCAATTAATTATAAAAAACAATTACATACAAATGAAAAAAGCATTCCTACTCCTTGGCGCCATCGCCATCTGCGCCAGCACTGTGTTCGCACAGAATGAGAAGAAAGAGGACGAGGGCTACAAATTTGACACCATCAAAATCATCCCCGTAACCTCCGTCAAGAACCAGAACAACGCCGGTACCTGCTGGAGCTACAGCGGCATTGCCTTCCTCGAGGCCGAGCTGCTCCGCATGGGCAAGGGTGAATACGACCTCAGCGAGATGTATGTCGTTGAGAAGACCTACAACGACCGCGCCTATGCCGCTGTCCGCACCCATGGCGACGTCTCCTTCTCCCAGGGTGGCGCCTTCAACGACGTCATCTACTGCCTCCGCAATTACGGCATGGTTCCCGACGAGGTGATGCCCGCCGGCGCCATGTATGGCGACACCCTCTCCAACCACACCGAGCTCAGCGCCCTCACCGACGTCATGGTCGAAGCCATTGCCAAAGGCAAACTGAAAAAGCTCCAGAGCAGCCCTGATGGCCAGCCCCTTTGGATGAAAGCCATCGCCGCCGTCCACGAGACCTACCTCGGCCCCATCCCCGAGAAATTCAAATACAAAGGCCGCGAATACACCCCCAAGAGCTTCGCTGAAAGCCTCGGCCTCAACCCCGACGACTATGTCAGCCTCACCTCTTTCAACCACCACCCCTTCTACCAGCAGTTCGTCATCGAAATCCAGGACAACTGGCGCTGGGGCCAGAGCTACAACCTGCCTCTCGACGAATTCATGGAAGTCTTTGACTATGCCATCGACAACGGCTACACCATCGCCTGGGGTGCCGACGTCAGCGAGCCCGGCTTCCGCTACACCCGCAAAGGCTTCGCCGTCCTGCCCGCCACCGAGGCTCCCAAAGCCGGTGTCGGCAGCGACCAGGCCAAGTGGAGTGGCATGAAAGCCACCGACATCGCCGACGAAGCCGCCAAACACCCCACTCCCCAGCGCTGGGTGACCCAGGAAGAGCGCCAGCAGGCCTACGATAACTGGGAGACCACCGACGACCACGGCATGCTTATCTACGGCACCGCCAAAGACCAGATGGGTAACGAATACTACATCGTCAAGAACTCCTGGGGTCAGTACAACGGTGAGTTCGGAGGCAACTTCTTCTGCAGCAAGGCCTTCGTCCGCTATAAAACCATGAACATCGTCGTCCACAAAGACGCCATCCCCGCTGCCATCAAAGCCAAACTCGGCATCCCTGACAGCAATGCCAACAATACCAAAAAAGGCAAAAAGAAATAAATCTCCCAACCACACATAAAGCCCTCCGTCGGCTCGGAGGGCTTTTTTGATTTTTATGCGTATCCTGCTTATTACACCGCCACTCACGCAGCTGAACACCCCTTACCCTGCCACAGCCTACCTCAAAGGGCTCTTCGTGGCACAGGGGCACGAGTGCCGCCAGGTGGACCTCGGTATCGAGGTGACCGACCGGGTGCTGTCGCGTGAGTTCCTCGCAAGCATCGGGCTGGAGGAGCATGCACGGCTGATAGAACCCGTGAAGCGGTTCCTCCGCGGACAGGATGACACTCTGGGACCCCGCATCGCCAACCGGAGCCTGCTGCCGGAGGTGCCGCCGGAGGGCGGCAACCGCGCTAAAGGCGCGGGACGGTTCGAGCAGTTGGACGAAGACAATCTGGAGTGGTCGTTCGGTGTGGCTGGGACTACGGACAAGGCCATGCACCTCGCCACCCTCTTCATCGAGGACATCGCCGACCATATCCGTGAACAGGTAGATCCCCATTTCGACCTGGTACGCTATGCCGAATACCTGAGCAACGACGCCCCCACCTTCGACCCTCTCTACGAGGAGTTGCAGCAAGTCCCCTCCCTTGTCGACCGCCTGATGCTCAACCTGCTCGAAGTGTGTGTATCGGCATTCCATCCCGACAAGGTCTGCCTCACCGTACCTTTCCCCGGCTGTCTCTACGGCGCACTGCGCTGTGGCCAATGGCTGAAAAACAACACCGAGGCCACTGTCGAGATTGGCGGCGGCTTCCCCAATACCGAATGGCGCCAGCTGAGCGACCGGCGCATCTATGAGTTCTGCGACGAGGTGGTCATCGACGGCCACATGGAAGCCCTCGACCATTGTCCCGACTTCAGCGACCTGTCGCTGGACAAATACCTCTCACTCACCGAGATGACCAATCCCATGCACCGGCTTTGGAGCCAAGGGCGATGGAACAAGATGGTGATGGCGCAGGGCTGCTACTGGCACCGCTGTGCCTTCTGCGACACGTCGCTGCCCTACATCGGCGACTATCATGCCCCCGAAGCCACTACGGTAGTGGACAACATGGAGCGCATCATGGAGCAGACCCACCGCACTGGCTTCCACTTCGTAGACGAAGCCCTGCCACCCAAATTGCTGCGCGAGGTGGCGGAAGAGATTCTCCGTCGCGGCCTGGCCGTCAGCTTCTGGGGCAACATACGTTTTGAGAAAGCCTACACTGCCGAGCTGTGCGACCTGCTGGCCGAAGCCGGCATGGTAGCCGTCAGCGGCGGACTAGAGGTGGCCAGCGACCGCCTGCTGAAGCTCATCGACAAGGGTGTCACCATCCAGCAGACCGTCGAGGCCTGCCGCCACCTGCGCGACGCCGGCATCATGGTGCACACCTACCTCATGTACGGCTTCCCCACCGAGACTCTGCAGGAGACCGTCGACGCCCTCGAAACAGTGCGACGAATGTTTGACGAGGGCATCGTCCAGAGCGCCTTCTGGCACCGCTACGCCATGACCTGCCACTCGCCCAGCGGCCTCAACCCCGAAGCCTACGGTGCCCGCCGTGTGACGCTGGAACCGAATCCCTTCTGCAATAACGAGGTCGACTGGGAACCCCAGTTTGACTATGATATCGAGGCCGTGGGAGCGGCCCTGCGATTGGCTACATATAATTATATGAATGGCCTTGGCCTTGATCAGCCGGTCCGCAGCTGGTTCCCCATCCGCGTCCCTAAGCCTACATCTTACTCTAAGTCAATCCGTTCTACCTCATTTTAACCATTGTTTAACCATTGTTTAACCATTAAAATGGTTAAACAATGGTTAAACAATCAGAAAATCATTGAGATAAAGATAAACCCGATACTTATGGTACCGGGTTTTAAGGGGTGGCGATGGGTGGACGTCAGATTTTCTTCATGATGATGGAATTTTTCTCGTAGTATATGGTCGAGCCGCCGATATCGTAGTGAAAGGTGTGTTCCTCAGTCACGCTGAGCACCAGGTTTTCGCTGTCGAGTTTGTCGATGTGATAGCGCACTCCCATATAGCCTTGGAAAATGGAGAGCTCATCGCCGTTTATGGAGTAGGTGAAGGTGTCGGTGTCTTCGTCGACTCCATCTTCGTCGGTATATTTGTAGTATGCGACACAGGTCTTGTCCTCGTTGAAGGTGAGAGTCCTCACGTAGCCTTCGGTGGTGGGTTCCGTGGTGGTTCTGTTATGGGATTCGATGGGGTGGTTATACACCGTTCGAGTGGTTTCAGTGATTTTCCATGTGCCAAGGATGAGGTCTTCGTTGTCCTTGGAGCAGGAGACAAATGTTGTCGCAAAGAGGGCGACTAACAATAGTGGGATGATTTTTTTCATAATAATATTTGTTGATTTAATATTTTTTATCGGGCGATGTCTTCGTCGTCAGTGTCGTTGCGTTTGCTGCGGCGGAGGTTCTTGATGTAAATCTCGATGCTCTTGAGTCCCCAGTTGATGAGGATGACGACAGCGACGGCGATGAGGGCTTCGGCCCACATGCCGTAACCGCAGAGGCAACCCACGGCGGCGCTGCACCAGATGGTGGCGGCGGAGGAGAGACCGTGGATGGTGAGGCCGTCTTTCATGATGACGCCGGCACCGAGGAAGCCGATACCGGTGACCACCTGAGAGAGGACGCGGAGGTTGTCGTTGTTCACCGGGCCACCAGCCAACTTGGCGCTCATAATGACGCTCTCGCTTATCAATATAAATATACAAGCACCCACGGCCACCAGCGAGTTGGTGGTGAGGCCGGCCTGACGCTGCTTGAGTTCGCGCTGCGTGCCGATGATGACGCCGGCGATGAGGGCGCAGGCAAGGCGGAAGATGAAGACTTCGGTAGGCATGGCTGTTAAGAGTTATAAGTTACGAGTTTCCAGCGAGGATGACTACAATCTCGCCCTTGACATCTTTTTGGCTGAAATGGGCCAGAACATCGGCGAGGGTGCCACGGGCAGTCTCGGCGTGGAGCTTGCTGATCTCACGGCTGACACTGACCTGACGGTCAGGGCCAAGGACCTCGATGAGTTGTTCAAGCAGTTTCACCAGGCGGTAGGGGCTTTCGTAGATAATCATGGTGCGTCCCTCGTCGGCGAGGGCCTGGATGGCAGTCTGGCGCCCTTTCTTGTGGGGCAGGAAGCCGAGGAACGTGAAACGGTCGCAGGGCAGTCCACTGTCGATGAGCGCCGGCACAAAAGCCGTGGCGCCTGGCAGACATTCCACCTCGATACCCTCTTTGACGGCCTCTCGTACAAGCAAGAATCCAGGGTCGCTGATGCCGGGAGTACCGGCATCGGTGATGACAGCTAGGGAGATACCGCCCTTCAAGCGCTCGACGAGACTCGCCACCGTCTGGTGCTCGTTGAAGATGTGGTAGCTCTGCAACGGCGTGTCTATACCATAGTGCTGCAGGAGTACACGGGAGGTGCGGGTGTCCTCGGCGAGGATGAGGTCGACCGAACGGAGAACCTCGACGCCACGATAGGTCATGTCGCCGAGGTTTCCTACAGGTGTCGGTACTAAGTATAATTTTGAATTATGAATCATGAATTTTGAGTGATTGTCATCCATCGTTTTCGAAATTCATCATTCGAAATTCATCATTAAAGACTACTCCTCTTCGAAGTCGTCGGGGATCTCCATGTCGTGGTAGACATTGGTCACGTCGTCGTCCTCCTCGAGGATGCCGATGACCTTCATGACCTTGCGAATGGTCTCGGTGTCGACCTGACGCAGGGTGTTGGGGATGCGCTGGAGTTCGGCGCTCTCACACTCTATACCTTTCTGTTCGAGCATCTTCACCATATTGCCGAAATCCTCATAGGCGGTGTAGAGGGTCAGGTACTCGTCGTCGGCCTCCATCTCTTCCAGACCACCGTCGATGAGTTCCATCTCGAGTTCCTCGATGTCCATCTCAGGCTTGCGGGGGATGACGAAGACACCCTTACGGGTGAAGAGGAAGGCGAGGCTGCCGTTGGTCTCGAGGGTGCCACCGTTCTTGTTCATGATGGCTTTGACATTGGCGACGGTGCGGTTGTTATTGTCGGAAAGAGCCTCGATGAAGAGAGCTATACCATGACTCACGTGGCACTCGAAGGTGAGTTCCTGCATCTGGGCAGCGTCCTTGTCGTTGGCTTTGTTGATGGAACGCTGCAGTGTATCCTTGGGCATGTTGCAGCCACGGGCATTCTGCACGAGCAAACGCAGACGGGGGTTGCTGTCGGGGTCGGGACCGCCTTCGCGCACGGCGATGGTGACCTGCTTCAGAATATTGCTCCACTGTTTCGAGCGCTTGGCATCGGCTGCTCCTTTGGCTCTCTTAATCTTTGACCATTTGTTGTGTCCTGACATAATGATGTTTTTTTTTATTGTTTATTTATTGTTCTATCGTTATTATGTTATAACGTCATTTATTTCATTTTCCACTGAATATATGTGATCGGCATCCCCTGCTCGAGAAACATCTTCTCATAGAAGGTCTGCGTCAGCTTGGCCTCGCCGTTGTAGTCTGTACTATAGAGATTGTCGGTACAGAAAAGCACCTCCACCTCTCGCATCGGCAAGACCTCGTTGAGGGTATAGTCGTACAATTCTTGCGAGTCCGTCTTCAGGTGTATCACGCTTTCAGGCGCGAGGAAGCGACCATAGGTGTCAAGGAAGCGGGGTGACGTGAGGCGCTTATTGGGCTTTTTAAGCTGCGGGTCACAGAAAGTGATCCATATTTCGTTTACCTCACGGGGAGCGAAGAATCGGTCAATGAGCTCTATGCGTGTGCGGATAAAAGCCACGTTCTTCATCTGCTCCTCGTTGCTGGTCTTGGCACCGCGCCATAGACGTGCGCCTTTGATGTCGACACCAATAAAGTTACGCTCAGGATGTATGCGAGCCAGCGCGATGGTGTAGTCACCCTTTCCGCACCCCAGCTCCAACGTGATGGGATTGTCATTGCCGAAATGCTCGTGCCACTTCCCTCTCAGGGCAAAGCCCTCCTTTTCCAGCTGGTCGAAACCCACCTGGAAAAGATTGGGGAATGTCAAGTTCTCGGCAAACCGCTGTAGCTTATGATGTCCCATCTACCGTCTTCCCTTGATTACAACTTCTTAATGGCAATATCGCCGTCGTACCAGCTCTTGAGATGGTTGTACAAGGCTTCGGCTTTGGTACGTGTCGGTGCGCTGCCCATACTCACATAGTAGCCGTCGTTTTTCTCGATGACATAGGCGTCGCATCCCTGAGAATGCAGTCTGGCAGTCATCTGGATGGCAGAATTCTTTTCCACATAGAATCCGGCGATGATGTCAAAACCCTCCTTGCTGTTTTTAGAGAAATTGACATTGACCGGCATTTGGGTCTCTGCTGTACGCTTCTTATCCATCGCAGCCTGTTCCTTTTGTTTCACCTGCTGCACCTCTGCCGCCGTACGCTGTTTCTCGTCTTGCTGCAGGCCGAGTTCGTTCACCAGCCGCTCCAGCATATCGTTCAGCAGGGTAGGATCCATCAACTCACCCTGCACAGCATAACGTACTTTTTCCGCATAGATCTCTTTCTTCCATCCTTCTCGTTCGCAGAAAGCAGAAACATAATCGTTATACGGTATCAGTCGTTGCACAGCAAAGCGGTCACCCATCAGTTCTTTCATCCTGCGGTCGGCATACTGGCGGACACGGTCCATCATCGCCACCTTGGCACCGGTATAATTGCGCTCCGCAAGAAAATCATTGATGTATCCGCTCATCGCCATACAAACCAGATTACTGTTCCTGTTCATCTGACCATTGTTGTAGACAAGGTCGTCGCAGTTGTATGTCAAGTCGTTGACGGCAGAAACATCCAGATGCTTCCCTCCGACGGTGACATCGGTATTGTTGCCGGCAGACGGTTTCATATAATGGGTATAATAGTAGTATCCTCCACCTGCGATCAGCAACAATAGCAACAGTAGCAGGAGCCACAGCAACCATCTGTGTTTTTTCTTCTCCTCTTTTTCCTCATGATTCTCTTCCACAACAGGGGGAACAGCCACAGGCTCCTCCTCTCGCAGGGACTCTTTTTTCTGCTTGCGGGCACGCTTCTCCGCCTTGGCGGCAGCCTTTTCACGAGCCTTCTCGGCTTTTGCGTGTGCTTTCTCAGCTTTTGCCTCGGCTTTCAGTGTCGCCTTTGACTTGGGCAGTCCGTCAAGTTTTTTCAACGTATCCTGCCAGTCTGTATTATCCTCCTGGACAGCCTGTTTTTCGAGATTCTCCATTGGTTTGGCTTCGGGCTC
>JAEEGL013319746.1_pt1 | contig 17873 bp, 20 predicted proteins | sample 9134231 | NCBI WGS metagenome assembly JAEEGL01 (sample SAMN16246548, study PRJNA631951) | gut metagenome | biome: gut microbiome; feature: rumen; material: fiber-attached | host: Bos | place: Iran: Karaj | collected 2018-10 | reverse complement strand
TCATACGGGAAGCTCGCCACGGGGCTTGAAAGCTCGTAACGCACGTTCCCCGGCTCCTCGATTAGCTCGGCTTCGGCATAAGCGACGAGCGCTCCGCCGTCAAGGCCGAAGTAAACTCCGCTTCCGTTAGGCGTCAGCGGAATATCCTCGACGCTCTCGCCCCTGATCATCGCGTGCGTCGCGGAGAGCAGGGCGGCGTGCTCGCTCGAAAAATGCACCGTAACGACGGCGGGGTCGGTCGGAGGGACGGTCTCTGTAATGTCCTGAGTCGGGCGAACGGTCTCAAAGGGAGCAGGGCTGACCTGCTGGGTGGGTTCAGGCGTAGGCACAAGCACATAATGGTTATCGTCCGGCTGTTTCGCGAAATGCGCTATCGCGAAAACGCCTATCCCGAGGATGAGCGCGGCCGCGGCAAGGGAGATCCAGCGGGCGGCGCTCATGCCTCCCTTTTTTCTCGATTCGCTCTTTAAAAGCGTATCGTCGTCTATCGCATCAAAGCTTTTATAAAGATCATTTGCGTTCATCGATAAAACCTTCTTTCATCAGATATTCCCGAAGCTTTTTTCTTGCCCTCGAAAGCGCGCTCATCACGCCGGAGCCGGAGATGCCGTACCTTTTAGCTATCGACTGTATCGACTCGGTATAGAAGCATCGCCTGACGAGCACGTCCCTTTCGCGCTCCGGCAGGGTCTTCACGAACGCCGCGACCGACTTCCTCAGCTCGTTGAGCTCGGCTTCCGTCGCCGCGTCCCCATCTCCGATGCATTCCGAAAGCTCGTCCAGCACGAGCGCAGCCTGACCGCCCCCTCTTTTCAGCGCCGTACGCTCGGTATAGCGCGTGAAAGCAATCGAGCGCGTGATCCTTGCCAGAAAGAGCTTCAGCACGTTCGGCCGCGTCGGAGGCATTGCGTTCCAGGCTTTGAACCAAGTCGAGTTCACGCATTCCTCCGAATCGTCCCTGTTGTCAAGGATGTTGTTCGCTACCGAGAAACAGTAGGCGCCGTATTTCAGGCTCGTTTCCGATATCGCGGTCTCATCCCTTGAAAAGTACAGCTCGATTATTCTCTCGTCCGTCATAGTTTCCTCCGTTCTGTCCCGGGTGAAGGTCCCTTCACCCTATAGGACGGAAAAAAGCGGAAAACCTTGCATCGGTTTATGAAAAAAGTGTTTTATCCTTGTTTGACCTTATATGAAACGGCTTTCCCGCAGCGCGCCCGCCCTAGAAAGCCGTTTTTGTTTCGATATCGGGCGGCGGGCGAAAAGCGCTTTGAAGCCGGCGCTCCGCGACCGCCGCTCCTATCCTCAGTAATCGAACTCGTGCCCGCCCACGCTGATCTTCATCCTCGGCGTCTCGCCGGGCCAGGGCTTGCGGATCTCTATCAGGTTCAGCACCGTATAGCCCCTTGAGGCGAGGAACGCGATAACGCCGTCGTTATTCGGGTGGATGTAGTTGAAGACCGTCTCCTCGCCGTAGGAGCGGGCGATGGCCTCGGCCTCGTCGAACAGCTTTGACGCCGCGCCGCGCCGCCTGAACTCGGGCAGCACGTAGAGCTGCTCCACCCACACGAGCTCGTCCTCGATGCGGCAGACGATGTAGCCGACGAAGCGGCCGTCATCCTCCGCGGCAAAGATCGGATACCCCTTATTAAAGAGCCATTGAAGCTCCTCGAGGGCGGCGGCTTCATCGGGTCCGCCCGCCTCTCCGCGGTAGGAATCAAGCGCCGTGCGGAAAAGCGCGAGCAGCGGTGCGAGCCGCATGAGCTCATTTTCGGTTATCCTTTTTATCTCCATATCATTTCTCCGAAACGTTTTCCTTCTGTGTGTAGCGGCATTTGGGGTAGTTCGGGCAGGCGTAGAATTCGCCGTACTTGCCCTTTCTCGGCACGAGCGGGACCCTGCAGCGGGGGCAGAGCCCGTTCTGCTTCAGCGTTTCAACGCTTTTTTTCAGCTCGCGCACGGCCTCCTTATGCTTGATCCGCTCATCCTTGCCCGTATGCTGATGCGCGAGGATATAGTCATAGATCGCCCGCTTCTTCGCGTCGTCGAGCACGGCGGGCTTGTCCTTTGCGATCAGCTGCAGCACCTTCTTCATCGAGGGCAGCGAATTGCAGACGCCGTTCTCGATAACGCCGGGCGGATTGATATTCGATATCCTGAAGCTGCTGCAGATCATCGTCACGACCGAGAACATGGGGATGTCCCCGAAATCGGCAAGCAGTTTTTTAAGCGAGCGGATATGCCCCTCGTTCTGCATCAGCGGGCTGTAGATATCGTATTCCTTCCCGCCGCGGTAGTAGTACCAGGTCGACCGCGTACCGTCGCCGTAGACCTTCGCGCCCTTATAGAGCTTTACCTCCACGACGTACAGGCCCTTCGCGCCGATCAGGATCATATCTATCTGCGAGGTCTGGCCGTTCCCGCCGTCGATGAGCACGTCCTTTAAAACGAGCGCGTCGATGAAGCGCCTGGCGTAGCTCGCTGCGAAGTACTCGCCGAAGCTGCCGCGGCGCTCGTTTGCCGACGGTATCTTTTTCAGGATCTCTATAAAGCTCATCTTAGGCCGGGACCTGCGTTATCTGTATTCCACGGTGCCCTTGCGCTCGCCGCGGTCCTTGACGGTCGGGCCGGGGTAGCCGAAGAACGACGCGGCGTAAACCCTGTACCCATCGGGGATCAGCTCCTTCTTGAGCTCCGGCGCGTGATCGAACAGCTCGCGGACGGTCGCGTGGTCCCAGCCGCACATGATGCCGAGCGAGGCGGCTGTCGAACACCTTGTAGCTGCGGCGCGCGAGTATGCTTTGCATTGTTTCGTTGATGATCATATTTGCCTCCTTTTATTCTGAATGATAATTAATGTAACTGAGAGCGGACGCATGTGCGGAACGAAGGTCCCGCTTCTCCGTTCCCCGGTAATGAAGCTTTTGCTTTCTGCGAGCTTTTTCGCACAAAAGCGAAGGGTTATCCGGCGCCTTCGGCGCAGCCCTTTCCATCGCGGCTTGCAGCCCGCGGTTCCGCGCCTATCGCGGCGCGGCGCGTTGACTCGCTGCGGCTCGCTAAGCTCGCGGTGACGGTCAGCGTTACACGCTGCCCATCACCATATGAACGGCAGCAGCCTGTACTTGACCCGGGTCTCGTATTCCCTGTAGCCCTCGAGCTCCGCTTCAAGCACCTTTTCCTCGTTTTTGATGCGCTTGACGATCAGCGGGATGTAGAGCAGCAGTATCAGGAACGAGATCGGCGAGCCGAGCACCAGCCCCATCGCGGGGAAAAGGAAGAGCGTGGCGAGGTACATCGGGTGCCGCACGACGCCGTAGAGCCCGGTCGAGATGACCTTCTGCCCCTCGCTGACCCCGATGGTCCTCGCAAGATAGGTGTTTTCGCGCAGGACCTCGGCATACATCAGGTATGCCAGAAGAAACACGGCCGCCGCAAGAAACACGATCCAGTTCGGGAGCTCGATCCATTTGAAGCGGAAGTTCAGCCCCGCGAGCACGAACGCCGCAAGGAACATCAGTGCGGAGAGTGCGATCACGGTCCTCTGCTCGCCCTCGGTCTCCTTCGCGTTGAGCCGCTTCTCGAGCAGGGAGGGGTCGAGCAGCATCATCACTATGCCCGCGATGAACATCGGTATGAACAGCAGGCCGAGGAAGAGCCACGCGTTCGGCCAGCGCAGCGTTCCCGCCGAAAGGAACAGTATCGCCGCCACGATGACGAACCCGATCAAAAACTTTGCTATCGCCTTGAAAAACAGTCCCTTGGTCATAATTGTTTTTTGATCCTTCGTTTGTTTTTGCGCCGCCCGCGCATAAGAAAACCCGCCCGGCGCGGGCAGGGCGGGGGGAGGGTCACACGGAAAAGTCGCGGAAGCTCTCGGGGGTAAGCTCATAGTCTACGGACGACTGCCATATGCCGACCTGGTCCTTCCACGCGTTCTCGTTGACGCGCAGCTTTCTAAACCCGAGCAGCTCGTAGACGTGCTGCGCACGGGTGTTGTTTTTGTTCGTGTCGAGGATGATCTTTCCGTACCCGCGGCCGAACAGCTCCTTTATCAGCATGCTCAGCAGCACGCGGCCGAGCCCGCGCTCCCGGTATTCCTTTTCGCAGAGCTTGATGCCGATCTCGGCGGTCCCACCGCCAAGGTTCCTATAGCTCGCTTCGCCGACAGCGGATCCCGCGCATTCTATGATAAGCCTGCGCCGAGTTTCGTCGGTGTCGTCCGAGATATCCTCGGCGATCCTTTCGGCGGTGGTGCCCAGGCCCAGCGGGAAGCCCGCGTGCGCCATGACCTCGCCGTCGTTCCACCAGGCGGCAAGCTGCGCAGCGTCCCCCGCGCCGGCGTCCCTAATTGTCAGCTCCTTATAATCTATCCTCATTTCAGATTCGCCTGTGCCGGCAAGGCACGGATTATTTCTCCTCGCGTCTGTTCCCGGTGATCGGGTCGACGTTCTCATGCTTCTTCAAAAACTCCTGATACTCCTCGGTAAAGCGGGTGTCGGGCGGTACGATCTCGGAGGTGTCGACGCCGAGGGGCTTAACAAGCGGCACCTCGTGGAGCTCGCGGTCGAGCTCGGGCCTCACTTCGCCACCGGTCTCCTGCCATGCGTTCCTGACCGTCTCGGCCTCGGGCACGGTTTCGGGTTCCGGTATCGGCTCCGGTATGGGCTCGGGCTCCGGTATGGGCTCCGGCACGGTCTGCGCGGCCAGCTTTTGAAGCCTCTTTGCTTCGCGCTTTTCCTTTCTCGCTCTGAACCAATCCTTCAGTTTCATTGCTCTCTCCTCCTGATGCGGTGTTGATGCGCTTAGGCGCATACCTATACATATATATTTTACCATATCCCGCCCCGGATTTCAATCTCAAGGGGTAAAAAGAAAACCGCTTTCGGCGTGAAAACGGTTTTCGGGAGGCGTTATTTGTTCTTTTCAAGCTCGGCGAACTTCGCCTGCATGGTTGGGTTGCCCCTTGTGAGCTTCTTTATGCTCAGGTCCTGCGCCTTGTCGTTGGCGAGACGAAGCTGCCTTTCCGACCCGAGCAGCTCCTCCTTGACCTTCTGCAGATGGTCGATGGTCTTGTCGATCTCGTCGATCGCCTTCTCGAAATGATCCTTGGCGATGCGGTAATTGGTGCTGAACTTGCCCTGAAAATCGATAAGGCTGTTCTCAAAATTCGTCACGTCGATGTTCTGATTGCGCACCTTGGCGAGCTCCTGCTTATAGGCAAGCGAATTGAGCGCGGCGTTGCGCAGGATCGTGATCAGCGGAATGAAGAACTGCGGCCTTATAACGTACATCTTTTCGTAGCGGTGGGAAACGTCCACGATGCCGCCGTTATACAGCTCGCTGTCGGCCTCGAGCAGCGAAACGAGCACCGCGTATTCGCATTTCTTCTCCCGGCGGTCCCTGTCGAGCTCCTTGAAGAAATCCTCGTTCTTATGCTTTGTCGCGGTCTCGTCCATCTCGTTCTTCATCTCGAACATGATGGAGATGAACTCGGTCCCGTCGGGCGCGGCCTCGCGGTAGATGAAGTCGCCCTTGCTGCCGCTGCGCGCGTCGTTGTCCTTCTCGAAATAGGCGTTGCGGAACGCGGTCGGCCGCAGGCGGTTGAACTCGGTCTCGCAGTGCTGCTCAAGGCTTTCGCCGACCATCTTGGTGGACTGGCGGGCCTTGAAATCCTTGTAGTAGGCGATCTCCTCGTCCTTGCGGCGGAGCTCGGCGGAATGCGCCTCCCTCAGAGTCTTCTCATTGAGCTGGCGCTTGCTCTTCTCCAGCTCGAGCTCGCTCTGGAGCTCGAGGATGCGCTTTTCGCTGCCCTGAACGGCCTCCTTCACCGCGCTCTCGACGCGGGAACGGCCGAGCTCGAGCTGGCCTTTCAGCTTCGAGATCTCGCCGTCCTTTTCCGAGAGCTTAAGGTCCCTCGCGGCGAGGGCAAGCTGCAGCTCCCCCTTCGTGCGGTCCTTCACCGTTTCAAGCTCGCCGATCAGCTCCGCAATGCGCCGGTCCTTCCTCGCCTCGGCCTTGGTCACGGCCAGCTCCACCGCGCTCTCCTTTTCGGCCCGGAACTCCTCCTCACGGCGCGAAAGCTCCTTTTCGAACTCCCTGTCGTGCACCTGCTTGAGTATTGCGGCATAGCCCGAATCATCCACCGAAAAAACCTTCCCGCAATTGGGGCATTTGATCTCCTGCATTTCGTTTCCCTCCCGTTTTATCGCTTATTCTACCTCATAGCATTCGTATTCGTGCCCGAACTCATAGCCGAGCTTTTCTGCAAGGCGCACCGAAGCCCTGTTCGCCGCGTCCCAGCTCGGGTACAGCCCGTCGTCAAGGCAGGAAAGGATAAGCTTCGCGCCCGCGGCGGACGCAAAGCCCCTTTGCCTCTCCTCCTCGAGCGTGTCGATCTCTATCTCGATGCCGCCCCGGTAGACGGTGTAGGACGAAGCGACCGAGACGGCCTTTCCGTCCTTTGTGACCGCATAGCCGCGGCCGAGCGCAAAATAGCGCTCCTTCGAGCCGAAATGCTTCACGCAGTCGATGAAGAGCTCGTTTTCAAGGCATTGATCGTAGAGCCCGCCGTCGATCCTATTCAGCTCATACCCCTCGGGGATCGCCGCGGCGATGGCCTCGAGCCTCTCCCGGTCGAACCTCGTATCCTTCCTTATCGAAAATCGGGTCTCCTTTTCCGCATCGGGGAAGCGCTCGCGTATCAGCTCCGCCCAGCCCTCGCCGAGCGGCACCATTATAACGAAGCCCTCGGGCTTGGCCGACACGAGCTCGGCGTCGGGCTCGCCCGCATAGAAGGCGAAATCGCCGAGGTACGCCATCGCGGAGCGCGGATGCTCAAGGTCGGTCACGAAGATGCTGCCCATGACCCTTTGGAGGCAGGAGAGGACGAGCGTATCCTCCGTGCCCTCGAAAAGCCTTTCGGCTTTTTCTGTATCTTCAAGCTTGAATATCATTCTCTTTATCCGTCCTTAAAAAGCGAAGTTCCCCGCCCGCGTTTCAAGCGTAGTTGACGTGGGAATTGCCGGTCACGATCATGATTATAATGAACATGACCGTCGAGGCGGCCGTGCTGACGAGCTGCACGATCCTGATCGCCCTGCTCTTGAGCCCGAACAGCACCAGTATGCTCGTTACGACGCTGACGACGGCAAAGGCGATCTCAAGATACAGAAGCGCCGACTGGCCGGAGATGTTCAGCCGGGTGATCGGGCTGCGCTTCCATTCGCGGACGCCGCCGTTCGGCATCGGCGCCCGGTCGGTATAGAGGTCCAGGTTCAGCACCACGCCGTACGCGGCGTTGACGATCAGTGAGATCATGCTCAGCAGCATCTTCATTCCTCCTTAATGCTTGAAACGTATTCGGCGAGCGCAAGGGCGATGTCGAAATGGCCGGCGTCGTGCTGCGTATGCCTTATTTGCCCCTTCTCCTTGCGGGCCGTCCATTCGGGCGCGTCCAAAAGGTCCCCGCCGGTGAAGAACATATAGACCTCAAGGCCGCGGAAATCGCAGAGCGCCTGCACGGCCGAGGCCTCCATATCGACCGAGATGCAGCCGTCCGCCCGGCGCTTTTTGAAATTGTTCTCGGTCTCGCGGTAGAAGGCGTCCGTCGTCCAGGCCCTGCCGCGCACGTACGGCAGCCCGCTTTTCTCCATAAACGCCGCCACAGTCCCGGCATTTTTGATCGTGATGTAATCCGAGGCCGGAGCGTAGTGATATGAGGTCCCCTCGTCCCTGTACGCCTCGGTCGGGACCATGACCTTTCCGCGCGCGATCTCCTTATCGAGGCAGCCCGCGCCGCCGAAATGGATCAGCTTGTTCGTATCCAGCACCGTGAAGGCCTCCTCGACGGTGCCGACGCAGGCCGGCGCGCCGACCCAGGTGCGGAAGAAGCCGAAGCGCTTTCCGTTGTGCTCCAGGATGTAGACGGGGCTCACGCCGTGGGCGATCTTGAGCTCCGCGACCTTCTCGCAAATATAGTTTTCGGTGACGAATTTCTCTATCACGTGCGAAAAGGTCATGATCACGGCCTCGCACTTTGCAGCGTCGTCCCGCTTCTTAAGATTGATCTTGGCGGGCGATCTGTCGTCGAATGAATCGGTTATCACAGCTTTACTGTTCCTCCCTGTCGAACCTCAATGTTTTGCTCATCCCGTCCCTGCCGCAGACGGTATTGGGGAAGCTGCGTTTTGCATTATCGATGAACGCCTCCGGCTCCCCGATCATCTGGGAAAAATGCGCGAGCCACAGCTCCTTTACGCCCGCCATCGCGGCCGTCTCCGCGGCCTGGGCGAAGTTCATATGCCCGTGGCTTTCTGCGAGCTCGGCCTGTTCGTCTTCGGCGTACGTCGCGTCGAGTATCGCAAGGTCCGCGTCCTCCGCAGCGGCGGTCAGCGCGCCGCACCGGGCGGTATCACCCGAAAACACGAATTTAAGGCCCTTTCGCGGCGCGCCGAGCACCTGCTCGGGCAGCACGGTCCTACCGTCGAAAGTGACGCCATGCCCCTTCTGCAGCGGGCCCCAAAGCGCCTTGGGTACGCCGAGCGCCGCGGCCCTTTCGGGCAGGAATTTGCCCGCGCGGTCCAGCGTAAAGCAGTAGCCCCGGCTCGGGGTCCTGTGCTCGGTGGGGAAGGCGCAGAGCCGCGCCTCCTCCGGCCAGCCGTCCATAAGGTCCGCCATCCTCGCCCCGCCCTCCGGCAGCCCGATAAGACGGATGTCGTACGGGGTCCATCCGGCAAGCTCAAGGATCGGCGCGAGCGCTTCCTCCAGCCCTTCCGGCCCGGTGATGAAAAGCGGATCGGTCCGCCCCAGGCTGCACATGGTCTGCATCAGCCCGGGCAGGCCGAAGATATGGTCCCCGTGATAATGCGTCAGCGCGATAAGGTCCGTCTTCATCAGGCTGACGCCCGCGCGCCTGGCCGCCGTCTGCGTGCCCTCGCCGCAGTCGAACAGCACCGACCGCCCGCCGCAGCTTAAAAGCGCCGCGGTCAGCGCGCGCCCGGGCAGCGGCAGCAGCGCGGAAGTGCCGATAAGCGTTATCTCGATCAATGGGGTCCACCTCTTCCGTTACCTGTTTATTGAAGGATACTCCGTTATTCCTCGTCTTCGTCCTCCACGTCGCCGAGCATGTCCTCGGCCGCGCCGTAGCCCGCGTTCGCGGAGCGCGTCAGCCAGCGGAGGGCCTCGTCCCTGTTGCCTTCAAAGTCCTTATGGAGCAGTATCTTCGCCACGTTGTACATCGCCTCGGGGACGTCCTGCTCGGCGGCGAGAAGAAAGTATTCGAGCGCCTTATCCTCGTTCGGCTCCGTACCCCTGCCGGACCAGTGCATGAAACCGGCCAGGAACTGCGAGAGCGCGTGCCCGCTGTCCGCCGCCACGGTCAGGTATCTCAGCGCCCTGTCGAGATCCTGTTCGATATTCCAGCCGAAATAGTATTCCTTGCCGAGGAACGCGCAGGCCTCGGGGTCGCCGTTCTCGCATAATTCGATGATCGCGTTAAGCTTTTCCTGCATCTCCGGGTCCATATGTCAAAAACTCCTTTTATAAGTTATGTGCCGTGATCGCCGGATCGGGGTCCGACGAAATAAGTTTATCACACCCAGGAGGGTTTTTCAATCCGGGCAAAAGAAAATGCCGCCCCTTTATCGGAAGCGGCGGGGGACGGGCGGACCGTCAGTCCCGGGTGTAGTAGGTCTGCACGGGCCCCGTATCCCTGCGAAGCGTCGCGGGATCCCTGAATCTGAAGAACAGCAGGCCCGCGCCGTAGAGGTCGCCGCTGCAGCCGGTAAGATGAAGCAGGAACAGCACCGCGATCAGCGCCCTTGAAAACGGCTCGTGTATCGCGAGGAACGATACAATAAACACTATTCCGAATACCGTAAACGGGGCGAGCAGGGAGATCAGCGAGGTGAGCCTGTAAACATAGATATCCGGCACGCCGCAGTAGGCTGCGGGAGGCTTGAAGCCGAACGTCAGCTTCCGCCCTGTCAAAAGCTTATAGACCGCCCCGTGAGTAAGCTCGTGCAGCACAACGTACAGCGGATAGGCAAGAAGGGCCAATAAGCATTTTATCACCGAAAAGCCTCCGGCGATCTCTTTTATCCTCGGCAGCGCGTACAGAAAGAACCACAGATTGAACAGCACGGCGGCGGTGATCACGGCGGCCGTCCTTATCGCCTTGCTGCGCTCGACGTCGCCCGCATCAACGGTCAGCGCTTCCCCGTAGCCCTCGGGCAGTTTTTCTTCATAATACTTGCTCATACGGTCTTCTCCCCGGCGTTTTTCCCGCAGGCAGCCCCGGCCTTGATCTAAAGCGCGCCGTCAAGGACCTCGCCGACATGCGCCTCAAGATACCGGCCCTTCATTCTTATCTGCCCGCTTTCGGCCAGAAGCTGCTCTATCTCGGATGCGATCTCCTCCGAGAGGGAGACGATCCTGTCCTTATAATTCAGGCGATTGGGCAGGTATCTGGTCCCCTTCCATGCCTCGGTCCTGAGCTGCTCGAGCGAAAGCTCCCTAAGCTTTGAGGAAAACTCCCCCTCCGCATCCAGCTCGCCGAGCGCTCGGAACGTCCATTTGTAATACGGCGGATACTCCCTTTTCAGCAGAAAATACAGCTCCATCGCCGCGCTCAGCCCCTTTGCCCTGCAGAGCTCCGCGGCCACGGTATCCCCGCGGGTCATGCAGCGCGCATAATTGACCTGGAATGCCGACGCGTATTCGTGCAGCTGCTCGGCGATCCGCTTACGCCACACGCGGTCGGGATAATAGCCCTCAAGATAACGGCGAAACGCGGTGAAAACGCCGGGATCGTCCCTGAAGATCTCACCGTTCGTCGCCGTTTTCAGGCACGAATGATCCAAGTCATACCACTGCTGCTCGGAGAGAAAGGGCTTCTCGGCGTCGCAGTCGATGTTAAGGATACTGGAATAGAACTGCCGCACGGTCATGACGCCTCTCCGTTCCCGGAGCCGGTCCGTGTAATAGCTCCTTTCCGCGCTGCAGACAAGCTCGTTATAGGCGGCGGAAAGCTCGGCGCCGAACCGCGCCATGTCCTCATCGGTGAGCCAGAGGCAAACGCCCGTACCGAAGTCGTGATCGCGGGAGATCTCGTCGTCATACCCGAAGCAGTCCGAGCCCTCGCCGGCGATCCCGACCGCGATGCGGTCCTCATATTCGGGAAACCCGGTATGAATAAGCCCGGCAACGAAGCGATCGTAGAACCGTCTGTTCTTTTCTCTAACGTTACTCATATAAAACCCTGCCGTCGTTTCGGCCCGTAAACCGAAGCTCAAAGCTCCGGCTCCGTCAGCCGGCAATGGCGCTTCAAAACCAAAATGTAGCGCCCGATATAGTCCTGTTCGTCCGCAAGGAAAACGGACGAAACCGCTTTCGTATAACTGATACTTTTAGGGATATTCTAACACACAGAAGGATAGTATTCAATCTTAACAAAAAGCCGTCTGAAAAGATCGAAAAAGCTTCGGACGCAACGGAGCACAGCGGACTCGTTTTACGCGATGCGTCTCATGCTCGCTCACTCCGCTTCGCATTTCGCGCCGCGCAAAACCCGGCCTCTAAAATCGCAACACTGTTGCGATTTTTAGCGGGGCTTCGAGTCCGCTTGACTGTCGCATAGCGGACTCCTTTTTGCATATCGAGTCTCATATCGCGCTCACTCCGCGCGCTATTTCGCTCTATGCAAAAAGCCGGCCGCGGCAAAGGCAACACTGTTGCCTTTGCTTATCGCGGCTTCGAGTCCGCATGATTGTCGCATAGCGGACTCCTTTTTGCATATCGAGTCTCATAGCGCGCTCACTCCGCGCGCTATTTCGCTCTATGCAAAAAGCCGGCCGCGGCAAAGGCAACACTGTTGCCTTTGCTTATCGCGGCTTCGAGTCCGCATGATTCTATGCAAAAACACAGACCCGGTCCGATGGACCGGGTCTGTGTTTTTGGTGGAGCATAGCGGACTCGAACCGCTGACATCCACACTGCCAGTGTGGCACTCTACCAACTGAGCTAATGCCCCAAAGCAGAAGCTATTATACACCACGAAACCGGGTTTGTAAAGAGCTATTTTGATATATTGTGAAGGAGGGCCGCGGCGCCCGGGCCGGGGTCAGTCCTCGCCGCTTCGGTCGGGCCTTTCCCCGCGGTATTTCGGGAAATAGCGGTAGAGGGTGCAGGTCATGCCGCCGTTTGAAAGCTTGCGGCGCTTGTCGGCGCGCGCGCCGTAGATCCTCTCGAACTCCGGATGCGAGGCGATAATGCTGACGCTCCAGCCGTCGAGCCTTGAGAACACCTCGTGCATCTCGCGGTAGAGCTTTTCGGCGTCCTTTCTTTCGAGCAGGCGCTCGCCGTAGGGCGGGTTGCAGACGATCACGCCGCCGCGCCGCCCGTCATGGAGCTCCGATACCGGGGCGACGCGCCAGTTCAGCATGACGCCGGCCTTCTTGGCATGCTTCTTGCAGAGGTCGATCGAGTGCGCGTCGATATCCGAGCCGGTGATGTCGAACGGCACGTTTTTTATAAGGTCCCGCGCCTTTTCGCGGGCGAGGGCGAAGGTATCCTCCGGGATAAAATGCCAGTCCTCGGCGGCGAAATCCCGGCCGAGGCCCACGGCCGTGTTCGTCGCGATCAGCGCGGCCTCGATCGGCATCGTGCCGGAGCCGCACATCGGGTCGATCAGCGGGCGGTCGGGGCGGAAGCCCGAAAGCTCAACTATCGCCGCGCCGAGGGTCTCGCTGATCGGAGCGGGCACGTTGTAGGTGCGGTAGCCCCGCCTTGAAAGCCCCGCGCCGCAGCAGTCGAGCGCCACGGTGACCTCGTCCCTGAGTATGCCGACCTCGATTATGATCCGCTTGCCGTCCTCGGGCAGGGTCTTGACGCCGTAGGCGGCGAAGAGCGAATCGACGATCGCCTTCTTGGCGATGCTCTGGCAGTCCGACACCGAGAACAGGCGGCTCTTGGCGGATTTGCCGTTGACGTGTATGAAATTATGCCGGGTCAGGTACCTCTTCCAGTCGATCGCGCGCACGCCCTCATACAGCTCCTCGAACGAGACCGCGGGAAAAGCGCCGACCTCCATCAGCACGCGCTCCGCGGTGCGAAGATTGAGCACCGCGTCCGCCATATCGGCAAACGAAGCGGCGAAGTCGACGCGCGCGTCGTGCACGGCCGTGACCTCGATCCCCAGCGCTTTCAGTTCGTTCGATACAAGGGCTTCGAGCCCCATTTTGCATGTTGCGAAAAACTTATTCGTCATTGCCGTCGTCCTTTGAATGCTCCTGCCGGTAGTTCTCGAATTCACTGAGCAGCCGGTTGACGTCCGGGACCTCCATCAGCCTTGCCACGGCGTTCTCGATCCTGCGCACGGTCAGGCCGCGTTCGGCGGCAAAGGCGGGCAGATCGTCAAACGCGTATTCCTCGTTCAGGCTCAGCACAAAGAAGATGATCGCCGCCGCCATCGCGTCGCTCTGCCCGTAGGGCAGGCGCGGGCGTTCCTGATAATTGGCCAGCGCGTAGATATAGCACAGGCCGAGGCAGACGGGCCGCAGCTCGTCGGGCCCCGCGCCGTCGAAGTATTCGTTGATCTTTTTGAAGATCTCCTGATAGCTCGCCGGGAAATCGGCCGCGGTCATCTGCTCCGCAAGGCGGACGATCTCGAGCTCGCCGTCGGTCAGGATATAGGCGTCGTGCTCCTTCCTATCGCCGCGGAGGACGTCCTTAAGGTGCACGAGCGCCAGCCTGCGAAGCTGCGGGCTGCAGTTAGGCTCCACCAGCAGGCGGCGCATCAGCGCTTCCGCAAGGCCCGGATCGGTGCGCGAGAGCATCAGCAGGAACAGGTCGCCGAACGGGCAGTGGGTATCGGTGAGCGCCCAGTCGGTGAACACGAGCATCTCCTCGCGGTGCTCCCTCCACATGCCGGTCAGGTCGCCGGAGTACGTGTCGATCAGATCCTTAAGATACGTGCAGCGCCTGATGAACTCCGCGTGGGGGATCGAGTAGTCGATCTGTATCGGGGTCGGCTCGGCGCCCTCCTCGAGCGCGCGGCGGCAGATGCCCAGATAATAGACGGCCGCGGAATCGTGCGGCTCGATCGCCAGATTGAACTCATAGCAGCTCTTCGCAAGCTCGATATCGCCCGTGCGGAACGCCGCATGCGCGAGAAAATGCCGGTAGGTGCGGTTATAGGGCTCCTGATCGACGAGCGTTTCGGCGTAGAGGAGCGCGTCGGAGTAGTGGCCGGTCTCCACCAGCACGGTATAGGCCCGCACCGTCTCGGGGACGCCGCCCGGCTCGCGGGCGAGCATCCTCTCCAGGATCTCCTCCTCGCGCTCGCGCATGCCGAAATGATCGAACAGCATCAGCGCGCAGCACTCGACGGTGATATCGTCCTTAAACCTTTCCCCGGCGCTTTCGTAGAGCGCGTACGCGGCGTCGAAGCGCTGGTCGCAGTAGTAATCGAGCAGCAGGTCGGTGAAGAGCTTTTCGGAATCGGGGTACCTCCCGCGCGCCTCTTCGAGGATGGCGATCGCTTCGGAGAACTCCGCCTGTCGGCTCTTTTCGGCCGCTTCGTTGACGATCCGCTCTATCTCGATCTCGTCCACGTCGCGCAGCAGCGGGGCGGCGTTCTGCTCGTCGGCAAGGGTCTGCTCACAAAGGTCGGCCGAGTCCATAGCGTTATTGAGATCGTAATACATCAGCGGGTCGGCCTTTAAGTGGTCGCTCATCGCCAGATGAAACGCCCTGACGGCGGCCTTCAGCTCGCCGCGGCACGCAAGGCAGTGCCCGAGCCTCAGCGCGGCGCTCCGGGCCTCGGCTATCTCGGGCCGGAGCAGCGGCGAGAGCGCGCCGAGCGCGTCGACGGGGCAGCCCATTTCAAGGAAGCAGTCCGTGACCATCAGCTGTACCTCGCGGTACTCCTTGGAATCGGGCTCCATCGACCCGAGCGCGCGGCGGAACAGCTTCAGCGCGCCGATATAGTCGCCCGAAGAGACCCTCTCGTCGGCCTTGCGGACGAGAAGGCTGCCCTGCTTGCTGATGTCGATGATCTCCGCTTCCCTGTTTGTGCGGAACGGTGGCTTAAGTTTCATGGATGCTGCGCCCGAATACGGGCCTTATTCATTATTCCGCGTCCCCGGCTTCGTCAGCGCCGTCCGCGGGCGTCCTTGCCTGCTCGAGCAGGGCGGTAAGCTCCTCCCCGCTGAAATGATAATGCTTATTGCAGAAGCTGCACACGAGCTCCGCTTCGCCGTCCTTCTCGATGATGTCGGTCAGCTCCCTTTCGCCGAGCGAGATTATGACGCTCTCGAGCCTTTCGCGCGAGCAGTCGCAGCGATAGGCGGGGGTCATCTCGTCCGAGATCTCGAAATCGAAGCCGTCGAAGAGCCGGGAGAGCGCGGTCCGAAGGTCCTCGCCCTCGTCAAGATACCCGGATAAGCCCGAGATCTCGGGCGCGAGCGCTTCGAGCCTTTCTATATCCTCCTCCGGGCAGCCGGGCAGGGGCGCGAGTATCAGGCCCGCCGCCGAACGCACCGCGCCGGATACGGGCTCCACGCGCACGCCGAGGTACACGAGCGAGGGCTGCTGTTCGCTGACGAGGAAATAGTTGGCAAAATCGTTCGCGATCTCGCCGGAAACGAGCGCGCAGCGGCCGACGTAGGGCTCCTTGAGCGACATATCGCGGATCACGCGCATCTCGCCCTCGGTGCCGACGGCGCCGGCGACGTCGAGCTTGCCCTGCGCGTTCGGCGGGAGCTCCAGCTCGGGGTTGGTGATGCAGCCCTTCACGATGCCGCCCACATGCCCGACGGCGGTAAGGTTGCCCGCGGGGCCGCCGCCCGCGAAGGTGACGGTCACGCTGTCGGTATCGGCCTTGAGCCTTGCGCTCATCATGGAGACGGCCAGCAGCAGCCTCCCAAGCGCGGCGGTGTTGACGCGGCTCAGCCCGTGCAGCCTGCGCGCCTCCTCAACGAGCTGTGCGCCGCTTATCGCTATGACGTTGACCGAGCGGCCGAGCAGCAGCCCGCCGATCAGCGCGTCCTTCTTCTCTGTATCCATGGGTAACTCCCTTTCAGTTCATTAATTTTTGCCGAACGCCACGAACTGCAGCCGCTCGGAATCGGGTTTCGGCGGGTCGAGGGTGAAGGCGTCGAAGACGAGCACGGTCTCAAAGCCCGCTTTTTTGAGCAGTTCGGTCAGCTCCTCCAAAGCGTGGGCGCGCTGGATATGCGTCTCCGAAAACCTTTCATATAGGCCGCGCTCGCGTTCTGTGAAGAACTCGAGCTCCATCCGGATGAGCCGCGTTTCTTCATCAAAGGTGTTGCGCCAGAAATACGCCCTGTCCTTCCTGCTGTCCGAAAAACAGTTGTTCCCCAGCACATTTTTCAGCTTATGCTCCGAGGAGATATCGAACAGCAGCATGCCGTCCTCCCCGAGCGCGGCGCGCGCGGCGGAGAAGAACCGCAGCACATCGTCCGTGCTTGTCAGGTAATTGACCGCGTCGCAGCAGGCGAGCACCGCGTCGACCGGGCGGGCGAGCGAAAAGCGCCGCATATCCATCCTTGAAAACACTATGCGCTGCCCGGCGCGGCGGGCCTTTTCGGAGGCGACGGCGAGCATCTCCTCGGAGATGTCCGACGCCGTGATGTCGAACCCGGCTTTTTTAAGAGGTATCGTCAGGCTGCCGGTGCCGCAGCCGCATTCGTGCACGCGCTTGGGCGGACGGCCGACGGCGGCGCCGACTTGCTCCATTAGCCCGGTCAGATACCCGGCCCACGCGCCGTAGTCCACGTTATCCATAAAGCCGTCGTAAAGCTCTGCAAAGCGGCCGTACTGCATGCGCCTTCCTCCCCAATTTATTCCATAGGTACATAATATTATAATCGAAACGGGCGGCTATGGCAATAGACAAAACGCGCGCAAAGCGCATAAAGAAAACCGCCTTATCGGCGGCGGAAAAGTTTTTTTAAAAAGCATTGCTTCTTATCTTTTTCCACGTTCTTCCCGTTCGCGGCGTCTTCGCCGGAGGGCTTTCCGTCGGCCCCGAGCGGTATGAACTCTATCCTCTCATACATCCCGTTGAGCGTGCCGAGCCCCTCATAGAGCGCGGCCCGTCCGTCGCCCTCGGCCGAAACGAAGAAGCTGATGCGGCGGTATTTCGTCAGCCCCGTTGCGAGCAGCGCCTCGGCGCTCGAGCGGAGGGAGAGCAGTATGCAGCTCGTGTAGCGCGGGTCGGCGCTGACGCGCGCGAACCTTGCCACGGAGCCGTCGGCGCGCGGAAGCTGCGTCTCCTCCGTCACGAACTGGCTCCCCGCGGCGCGGCAGCAGGCGATCCTGCCCTGCAGCATCAGGGCGGGATCCTCCGGGTCGATCCTTTCGCGCCATTCGGGCGAGAGCTTTTCAAGGACGCCGTTTGCCTCAAGCTCCTTCATGCCCTTTTCGGTCAGCGCCTCAAGCTCCTTGGTGCCGTTTTCGTCCATAGAAGGGGGCTCCTTTCAAAAACCGCCCGCGCCTTTCGGCACGGGCGGCAGCTTCTAAAACTCAGTTTTGTGGGTCTCGTTGTATTTCTTTATGCCGAGCGCCAGCAGGTCCATCGCCCTCTCGAGCTTGTCCTGCTTGAGGACGTAGGCGATGCGGATCTCGTTGAGGCCCTTGCCGGGGGTGGCGTAGAAGCCCTCGCCGGGGGCGAACATCACGGTGTCGCCGTTGTCGTCGAAATCGGTGAGCAGCCACTTCTGGAAGGTGTCCGCGTTGTCGACGGGCAGGGCGGCCATCATGTAGAACGCGCCCTGGGGCTCCTTGACGACCACGCCGGGGATCTCGAGCAGCTTCTTGTAGCAGGTGTCGCGGCGGAGCTTATACTCCTTGCGGAC
>JAEEGL011079357.1_pt1 | contig 17873 bp, 16 predicted proteins | sample 9134231 | NCBI WGS metagenome assembly JAEEGL01 (sample SAMN16246548, study PRJNA631951) | gut metagenome | biome: gut microbiome; feature: rumen; material: fiber-attached | host: Bos | place: Iran: Karaj | collected 2018-10 | reverse complement strand
GAACCCGACCAGCAGCACGACGACCATCGCCCTGAGCGGTGTCAACGGCACTGTGTCGGTAAGCATCGTTGATATGAACGGCCGCGTCGTTATGAGCGACTCGATGAGTTGCGAAGGCGACTGCGTGAAGACGATGGAGGTATCCGGCCTTGCCCAGGGTGCCTACTTCGTCCGCATCAGCGGTGAAAATGTGAATATGGTGAAGAAACTTGTTGTGAAATAAGTCTTCCTTCATAACATAATTCCTGAAAGGGTGTCCCAATGGGACACCCTTTTTGTTGTTTTTCCCCGATGAAAATTTTTTTTTGTCAGATTAGAAAAATGTTGTATCTTTGCACTCGCAAACACGGACGTAAAAATGGATATTATTTTACTCTAAAGTTTTGCAAATCAATTATTCGGAAAGGTGCTCGAGTGGTTGAAGAGGCCCGCCTGGAAAGCGAGTAAGCGTTAAAAGCGCTTCGGGGGTTCGAATCCCTTCCTTTCCGCAAGATTGTAGAAACGCCGCAGGAAGTCTGTGGCGTTTTTTTTTGTGGGAATTTTTTTACAGAGCCTGTTGAAATCTTTTTTTTTGCAAAATGAAAAAAAGATTTATCTTTGTATTTGTATGAAGGAGAATGAAATCAATAGTAATGGACTGAATGTCAGTGCTACGACGCAGAATTGCGGCGCAAAGATGGAGTTTTTTTTCGATACGGCGACTTTTGGCAGTCGCTTTTTTTTTAATGAAGCATCGTTTTTTAGTTCAATATTCATTATTAGAAATTCAAAAATATAAATACTATGGGTAATTTAAAAGGACGGAATCTGATTTCCATAACAGACTTCAGCAAAGAGGAGTACATCCAGGTGCTCGACATCGCTGAAGAATTTGAGAAGAAACCGAAACAGCCTATCTTGAGCGACAAGGTGGTGGCAACGCTTTTCTTTGAGCCGTCGACGCGTACGCGCTTGAGTTTTGAGAGCGCCGCCAACCAGTTGGGTGCCCGTATCATTGGTTTCAGCGACCCTGGTGGAACAAGTGTCCAGAAGGGTGAATCGCTGCACGACACCATTGTTATGGTTGCCAGCTATGCCGACCTTATCGTGATGCGTAACCCCAAGGAGGGCAGCAGCCGCTACGCAAGCGAGGTGAGCGCTGTGCCGGTTATTAATGCCGGCGACGGTGCCAACCAGCATCCTACGCAGTGTATGCTTGACCTATACAGTATCCGCAAAACGCAAGGAACTTTGGAGAATCTGCAGATCGCCTGTGTGGGTGACTTGAAATACGGGCGTACGGTTCACTCGCTGGTGCAGGCTATGTGTAATTTCAACGCCACATTCCATCTTGTGTCACCGCAGGAACTGAAGCTGCCTTCGTCGGTTAAGGCTTCCATCAAGAACGCTGGACTTAAATATTATCAGTATACAGACCTTAACGATGTCATACAGACCGCCGACATCATTTATATGACCCGTGTACAGCGCGAACGCTTCCCCGACCCGCTGGAGTATGAACGCGTGAAAGACAGCTGCATCCTGTCGGCATCTATGTTGAAGGACTGCAAGCCGACGATGAAAGTTCTTCACCCACTGCCACGCGTCAACGAAATTACTGTTGATGTTGACAGCACACCGTATGCCTACTATTTCCAGCAGGCTCAGAACGGTGTCTACGTGCGCCAGGCTTTGATGGCCGCCATATTGGGCGTAAGATAGTTTTGAATTGTGAATTTCGTAAATCGAAAAACGCAGCTCAAAAATCAAGATTCATAATTCAACATTCAAAATTAATCAACAATGGAAGCAAAGAAAGAATTAGTGGTATCGGCCATTGAGAATGGTACGGTAATAGATCATATCCCAACGGATGTAGTTTATCAGGTGATTCGCATTCTGGGACTGGAAAAATATAACGATGAGGTGCTTATAGGCAACTATCTGCACAGTGGCAAGTTTGGCCGCAAAGGTATTGTAAAAATTAAAAACAAATTCTTTGACAAGGATGAGATCAACAAGATTGCATTGGTGGCACCGCTGGCCAGCATTATAACCATCCGCAATTATGAGGTTGTTGAAAAAATCAAAGCCGAGATTCCGGACCATATCGACCATATCATCAAGTGTATGAACCCCAAGTGTATCACCAATTTTGAACAGATAGAAACCAAGTTCGACGTTGTCGATAAAGAGAATCTGAAATTGCGTTGCCACTACTGCGAGAAGTTCACCACAAAGGAGACAATGAAATTCCAAGACTGATATGAAACGTTATCTGACAGGATTGGCTATTCTCACCGTCGTGATGTTCCTGCTTGCACTGGCAACAAAGTGGACAGCAATGCCTTTTTTTGAGCCTGTGGCAGGATGGATGCTCCCGGTCGCTGTGATTTATTTTGCCGTGGCCTATGCTGTGCAGTATTGGATGACGGTTAGTGCTGTCAACAAGAACCCCAAGGCTTTCATACAGTTCTTCCTTGCAACAACGGTGGGTGTGCTATTCCTGCACATCGTTGTCTTGGTGGGAGGAATGATATTCAACCTTGCCGCAGGCAAGCGTTTTGCCATTGGATTCCTGATACTGTATGTGGTTTATACGGTTTATATGACTGTCTCGCTTGTCCGTTTTATGAAGAATCCTCAAGAAAAGTGACAGTGTAACGCTATTATTTTCTTACAAGAGCTACAGTGCGGCGCCAGCTTTGTCTGGCGCCGCTTTCGTTGTAGGCTTCTACGACTACGAGGTAGTTGCCGCGAGGACAGACAGTACCGTTGTCGTTGGTGCCATCCCATATCAAAGCACCTTGGCAGCCCAACAAATGTCCACGTGCAATCTGTCGCACTTGACGGCCGTGGCGGTCGAAAACAATGATGTTTGCTGCTAGGTCGCACTGCTGAAGGTTGTATGTGATGTCGAGCAGGTCGTTGTAGCCATCGCCGTCGGGCGAAAAGAGTGTTGTGCTGAAAGCAAAATCGTTGTCAAGGAAAAGAGTCTCGCGGCTTTGGGAATTTCGTGCCGTCGGTGTGCCATATCCCGCTGTCGATGCGGCGGAATACCAGTTGGAAGCCTCCTGGGTGGGACGTTCGAAAGAACGTCGTTCCAGTGCAACACCTTCGACGTCACGTAGCAGACGACTGTGCATAGATACATCGTAATCAAATTGATCGAGGACGACGCTGTCGGCTGTGGCAACGACAACTGTACCTGATTTGTCGCCATAGGCAGGCATATTTGTTGTTTGGATCAACCAGTCTGGACGGCTGACAGTGTAGTGTGTCGATACAAATGAAGCGTCTGTGGTTACGACGACAAGAGTGTGTGGCTCTATCGCACCTTCGCCGGGAATAGGGTATAGACGTTTGACACTGCTGTCGTTAACGGTGGCAAGGTATATTTGTTCCAATGAAAGAGTATTTCCACTGTTGTTGTAGAGTTCTACATAGTCGGCACCTTCGGTAACGGGGTTGAATAGTATTTCGTTTATCAGTATGTCGCCCATCTGCAATTTGCCTCCTTCGCTGCCGCTGTTGGTACAATTGTCGGCGTTGATGCCAATGTCGTCGAAATAGAAGAGTTTAGACCTCGACGAGGTGTATCGGCACAGAATGCTGAAAAAAGCCTGTTCCGGCACAGCGTCGGTGGACAAAGCCACCGTACCACAGTCGGTATAATAGGCCGAATCGGTGTCGCCGATGGTGTCTATTGACATTGTTAGTTGTTGTCGGTCAATCATACGTATCAAGAAACGCAGCTTATTATTGCTTAACCGTGGATGATAGGGAAATGTGTATAGATGTACACCGTCTTGAGTGATTGTAATGTTTTTCTCTGACGATATTGGGTTGGTTACTGCCAATGTCAAGCTGTGTGTGGCATTATTGATGTCGGAACTGTCTGAATATAGTGCCACAATGGCATAGTTGTTTGTTGTTGGTGTGAATCCCAGCCTGATCCAGAAGCGCCATTCAATGGTGTCGCTGTCTGGCATAGAGTAGGGTAGAAACAATTGTGATGAACCGGCACTGTCGGTGTAGAGCCGTAATTGCATATTGCTGTTGATGCGAAAATCGGCAGTGTCGCCGCTCCAGGCAGGGGAAGAATTGAAATTGCCGTCGCTGAAATCGTCGCAGATTTGCGATTGCGACATCAGAGGCGGCAACAAAAGAAAGATAAGGAAAAGGCAACTGAAGCCTTTGCTTGAAATGGCGGATTTAGCTGTCATAGTGACAGCAGTTTATTTGTTTGATGGTTTGTGCGATGCTGAGGGCGACTTGCGCTTGGCATCGCGATGGTGCTTGTGCTTGTCCATCTGTTCTTTGAGGGTGCGGTATTGTTCGGGGGTCAGCAATTTGTCGATGGCCACTTTGCAACGGTAGTATTCTTTGCTTATTTCGGCCTGAAGGCGTCCTTCACGTTCGTAGAGTGGGAAAAGGATGTTGCTATGGTCATTGGGTGATTCCATATATGAACGTATGCTGTCGCGGACACTGTTCAGCTGCTGACGATAGTTGTCAATGGTTTTGGTGGTGAGTTTTGTGATGTTGTCTATCTTGGTTTTCTGCGTCTTTGAAAGGTCGGAAATGAGTTCTTCTATTTTCATAGGACCTTTCTTGTCGTTCTCGCGCGGAGTTCTGTTGCCAGGCTGCGCTGTTGCGATAACGGCAATGCAGACGGCTATGACTGTTAAAAGGAATCGTTTCATATCTGAAAGTTTTTATCAGGTTGGCAGTATTATTAAATGAAGTCAGTGATAGGATTGTCGTAGTAGGCGGCCTCCTCTATAGCCTCATCGTTGGCATAGTCGTTGTTGTACTGATAGATATCAAGTACGCGATGGTATATGTCAGAGTTAACATTAGCTGCTTGCACACCCTGTATATGTGATATGACAAACGTCACAATCACTATACCTGCAAGGCAAGCTGCAGCAAGTCCGCTGATGATTCTCATTGTGCTGCGTTTGTGTTGCGGCAGTGCCATAGGCTGAGGCATTGTAGCAATGCGTTTCATCACTGAGTCAACGACATCTGGCGTGTGGTCGGGTTTTAGTTGTCGTATGGCTTCAAGCTCAGGGTCTTCTTTTTTTATGTTGTATACTTTTATCATCGAGTCAGTTTTTTTTGAAGGTTCTTTTTTGCGCGGAATATAAGCGATTCCACTTTTGAGAGCGATATTTGCATCACTTCGGCAATGTCGTTGTAGGAGAAATCCTTGAAGGCGTATAGAACCAGTGCAGTGCGCTGTTCGTTTTTAAGCTGGCCTATGGCCTCGTGCAGCCGTCGAGACTGTTCCTCTTTCATCAGTTGCTCTTCGCGTGAGTGCTGGTAGTCGGCACTGTTGTTTTCTTGGGTGTAGTCGTACGAAACAAAACGTTTCTCGTGTTTCATCATATTCGATACGACGTTTACCGTGATGCGATATATGAAAGTACTCAATCTGGATTTGTGTTGGAAACGCGGCAGGGCTGTGTATAATTCTACAAAGACCTGTTGTGTAACCTCGTCAATGTCCAGTCTGTTACCCACGATTTTATAGCATAGATTTGCTACAGTCTCCTGATATTCACGTACAATGACTGCATATTTCTCCTTGTCGCCAGACAGGATTTGCTGCACAATCTGCTGCTCGTTTTCGAAGGTCAACATTGATTAGTATACGTTTAGTGCAAATTATTGTAAAATATATGGCTTTTTTTTATCCTACGTGGCGAAATTTGTAGGTGATGGTGCCGTATTGGTATTCGGTAGCGTTGGGGTCGGCGTTGAAGTGAGCTTGTTTTGCCGCTCTTTTTGCGGATTCTACCATCTTGTTGTCATAGTTCTTGGATCCTTTGTAAGGAGCCTCGACTTCCACAACATTGCCGTTGCGGTCTACTTTGATGCGAACAACCACGTCGCCGTCTTTGGGGCTTTCGTCCGAGGCTTTTGGCAGAGCGCCACGTAATCCACGTCCAGGAAGGTTGGCAAAACCGTTACCTTTCCCGCTGCCGCCCTGCGCGCCTTGTGTGCCGTCGGGACTACCGGCTTGGCCGCTTCCAGTGGCGGTGCCTTTACCCTCGTTGCCGCTGCCTTTCTTTTTGCCAGTAAATGTAGCGTTGGGATTGGTGGCTGGTTGCGGAGTTTCGCTGGTGGCGTTGCTGGTGTTGTCCGATGTAGTCTTTGCTGGTTCAGGCTTTTTGGTTGGCACGGGCTTTTCCTCCTGCTTTGGTGTCTTGGCAACAGGTGTTGGCTCTTGACCAGTAGTGTAGCTTTCTTCGGGTGCCGATGAGGCAGGTGCGGCGGCACTGTTGTCGTCGAAAGTGGCATTGTCGTTGTTTCCAAAGCCTTCAATCTCGCCTAGCACCTCGCCGGCAACACCCATACCTTCCTCTTCGATGGGCGGATTTGGCAGTTTGTAGCCTATCCACGAGCAAAGCAATATGGCAAACAGCATTATCAGTGCAGTGCTTACGGCCGATATTGTCTTGTCTTTCTGTTCTTGTTTCATAATTGACGTTTTTAGCAGGTTGTTTTTACTCGCTGTATCAACTGCTTTGTTTGGTGCCGAGCACGACCTTGTGCTTGGTTTCCTGCTCCTTGTTTATTTGGTTGACGGCGTCAATGACGTTGACAATATACTGCACGTCGACTGTCTGGTCTGCGCGGACAAAGACACCGGCTTCGGCATCGCCTGGAGCCAGACGTTCAAGTTCGGTGTATAGGACAGACTTCATCTCGTCGACAAGATCTTGGCCCATTGTGGCCGACAGCGGTGTGTCGTCAATCTGGAATTGGCAGCGTGACAGTGGGGAACTTTCGTCGCTACCCAGTCCAAGATCGGAGATATAGATTGTCACACTCTCCTTGGCCATTGTCTTGTTGTTGCTCTCGGGCAGGAACAGCTTCACGGCGTTGGGGCTGATGAGTGTCGAGGTGAGCATAAAGAAAATGAGCAGCAGGAACACCAAGTCAGACATCGACGACGAACCTGTCTCTATCCTTATTTGGTTTTGACTTTTAATCATTTATTCTCAAATTTCAAAATTCAACATTCAAAATTGTCTTATGCCGGCTCGTGCAGCAGGTCCATAAACTCCATCGAACGCACCTCAAGTTCGTTTACGACCTTGTTGATACGGCTTACAAGCACATTGTAGAGGAAGTAGGCTATGATGCCGACAATCAGACCTCCGATGGTTGTGACCATAGCTTCGTATATGCCTGTTGAAAGAAGCTGTATGTCAATGTTGTTGCCGGCGTGCGCCATATCTTGAAAGGCTTTGACCATACCTGTAACGGTACCAAGGAAACCAAGCATAGGTCCCAACGATGCCACTGTGGCAACCAGCGACACACGTTTCTCAAGTTTTGCCACTTCCAGTTTGCCTTCGTTCTCGACGGCGGTCTGTATGTCGGTAAGCGGACGGCCCAGACGCGACAGACCTTTGGCCACCATACGGCCTATCGATGTGTCGGTCGATTTTGCCAGTGTGCGTGCACCGTCGATGTCGCCTTTGTGGACATATTCGCGGATGTTGTTCATAAAGTGGGTCGAGTCGTCTTTCAGGGCGTGGTTCAGAACAAGGTAGCGTTCAATAGAGATGTACAGTGCCAAAACAAGCAGGCAGACAAGTACAATCATCACCCAGCCACCCTTTGTGGCAAGACTCAGTACGGAGATTTTTTCAGCGACTGCAGTTGAGTCGATTTGTAGCAAAATGCTGTTGATCAGAGACATATTGATGTATTTTTAATTATTATTTTTCTGTAAAAGTACTCCAAAAATGATAATTGTTTGAAACAGTTAACGTAAAAGTATCAACATTAGTATGTTGATACCAAAAAAGAGAGCACCTCGGCGAGGTGCTCTCTTGTATGTTTTTAGAATCGTTTGTCTAATATGTCTTATTTGACAATGAACTTCTGGCTGTGGCCCTGCAGGCGGCAGATGTATATGCCGGGAGTCAGGTCGGCGATGTCGACATTGACATAGTTTGCCGAAGGTACAACAGCCACACGGCGCACTTCGCGACCCGTGGCGTCGAAGATCTGCATATCCACAGCTCTGTTGCCGTCAATACTGTAACCAACGGTTATCTGCTCGCTGGCAGGATTGGGATAGACACTGCAAATAAAGGGATTTTCTACAGGATGTATGGCAACAGGGTAGTTGCTTACGCTGTCCATTGGGGGCGTGATGCCGAGAAGGGCTTTGTGTTCGTCGGTGAAAAGGTATCCCGGCGCATTGAGGTTCGAGCGGTAGACATTGCACCAGCAGTCGCCAGAGCCGCCCCATCCCCAGTTGAAATGCATCGTGCGCGCCACCGAATTCCAGCCGTCGCACACAAAGGCGTGGCGGGCGTGGACGCCCTCGCCGGGAGCATAGCCGGCATAGTATACAGGACGATTCAGAAGTATCTGCTCCTTGATGTCGTTCACCCACAGCGTGTCTTTAGCGTTTGGTGTCTGACGGTTGTTCTCATTGTAATAGCGTGCGTCGGTACGTTTTATGAAATTGAGACTGTCTTTTTCATATTTAAAGTACTTGTTTATGGCAGTCTGGACCTTTTCGCTTTGAGCTCCGCTCGATTCGGAACCGTAGTTCATCTCGACGGCAACACCGCAATGGTAGCTCAGCTTTGCCACCTCATTGATCTGTTCGGGGGTGCTGTTGTTTGTCAGCTCGTCGACCATAATGTCATAATTGTAGTATTGCTCGGCGAAATTGACTTCCAGTGCTGTGCCGCCCCAAGCGTAGGCTTTGTAGCCTTTGGGCTGGCGCGGGAAACGCCAGTAGTATATAATCTGGGCCATTGCTGTTGCAACGCAGCCGGTTACGCATTTGCCACCGTTGTCGCTCGGGCATAGGTTGTTGTAAATCGGACTCTGGTTCCACTTCGAGGTTGTCAAACGCGTAATGGCTTTGGCGTTCTGTCCGAAATAGGGCAGACGCTCCTGCTCCAACACTTCCCAGGCGTCAACATTCTGGCGTGTAGCCTCGATATGGTTGTTTTGGGCATAGGCGATGGGGCCTGCCTGCTCGTTGAGCCACCACAACATATTGGGAGGGATGTTGTTGGGGTCGAAAGCTCCCTCGGTGCTGTATGCCACGATGGGGTCGGCGCAGTCCGAACCCGACACAATGACGAAACCACGTTTGTCGGCGGTGTTGAACACGTATAGTGCGGCGATGTCGCGGACGGTGTTCTTGATTTCATATACTTGGTCCAAGCTTTGGGCCGTGATGGCTTTGTCGCCGAACTGTGAAGCCATAAAATAGGCTCCCACTTGACGGGCTTTTGTCTTGTCAATGTCGCCGGCAATGGCGTTGCTGCTTAATGCCATTATGCTGACAAACAGCATTGAAGAAAGGAAAATACGTCCTATTTTTCTCATTTTTTTTATCGTTTTCGTTTTGGAAAAATCGGTGCAAAAGTACAAATATTTTTTTAATTGTGTGCCTTTGCATCAATTATTAATATTTTTTTTGAGTCGTCTGTCGTTTTGTGTGATTATCCGTTCAGGAAGTTTTCCGCCGTCTCCAGCAGCTCTCTGTTGCAGCGCAATATGGAGGCTATGCGCAGCGCCTCCTGCGGCACGTCGTCGCTGTCGTCGTCCAAAAGCGAGTAGTCCATAAAGCTGTTGATGTTTTCGGGTGTGAGCGGCGCGTCGCTCATATTTTCAACAAAGCCTTTTACACGCAGCCTCCGGCAGCCAAGTCCCAATTGACTGTAGTGTGTGGTTATCAATGTGGTTGATTGTTGCTTCTCAAGCAGCGATGCCACTGCCTGCACTATGGCTTTGCCTTCCACGGGGTTGGTGGTGCGTGCCGGCTCGTCGACGAGTATCAGTAGACGTTCATTGGCGGCGCGGGTCACCGTGTCGCTTATTTTTATGATTTCCGAGGCAAACGACGAGAGACCGTTCATCTCGTTTTGTTCATCACCAATGCAGAACACAACGTCGTCGAACAGAGCCATCTGAGCTTCCGAGGCGGGAACAAACATCGCAAACTGCGCCATCAGCTGCGCGACGCCTACGGTCTTAAGCATCACTGTCTTGCCGGCCATATTCGCACCGGTGATAAGGCATACGCCGTTTTGCAGGGCGATGTCGACAGGCTGGTAGCGAAGACCCAGCTCCTCGTTGCGGCGTCGCAGACGAGGATTCCACAGCGCTTTGTATCTTGTCTCGACTGTTCCCAGCCTCGGACGGCACAGTTGCCAGTTCTCGGCCATAGTGGCGCGGGCAAAGAGGAAGTCGGTGTAGGCCATACGGTCGAAAGCCTCTTGCAGCACCTTCCAGTATCCGTGCATCTGTTCCGACAAATTGGCTATAACCTGTTGTTGGATAGTATTCTGCTGTTCAAAAAGGTCGTTGACTTCGCGTTGCAGGGCGGCGCGCTCGTCGTCGCTGCCATTGCAGTTGTCCAGCAGGGTTTGCTTGGCTTTCAGCTGCCGTCTGATGCCGCCAAGTTCTGGGTGGTAGCTGTCGTAGATGTAGAAGTTGGGAATGCGTGTTTTGTCGGGATCAAGCAGTTTGAATGCACCGTCGACGTCGGGTATGGTCAGTATGTCGCCGATGCCAATCTCTGTGGCGGCCTTGGCTGTCTCCATAGCAAGGAACGTAAAACTTTTGATTTCGAATAGTTCTATCTCCTCCAACACGGTGTTTTGCTGCAGGTTTGTCAGTGTGCCTTGCAAGTCGTGTATCTGCATCAGCTGGTGGCGTATCACGGCCACGGCGCGGTTGCATTCCGCTTGCTTCAGGCATTCAACAACGTGTCCGATGTTGTCATACTCTCTCTTCAGTTCGGCTTCGTCTTTTATAAAGGGCTGCATCAGCATACGGCGCCGCCCAGGTGCAGACATCAGTTCTATTTTGTCCACAACATATTGGAAACCAGGTTCAGCAGTTATTTTGTCTTTCAGTGTCATCAAATCTTGAGATTCTATATGTTTTGTATTGTCCTTATGCTTTCTTAAACTCCAATATGCTACTGTTGGCGCCCCACTTTCCTCACATCCCACACTGGCAGTTGCAACGCGTCGGCCAGCGTCTTGCAGGCGGTGTCGGAGTTGAGGTTGTAGCCCTGCGGTGATGTGGGGTTGAGACATACTGCCACCAGGTTGGAACGTTGAAGCACTTGCAGGCGTCCGCCGCGTCGTTTGAAGTTGGCATAGACCTCGGGAGTGATGAATAGCTTGGTGAAATCGCGGACAATCAGGCAGATGTCGGCGATGTTCTTTTGCGCCGCCAAATACTTTAGCAGTTGGTCGCTGACGGCTCCGGCGGCGAAAATAGTGGTGCCATATTTGAAAATGTTGTTGTTGCTGCTGTTGAGCAGGAACACCGAATCGATGTGCAGGTCGTGTACTTCGCCGTCGGCATCCACAGCCCACAATCCGCGTTCTATGCCTCCAAGCCTCTGCTGCAGCGCGTTTTCAACCTCGTCGATGGCTATGAGGCGGCACACAAAGCGTGTCTTCGACACCAGTTGTGACAGGTTTGGCGATACCGCTGCGCCGGTGGCCAGCACCATTGCGTCGGTCACCGTGGGCGAGGCCAAACTCAACCGCGAAAGGGCTCCGTCGACGATGGTCAGCGGCACCCCCTGGCGGCGGAAACCGTCTATTTGGCTGCGCAGCATTCCTGTCGATGCGGCACCGCTCAGCAGCACCTTGCCTCCGCACACCACACGCGCCGTCACCAGCCGTCCAAGCGACGTGCGGCGTGGGTCGACGGCTGTGATTTCCGACACCAGCTGGCGCTGGCGGTAGTGCTTCTCGCTGGTGATGAAAAGCATTCGTTCATAGAGCGTTATCTCGGGCTTTGCGCTGCCGTAGACGGCATCGGTCTGTTCGCCGTCGACGCCAATCGACGTTACGGCGCATTCGACACCCATACGGCTCAGACGCCCCAATATATAGTTGAGGCACACTGTCTTGCCGGTGTTTTTCTCAAGCCCGACAATCGACAGGCTTCGGTGGCGCAATATGTCGTTGATGAATGGCATAACATATTTAACGGCTATTGCCTCTTTTTATTGTGAAAAAGGAAGGACATCTGTTGCAACAAGTTTTAAACCATTAAACTTTAATCGATAATCTTTATTTGGATTGGCTTTTGCGTATTACAAATCCTCTGGGGGGGGGGGCGTTTCGAAAACCAAAATAACAATTTGTAAATGGGTATTAGGGAACGCATTGCCCAAGATCCTGGTTCCGTCATCACAATGCTCGACAGCCTTTTTTTATTGACATAGCACCAAGAATTGAATCCTCGCCGAAGAAGGTTGACAATGAGGATGTTGTGTTGGTTTCTGTTTCACGTTGATTCATAGGTTTCATTACGGTGCAACAACATTGTTCTCAGTATACATTCCCTGTCATATGTACAGTATATGTACAGTACTTGTACAGTATATGTACGCTTCTGAAGCGTACATATACTGTACATATACTGTACAAGTACTGTACAAATGCCTTTGTTGGTATATGCTATGCACCTTTTTTGTACTTTAAAATACATTTTGAAACACTGGTGTCTGCAATGTGTTGGTTCATAACTGTAAAGTTGTTTTGTTGCGTCAAATCATATCCATCCTGCCTGCACCACCTTCAGCGTAGATATGTTGGTGCGACTTTGCTGGTGCGGTTTTGTTGGCGCGGTTTTGCTGGTGCGACTTTTCCGGTGCGACACACCCCGGCCTTCGGCCACCCCTCTCCGAGAGGGGATGGCGCGGTGCAATGCGATGTGATGTACTGTGTCTTCTATTGATTGGCAATGTGATGCGGCAGCCCATCCCCTCTCGGAGAGGGGTGGCCGAAGGCCGGGGTGTGTCGCACTGCGTAGCCAGAACTATGTATTGTGTAGTCTAAACCGAAGGCCGGGGTGTGTCGCACCATCTGGTCTCACCATCTGGTGGTCTCATCATCGGAAATGACATCGGAGAATATGTCACTGTCTGTCCATATTATTGCAGGGACAACTACAAACATACCAATCACGGTACACCGTCTTGCCGGTGTTTTTCTCAAGCCCGACAATCGACAGGCTTCGGTGGCGCAATAAGTCGTTGATAAATGACATTGTCCGTTTTAACGCCTTTCGGTCGCTCTTTTATTGTCCAATACCTCAAAAATATTTTATTTTGTATATTTGCAGATGGAAAAACATTGTATTTGAAATGTTTAATTATTTTATTTTCAAAATATTGTAAAATAGATAATTGTGTTATAGTGACTTTTTTTATTGTTATGAAGATTTTTTTTTGCATTTTAGCAATTATGTTCTCTTTCTCGATGGCAGTTTGGTCACAAACAAGAAATGCTTGGGTGAGTTCTAAATACTATTAAAAATTCTTGTGGATTCATTTGTGGAAACCACTTTTGGTAGAAAGTTAAAAATGTTAGATATGAAACGTCTTTTGTTTTTTTCGTTAGTGCTTGTTTGCGGTGTCTCTTATGCCCAGAACACATTACCGGTCATCCCGTTCGGCGATCGCAAGGCGGATCTTTATTATTGGGACACTAACTGGTATGACCATTACGAACATATGCACCCTAACGAATCATTTTATCCAGGTATGCTTAATGTTGATAGGACATATAGTTTTTCGCACGAAAACAGGTTTCTTGGAAGATCGTGTATTACAGATACCCCTATTATGGTCAAGGGAATAGCAGGAGCAATGATTATTCGTAAGAGACAGGTTGAGTTATATCCAACACTTGATACTTCATTAAGCGGGCGTGTTACAGAATGGTTCAAAATGTATGATGTCAATTATAATCTGTTGGCAGAGGTAAGCTTGGATTCAGTGTCTCCTACTTACAGAATGGACTTTAGGAACCGCTACACCAGAGACACTTTCAATGTCTATGAAGTGATGTTTGACAAGCCTGTTTTGGTCAATGGGAAATTCTTCGTAGGTGGCACTTCGCACAATAATAATTTGATAATTACTGGCGAGGGTGTTCTTGGATACGAACATATTCAGACCTATTATCCACATTTGAGTTTTAACCATTTAAATTCTGATACCAATATGTACGAGCAACTTCCAAATCCTACTGAAGTTTTGAAAAAATATTGTTCTCCTTACCAAATATATAACTATCAAACCCCTAGTTTAAACTACATCTATTATGATACTTCAATGTTTTTTCTGTATGATGATTTTTATTATTTCCTTCCCTTTTTCGCCATAATCGACACCGATTTTGTTTATATGGAATGCCATCAGCCGGCAGGATTGAGTGTTGTGGGTGCCGATGTGGACAGCGTCGTCGTGTCGTGGGACAGCAGTGGCGCCTTGCAGTGGAATGTCAGGGTTTGGCCTGACGGCATAGAGCCTGACAGTGGGATGCTGTTCAGCGTTCAGACGAACAGACTGACCCTGTATGGGCTGGATATTGACTGTACCTATAACGTAAAAGTTATGGCTGAGTGCGACGCTTACGGCATAAATACAAGTGACTGGTCGGATGTATTTCGAATGCGCATTTGTGACTATATAGATTGTCCTGTTCCGGAAGGCCTGATAGCGGAGCCTTTGGCCTCGGATGGGAAGGCAATTGTCTTGTGGAGCCACAGCGATGTGGATTCGTATGAACTGGCGATATGGAACGACAGTGAAAATGAGGATAATGCGACGATGATTATATCTTATATGGAATACGTGGTACTGGACGGTCTTGACACGGGGCAATGGTACAGTGCCAAGGTACGTTCTGTGTGCGAATGCGGCAAAGGCGGATGGAGCGACACGGTGCGTTTCTATGTGCCGAACCTTAACCCTGATGGTGGCACCACAACATCCATTGAGGATGTGAATGGGGGAGATACATATCTGTTGCCCAACCCAACAAGCGGCAAGGTGACAGTGTGCACTTCGTCCAGTTTGCAGAGGATTGAGCTGTTTGGCAGCGAGGGCAAGCGGATTGCGTCGTTTGAAGCCAGCGGCTTTTCGAAGACAGTCGACTTGTCGACGTATCCTGCCGACACTTATATTGTTCGCATCACCACTTTGGGTGGCACAACAACGAAACGGATAGTGAAGAAGTAAATTGTTTCGGGGAGTGGCCTAAAAATTTTATTCAATAAAATATTTTTTGTATCTTTGTAACTTTGAAAAATCAGTATTATAACAACAATAAATTGAAAACGATATGGTTACAAAGTTAGAACAACTGCTTGACCTGGTGAAAACCAAAGGTAAGAAACGTTTGGCCGTGGCTTATGCCAATGATTCGCACACCATCGGTGCTGTCAGCCTGGCTATCGACAAGGGTATCGTCGACGCCACCCTCGTTGGTGACATCGAGACTATCAAGAAAGTCTGTGCCGAGGAAGGTATCAACCCTGACAAGTTCAAACTGGTGCAGGAAGCCGACGACAACAAGGCTGGTGCAAAGGCTGTCGAGCTGGTCAATAGCGGCGAGGCCGACTTCCTGATGAAGGGTCTGCTGAGCACGGACAAATATATGCGTGCCATCCTGAACAAGGAGAAAGGCTTGATGCCCGGCAAGAAGAACGATATGCTTACGCACATCGCTGTGTTCCAGGTTCCTGCCTACCACAAGCTGCTCGTCTGCTCGGATGTGGCTATCATTCCCGATCCCGACTTCAAGCAGAAACAGGCTATGCTGAACTACATCATCAGCACCGCCAAGAGCCTTGAAATTGCCAAACCGAAGGTTGCCGTCATCGCCGCCACCGAACAGGTGAGCGTCGGAATGCGCGCCTGCTCGGAAGGTGCCTGGCTGGGTATGATGAGCCAGCGCGGCCAGTTGAAGGGCGCCATCGTCGACGGCCCGCTGTCGCTCGACTGCTCCATCGACAAGGAGAGTGCCCAGACCAAGAAGCTCACCAGCGAGGTTGCCGGTGACGCCGACGGTCTGCTGTTCCCCAACATCGAAAGTGGCAACGTGTTCTACAAAGCCTGCACCAAGTTTGCCGGTGCCGAACTGGCTTGTATGGTTGTGGGTGCCAAGGTTCCCTGCGTCCTCACCAGCCGTGGTGACAGCATCCAGTCGAAGCTCTACAGCATCGCTCTGGCAGCCTTGAACACGAAGTAATATCTATTTAAAGTTATGTTATGGAAGGGTTTGAAGGCTATGTTGCTTTCAGCCCTTCCTTTTTTAAGTGCAAGAAAATGGATCAATATTTTGAAGGATTGAAGAATATTGCCATCACGGTGTGCGACGCCGATGCCAATATTCTGGATATGAATCAGCACAGTGCCGATGTGAACAGCCACGGCCACAAGATTATAGGCAACAACCTGATGGACTGCCATCCCGAGCCGGCCAAAACGAAGCTGAAAGGTCTGCTGGCCGAGCAGAAACTAAATGCCTACACCATCGAGAAGACCCTTGCCGACGGCAGCAAGGTCAAGAAGCTTATCTACCAGACTCCCTGGTACAAGGAGGATGGCACGTTTGGCGGCCTTGTTGAGTATTCAATCGAAATTCCGTTTGATATGCCCCACTTTGTACGTCAACCGAAAGCAAATTAAATAATAGAGATACGAATTATTAATGAAAGCAATGGGAAAGAGATTGCTGCTTGCCGTTGTGATGACGGCGTTATGTTTTTTTTCGGCCAGTGCGCAGAAGGGGAAAGTCACTGGCAAAGTTGTCGACAGCAAAAGCCAGGCAGCGGTGGAGTATGCCTCCGTGGTGCTGCTTAATCCTGCCGACAGTACGATGGTCAAGGGTATAGGAGCTATGACGGCCTCCAATGGCTCGTTCACGTTGTCGGCACCCTACGGCACCTACCTGGTGCGTGTCACTTTTATGGGATATGCCCCTTATATTCATCCTGCTAAAGTTACAATTTCGGAGCAGCACCATACTGTCCATCTTGGCAAGGTGTCCATAGCTCCAAGTGCTGCAGCACTCGATGCTGTGGTTGTCACTGCCGAGCGCACGATGGTTGAGTATCAGCTTGACAAGCGTGTGGTGAATGTGGACAAGAACATTGTCGCCAGCGGCGGCACCGCCACCGATGTGCTGCAGAATGTGCCCAGCGTGTCGGTGGACAATGACGGCAACGTCAGCCTGCGCGGTTCCAGCAATGTGAAGGTTCTTATCAACGGCCGTCCCAGCGAGCTGCTGGCCAGTGATTTGAGCACTCTGCTCGAGCAGACTCCTGCCAGCAGCGTGGAGAGCGTGGAGGTGATTACCAACCCTTCGGCCAAATACGACCCCGAGGGTATGAGCGGCATCATCAACATAAAGCTGAAAGACAAGAGCTCCGGGGCAATGGGCCTGAACGGTGTGGTGAACCTCAATATGGGTGCCCCTATGCCGTTTATGGTGCCCGATTCGCTGCCTTCGTTCATACCCACCGTTATGGGCAACATCAGTCTCAACTACTCCACGGAGAAGTACAATCTCTTCTTCAACGCCGATGCCGGTCTGCGCCAGCGTGGCAGCAAGAGCGAGTCGGACATTGAGTACCTTACGGGGCCCGGTAACCCGATTACGCACAACTTCATCACGCAGTATGGCTTGAATCCCAACCGTATGGGCAGCGTGAAGTTTGGCGGTGAATACTATTTCAACGACAAGAACAGCCTGTTGCTATCATATCAGTTGCGTGGCGGCAAGCGTCAGCGCAACAGCGATATCTACGCCCAGGATTTGCTTTACAACGACTCGCTGCGGTACAAACAGATTGCCACCAGCGACAACGACAACATAAACCATTCGTTCAACTTGCTGTATACGCGCAAGTTTGACCGCAAGGACGAAGAACTGACATTCGACGCTACCTTCAGCATCCGCCAGGTGCAGGGTGAGGGCGACCAGGAGCAGATTTATGCCGACCCTGCCGCCAATTTCGCCAACTATTACCTTCGCAGAAGCATCACCGAGAACCATCATCAGGCGTTGAACCTCAAG
>JAEEGL010263583.1_pt1 | contig 17873 bp, 14 predicted proteins | sample 9134231 | NCBI WGS metagenome assembly JAEEGL01 (sample SAMN16246548, study PRJNA631951) | gut metagenome | biome: gut microbiome; feature: rumen; material: fiber-attached | host: Bos | place: Iran: Karaj | collected 2018-10 | reverse complement strand
TGAATACAAGGGACTCATGTACTCTACCGCCAAACGCTATACAGATGGACACCATATTGCAGAAGACATCGTACAGGACAGCGTTGTGAAACTAATCCAAAAGGTTGACGTGCTATTACCTCTTCAGCGTTGCACATTGGCGGCCTATATCGTATCTACTGTTAGAAACACCGCCATTGACTACATGAAGGCACGCGGCAGGGAGATGAATCGAGTCTCTCCTCTCTCATTGGATGATCTTTTCATGGAACCATCCTCCGAGGAGGATTTGGACACCGCCCTTATACAGAAGGATAATCTGGAACGACTAAAAGCTATATGGCCCACCTTGAGCAGTGAAGACCGACTCCTGCTGGAGCGTAAATACCTAGCAGGTGACTCCGACGCCGATATAGCCCAGGCGCTGGGCTGCAAGCCCAGCAGTGTTCGGATGAAATTGACACGTGCCCGCCGATGTGCTATAAAGTTATTACAAGGAGGGATTCTTGATGAGCGGTTATGACGAGTTGCGAGACAAGTACGAGGATGCCATGTTCGCCTATCTGATGGAATCTGTAAAGATGGCGGAGGGCCATGCGGCTGTTGAAGAGAACGAGCGGCTGAAAATGGATCCATCCGCGGCTGTTCCCTCTTCCTTGGACGACAAATGTTTGAAGATTATTAATCAGGGATATCGAAACGGTAAGTTTCGCCGGTCTGGTCAAAAAACGCTGAGGCTTGTTTCACGCATCGCTATTGTGGCTGCCATTCTGATGCTTTCTTTCGTTGTGGCCTTTGCTGTCTCTCCCACGATTCGCACTGCGACAACGAACTGGATTGTCAACACGTTCAAGGATCGTACGGAGGTTACCTCGACTATCAAGCCCGGTGAGGATCAGGCTTTCCGAGATGACGATGGCAACCTGTTGATGTCGGGGCTGACACTTCAGGCAAATTGGATTCCCGAAGGGTTTTCTCTCACCAAAGAAGGTGAGAATAACGGAGCGAAGTGGCTTAACTATAAGTCAAAAAGTGGGGACAGGCTTGAAGCTGAATTAATTTACGTTGCTGGTGGCACGGATCTTCTTGATACGGAGGATTCATCGATTTCTTTCATAGATATTTCTGGACATGAGGCAACTGTCCTCTCTAAAAACGGTCAGGAAAGCCATATCGTGGTATGGATTCTGGAGGAATATGGCGCCCATGTTGTAATCTATGGAGAGGGCGTATCCGAGGAAACAACAATTCAGTTTGCACAAAATTTGATTATTGAATAAAACCGGTTGCACTTCTTTCTACTATGTGTTTACCTTCATGAATTCACCAATTTATAGGAGGTAAACACATGAACAAAAAGCTTACACGAAAACTATTTGGCACAGTTCTCATCCTGTTTGTAATTGCGGGTTCTTTACAAGCAGCTTTTGCAATAGAACCCGATTTCGAAAACTCTGAAGCAAACGAACGGTATGTGGGAACAGTTCAGGCCTCGGTTTCTCTTTCACAAAGTGGAGGAAACGCTATCTGTAATGCATCGATTAAACTTAAGAGCGGCTATACGGGAACTTTTTTCCTTAGATTACTCTGTAATGGTAGCATTATTAACACATGGCGCTATGACCTTTCATCCGGCGACTCGCAATATCCCTCTGAACAATATGCAATCACACATGGCAACAGCTATCAGCTCACGCTGTCTGGTACCGTTCGAAATAGCAATGGGCGGATCGTTGACAGGCCATACGCCGAATCCAGTATCCTAAACTATTGATCCTATTGAGTTGACTATTCCCACGCTTAATCCTCAAAACTGAGAAATCCGAACTTCGTTCCATTTTGATGCTATTTTGATGCTGTAGCAGACGGAATCGTTCCAAACAGACGGCACCGGATGGCATGATTGATGCTCGTTTGCAGCTGCGGCAGAGCATCAAAGAACCGCGTTCCATGATAATCGGCCCCAAAATGTTGCAAAAAACACCCGATTTCCAAAGAAGTCGGGTGTTTTCTTGGCAGGGGCAGAAAGATTCGAATCGGCTGGGCTCAGTATTATTTGCTGTTATTGTTGCTGTTTTCGGTCTATTTTGTCACATTTTCGGAACTATTTGTGCTGCCTAAAATCGCCCCGTTTTTTCTCATTTTAAGCTGATAAGGGCAAAAATAAGGGAAAATGTCTGTTACCGCAAACGGGAATCATGCCACGCAGCATGGGGGTATATATCGTGTACAGCAGAAAAGGCGGCGTGCTTTTTTATCGGCCCGGCAGTGGGTTAGCGCCAACAATCAGACGCTTGTGGGCGTCGTAGGTGTAGGAATGTCATTGCGAGGGCCGCAGGCCCGTGGCAATCCGTCCCACGAAAACGATGAGAGACGGATTCCCACGTCGCTTCGCTTCTCGGAATGACAGGTGCCAGGGCCGGGGCGGGAGGAGGGTGCCTCCCGCCCCGTGATACATCAGATTGCCGCGCTTGGACGGGGGTGTTTTGCTTCGGGGACGTTAATCGTTCTATTTTCGCACTAACCGTCCACTGTGTCCCCATGTGCTATCCACGGGATAATACTCGGGTCGCGATAAAAACCCGGATAGTATGATGCTACTTCGCGCTCCCCGTTTTCTGAGTATTCAAAGGTTAAAATTTTCTTTGGATGCAGAGACATATACCGCCATCCTAATCTCTTGGGCCATGGCATCCAGAAATCTTTTTCATTTTTCACGCGATCATCTAGTTTTTTATCCAAACAAAATCTCATGACAAGTGCGCGATATCCATCCCCATATGTGCAACAAGCACATGCATCTTCAATATTCGACCAGGGAATGAAAACTTGTTTTCCAGTTTTATACTGCCGTAATAAACCATCTGGCCTTACAGTATACAAGGATGAAGCATCCAATGCTGCATGCAGTACCGCTACAATAATCAGAATCGGAATAGCAAGGCATGCAAAGGCAAACAATAACTGCACCAGAATGTCCCAAATCGTGCTTTTATTATCCCCGCAGCTCTAGATTAATTGAAACACAATCCAAATGCATGATAGAACACAGATTGGAACCATAAGGAGTCTTTTTAAGAATACTACCCTAAATCTTCACTTCTCCAATGCAGCAAAAACCAGGGTCTGTAAGGCCATGCTAATACCAGCCAAGAGTGTTGATATAGAATGACTTCTTTTCTTTCTCTTCTTGTGGCATTTCTGTCGCTTTAAAACCCAAGTATACTGCAAGGCCGGTGCATATTCCTATAACCACAACGTAAAACCAAATCATCGGAAACCTCCTTTTATTCTGGATCTGGAATAGGAAAAGTTCCATTTTGTGTTCCATATAACACTCCGTGGGACTAAGTATCGTAAGTACCGGATGAGAGTTGTGCCACAGGAACTAAAGCCAGCTTTATAAGCTGATCTCAGCAGAAGTCTCCTTCGCGTTTTCCCAGACGGCGGCGTACGCAGTCAGAAAAGCGTCTACCTGCTCCGGGCAGCGGCCGATATAAAGCTCAGGCTTCAGCAGGGCTTCAAGCTCCTCTTTGCTTAGACCAAATGCCTTCTCACCAGCCAGAAGCTCCGGCAGGCAGCAGGGCTCACCGGTCTTCATGCGGGCGGTTGCTTCCATGGAACAGCGGCGGATGATTTCGTGGATCTGCTGGCGGTCGCCGCCCCGCTTGACAGCTTCCATCATCAGATTTTCCGTGGCGATAAAGGGCAGGTATTCTCTGACATTTCGTTCAATCACTTTTTCATTGACTTGCAGACCGGCAGTTACATTCCGGGCAAGCTGCAGGATGGCATCGGCGCAAAGGAAGGCCTCCGGAAGGCTGATCCGGCGGTTGGCGGAATCATCAAGCGTTCGCTCAAGCCACTGGGCAGAGGCGGTAAGCGGCGCATTCATAGCGTCGGTCATGAGATAGCGGGCCAGCGAGCAGATCCGCTCGCAGCGCATCGGATTGCGCTTGTAGGCCATGGCGGAGGAACCGATCTGCTGTGATTCGAACGGCTCCTGGAGTTCCCGGTCGTGCTGGAGCAGGCGGATATCGCCCGCCATGCGGTAAGCGCTCTGCGCAAGCGAAGAAAGGGCATTCATTATGCGGCTGTCAAGCTTGCGGGGATAAGTCTGGCCGCAGACATCAAAGCAACCCTGAAAACCGAAGGAAGCAGCAAGCTGCCGGTTCAGCGTGTCAATCTTTTTTGCATCGCCGTCAAACAGTTCGAGGAAGCTGGCTTCGGTCCCGGTCGTTCCGCGGGAACCCAGAAAGCGGAAGCAGGAAAGCACATAGTCGATTTCGTTAAGGTCAGAAAGAAAATCCTGCATCCAGAGGGTGGCCCGTTTGCCGACCGTCACGCACTGAGCCGGCTGATAGTGTGTATAGCCGAGCGTCGGCAGAGCTTTGTGGCAGGTGGCAAAAGCGGCCAGATTTTTGAGAAGGCCGCGAAGGCCTTCTTTCAGAAGCTGAAGACCATCCCGGTAAATGATGAGGTCGGCATTGTCGGTCACATAGCAGCTGGTTGCGCCGAGATGGATGATCCCCGCTGCCGAAGTAGCCGCTTTCCCGTAAGCGTACACGTGTGCCATCACATCATGACGGACTTCCTTTTCCCGCTGCCGCACACAGTCATAGTCAATGTCCGTGATGTGCGCAGCAAGCTCATCAACCTGTGCAGGGGAAATGGGCAGGCCAAGATTCATTTCCTCGCGGGCAAGCGCCGTCCAGAGCTTTCGCCAGGTCTGATAACGGCTATCGGCGGAGAAGAGCTTCAGCATGGCTTCGGAAGCGTAGCGGGAGGAAAGCGGAGATTCATAACGATCAGTCATTTTTGAGGGTCCTTTCTTCTTGTCAGGCGGTAGGATCAGCGGATTTAGGCCATGTTTTCGGGATGGTAAGCGGCGTCAAATTCCGCTTCGCTAAGGTAACCGAGGGCCAGAGCGGCTTCCCGGACGGACAGATCTTCCCGCAAAGCCTTTTGCGCGATCTGCGAGGCCTTTTCATACCCGATCAGTGGACTGAGGGCGGTCACTGACATGAGGGAGCGGTTCAGGTACTCTTTCATTTTTGCCTGATTGGCCCGGATCCCGGACACGCAGCGCTCATCAAAAGAGCGGATCACATCCGCAAGAAGGCGCACAGACCGAAGGTAATTGAAAATGATCACCGGCATATAGGTGTTCAGCTGGAAATGGCCCTGCGAGGCGGCAATACCAATGGTCACATCGTTCCCCATGACCTGCGCGGCGACCATGGCGGCCGCTTCGCACTGCGTCGGATTGACCTTGCCCGGCATGATGGAGGAACCGGGTTCATTGGCAGGGATAGAAATCTCGCCGAGGCCGCAGCGGGGGCCGCTCGCCAGAAAACGGATGTCGTTCGCGATCTTCATGAGATCACAGGCAAGCGTCTTCAGGGCCCCGTGCGAAAAGACCAGCTCGTCTTTAAAGGCCAGCGCGTGAAACTTGTTTTCCGCTGCTTCAAAATGGGACCCGGTCAGGCGGGAAACTTCTGCGGCAGCAGCCCGGTCGAAGCCTTCTGGCGCATTCAATCCGGTCCCGACGGCAGTTCCGCCTATGGCCAGAAAGCGGAGCGGCTCCATCGTTTTCCGGATCAGCTCGCGGTCGGTCTCAAGGGCGCAGCACCAGCCGGAGATCTCCTGGCTGAAGCGCATGGGGACCGCATCCATAAGATGGGTCCGGCCGCTTTTCAGAACGTCACGGTTTTCTTCCTCGAGCTGTTTCAGGGTCCCGATCAGGCCGTCAAGCGAAGGCAGCAGCCGTTCTTCCAGGCTGAGGACCGCAGCCATATGCATGGCGGATGGGAAGATGTCGTTGGAGGACTGTGACAGGTTGACGTCGTCATTCGGATGGATCAGTTTCTTTCCGAGGATCTCATTTGCCCGGCCGGCAATCACTTCGTTAACGTTCATATTGGTCTGTGTGCCGCTGCCGGTCTGCCAGACAACGAGGGGGAAATTCTCCGATAACTTTCCGCTTATTATATCGTCACAGGCAGGCAAGAGAGATAATAACTTCTCGTCTGTGATCTTTTCCGGCTGAAACAGAAAGTTGACCGCAGCGGCTGCCCGCTTCAGTACGGCAAGGGCTCGGATCACCTCTTCCGGCATTTTGTCCCGGCCACCCCCGATCGGAAAGTTTAGCCGCGAACGCTCGGTCTGAGCGCCCCAATATTTGTCTGCAGGGACAAGGACTTCCCCTAAAGAATCTTTTTCGGAACGAAATTCCATGGTACTGCTCCTTTGTGATAACAGAATGCTGCGTCATTTTAACGGACAATAATCCGCTCGCTGCCCTCGGGTGCTCAGCGCCTGATGATGCTGCCGCGTTCGGGACCGACGGAGATGTAGGTCACCGGACAGTGGACGGCTTCTTCCAGCATGGTGATGTAGTCTCTCGCAGCAGGCGGCAGTTCTTCAAAGCGGCGGACCCCGGAAATGTCGCAGTGCCAGCCGTCTGCAAAGCGGATGATGGGCTGCGCATCAGCAAGCTCTGCCGGGAAGGGAAATTCAACCGTCTGCCGGCCGCGGATAAGATATCCGGTGCAGACCGGGATCTTCTCCAGATAGCTTAGCACATCAAGCTTGGTGACGGCAAGCCCTGTTGCCCCCTGGACCTGCACCCCGTAGCGCGTGGCCACAAGATCTAATGCGCCGACCCGACGGGGACGTCCGGTTTTGGCGCCGTATTCCGCGCCGGCTTCCCGCAGGCGGTCTGCCTCTTCTCCGAACATTTCACTGACAAACGGCCCTTCGCCGACGCAGGTGGAATAGGCTTTGACGACGCCCAGGACTTCGCCGAGCTCTGCAGACGGGAAGCCGGAACCGATCGGCGCGTAGGCAGCCAGGGTGTTGGAAGAAGTCGTATAGGGATAGATCCCGAAATCAAGATCCCGCAGGGCGCCGAGCTGGGCTTCAAAGAGGATCCGTTTGCCGGCGCTGTCCGCTTCCCGCAGAAGCTTTCCGGTATCGCAGATAAAGGGGCGGATCTTCTCACAGTATTTTACGGTCCATTCTGCAAGGGTTTCACGGCTGACCGGCTCAGCACCGTAAACGCCGCGAAGCGTCAGATTTTTCCATGTCCTCAGCTCTTCCAGATGGGCGGCGAAGGCTTCCGGATCGGCCATTTCTCCGGCCATGACGGTCTTTTTCTGATACTTATCCGAATAAAACGGGGCGATCCCCTGCTTGGTGGAACCATATTTTTTTTCGGCAAGGCGGGCTTCTTCGAGGCCGTCCTGCAGCCTGTGCCAGGGGAGAAGAAGTGAGGCGCGGTCACTGATCTTCAGGTTCTCCGCCGAGATCGTGATGCCTTTTCCCCGGAGCTCTTCGATCTCTTTCCAGAGGTTTTCCGGGTCAAGCGCAACACCGTTTCCCAGAACATTGACGACACCTTTCCGGAACACGCCGGAGGGCAGCAGATGCAGGGCAAATTTCCCCATTTCGTTGATTACGGTGTGGCCGGCATTTCCACCGCCCTGATAGCGGACCACGACATCGTGGCTTTCCGTCAGCAGGTCGACCATGTGGCCTTTTCCTTCGTCTCCCCAGTTTATCCCGACAACCGCAGTATGACTCATTTCAGGCTCCTTTCTTATCAGTCTTGCAACAGCCGTTTAACTTTCATGAATGCGCTGCTCAAAGCGGTCCTTTTCACTCTTCTCCGGGACAGCGGTCGGATAGCGTCCGCTGAAGCAGGAGGTACAGAATCCCGTATCGCGGCCGGTCAGAAGCGCCGCATGCTCGAGGCTCAGATAACCTAACGAGTCGGCGCCGATCATTTCCGCGATCTCCTCCGTACTGTGATGATTGGCAATCAGTGCTTCTGAGCTGTCAATATCCGTCCCGTAATAGCAGGGGGAAATAAAAGGAGGCGCACTGACCCGCATATGGATCGTGGCGGCACCGGCTTCCCGCAGCATCCGGATCGTGCGGCGGCAGGTCGTTCCGCGAACGATGGAATCGTCGATCAGGACGACCCGTTTTCCTTCGACGACGGAACGGATCGGATTCAGCTTGATCCGGACATCCGATTCGCGGTCCTGCTGTGACGGCTCGATAAATGTTCTGCCGATATATTTGTTTTTGGTAAATCCGATCGCAAAGGGGATCCCGGAAGCCTTGGCATAGCCGATCGCGGCATCCATCCCGGAGTCGGGAACACCAATCACAACATCGGCATCGACCGGATGCTCCGCGGCCAGAAATGCCCCTGCCTGCTGTCGGGCAAGGCAGACGCTGGAGCCGTCGATGACCGAATCCGGCCGCGCAAAATAGATGAATTCAAAAACGCAGAACTGCTTGGGTGCCTTGCCGCAATGCGTCCGGTCGGAGCGGATCCCCTCCCGATCTGCCGTAATGACCTCTCCCGGTAAAACATCCCGGTCAAAAATGGCGCCGACAGCATCCAACGCACAGCTTTCGGAGGCAAAGACAACAGATCCGTCCGGCTGATGCCCCATGCAGAGCGGGCGGAACCCCAGCGGATCCCGGACCGCGATCAGCTTGGCAGGAGAAACGATCACCAGGGAATAGGCACCCTCCATTTTGTCCATTGCAGCCAGGACAGCTTCTTCAATGCTGTCCGAATGCAGCCGCTCCTGCACGATCTGGTAGGCGATCACCTCTGAATCGGAAGTGGAATGGAACAGAGACCCTTTCGCTTCGAGCGCTTCCCGCAGCTGAGCGGAATTGGTCAGGTTTCCGTTATGCGCCAGCGCCATGCGTCCTTTATAATGATTGATCAGCAGCGGCTGAACATTGCTGCGCGTGTCTGATCCCGTGGTTGCATAGCGAACATGCCCAAGGGCGATATTGCCCTGGCCGAGACTGTCCAGATCATCGGAGGAAAAGATGCTGCTGAGCAGGCCGGTTTCCCGGTGGGCCCGGAAGACGCCGCCGCAGTTTACCACGATCCCGGCGCTTTCCTGCCCTCTGTGCTGCAGCGCATATAATCCGTAATACACCTGCGGAGCCAGCTTGCGGCATGCGGGAGAATAGATCCCGAATACACCGCATTCCTCGCCGATGTGCCGGAAAGGATCATGCTTCAGTGCTTGCTTCTTCATCCTGTGCTTTCAGCCGCCCCATGATTTCGGCATAGGCTTCTTCCACTCCGCCGAGGTCCTGGCGGAAGCGGTCTTTGTCGAGCTTCTTCTTTGTTTCGGCATCCCACAGACGGCAGGTATCCGGGCTGATCTCGTCCGCCAGGATGATGGTGCCGTCCGGGAGCCGCCCGAATTCCAGCTTGAAATCCACCAAAATGACGCCGCAGGACTTCCAGAAGGCCTGCAGGAGTTCGTTGACCTTCAGCGCATAGGAGCGGATCGTTTCCAGCTCTTCTTTCGTAGTCAGCTTCATGGCCAGGATATGCGAGTCACAGATCAGCGGATCGTTCAGTTCATCATTTTTGTAAGAAAACTCGACCGTCGGCTCCTCAAAGACAATGCCCTCCGGGAAACCGTAGCGCTTGCTGAAGGAACCGGTGGAAATGTTCCGCACGATGACTTCCAGCGGGACGATGCTCACTCTTTTGACAAGTGTTTCCCGCTCACTTAGCTCCTGAACGAAATCCGTCGGAATTCCGGCCTTTTCCAACCTTTGCATCAGACGGTTGCTCATTTCGTTATTGATGATCCCTTTTCCGCTGATCGTGCCTTTCTTCTTGCCATTGAAGGCCGTTGCATCGTCCTTGTAAGAGACGATGAGCAGCTCCGGATCGTCCGTGGCATAGACTTTTTTGGCTTTACCTTCGTATAACTGTTCGCGTTTTTCCATTACTTTTCCCTCCGCTCAGATTGAAAACAACAGTTCCGTATAATCCGGATACGGCCAGAAATGGCTGTCGATGCGCTTTTCAAGCTGGTCGACGACCTCTCGTACGGCCTCCATATCGGCGGTCAGAATGTCGCTGCAGATGGCAAGACGTTCGGCGCTGTCTTCGCAGACGTTTAGCTTTTGCAGATCATTTTCCAGCACTTCCAGTGCGGAATACAGGTGGTCACCGAGGCGGCCGATCTCTTCCTTCTGCTTTCTTTCGAAGCCAAAGTCAGGCGAAAGGGAAGAAAGATACGCGCTGACCGCGCCAAGGATGCCCTTACGGACCATCTCATCCAGCGTTCTCGCCTCAATAGTGATGACGCTGCAGTATTTTTCCACGCGGATCTCCCCGCGGGACTCGATCTCCTTGCGGCTGTAGATGCCGTTTTCTGTCAGCAGACGGATATTCTTCTCGCTGGCGTATTCGGGAACGGTCTGGGCGGTATTCTTCAGATTTTTCAGGCCGCGGCGGGCGGCTTCGCGGATCCAGGCGTCATCGTAGCCGTTGCCGTTGAAGACGATCCGTCTGTGTTCGGCCAGCATCCGGCGGATGAGAGCATTTAAGGCTTTCTTCGGATCATCTGCGGCTTCCAGTTCGTCTGCGGCTTCCTTCAGCTCCTGCGCCATGATGGTATTCAGGTACGCGACTGGGGAGGCGATGGACTGGCTCGAGCCGACCATGCGGAATTCAAACTTGTTGCCGGTAAAGGCGAGCGGCGAGGTGCGGTTGCGGTCGGTATTGTCCCGACCGATCTGCAGAAGGACGTCCTTGCCGATGGCGAGGGATGCGACCCCTCCGCCGTCGTACGGCTCTTCGCGGATGATCGCGTCAACGACGCTTTCCAGCTCGCTGCCGATGAAGACGGAAATGATCGCGGGCGGCGCTTCCTGCCCGCCCAGGCGGTTGTCGTTGCCGGCATAGGCGGCCGCGCTGCGGAGCAGTTCATAATATTCGTCTACGCCCTTCAGGAAGGCAGCAAGGAAGAGCAGGAAGCGGGAATTTTCCGCCGGCGTCCGGCCAGGGGAGAAGAGGTTCTCGCCGGTGTCGGTCGAAACGGACCAGTTGACGTGCTTGCCGGAACCGTTGATGCCGGCAAAGGGCTTCTCATTCAGCAGGCAGACCAGGCCGTGCTTTTCGGCGACGCGTTTCATGATCTCCATCGTCAGCTGATTCTGGTCGTTGGCCAGGTTGGCGTTCGTAAAGAACGGCGCCATTTCATACTGGGCGGGAGCGACCTCGTTGTGTTCCGTCTTGGCGCAGATGCCAAGCTTCCACAGCTCCTCGTTCAGGTCCTGCATGAAAGCGGTCACTTCCGGCTTGATCTGGCCGTAGTAGTGGTCTTCTAGCTCCTGCTTCTTGGGCGCGTCGGCACCGAAGAGCGTCCGGCCGCAGAGCCTTAAGTCCTCCCGCTGCATGAACAGATCCTTGGGGATCAGGAAATATTCCTGTTCGGCGCCCACGTTGGTCGTCACGCTCTGCGTCTTTTCGTCACCCATGAGGCGCAGCACGCGGATCGCCTGCCGGTTCAGGGCTTCGCTGGACCGGAGAAGGGGCGTTTTCTTGTCCAGAACTTCACCCGAGTAGGAGCAGAAGACCGTGGGAATGCACAGAACCTTATCCTTGATGAAGGCGTAGGAGGTCGGATCCCAGGCGCTGTAGCCGCGTGCCTCAAAGGTGGAGCGGAGGCCGCCGGAGGGGAAGGAGGAGGCATCAGGCTCACCCTTGATCAGTTCTTTGCTGGAAAATGCCATGCGGAAGCTGTCCTGCCCGGAGGGGATCAGGAAGCCTTCGTGCTTTTCGGCGGTTTCGCCGGTGAGCGGCTGGAACCAGTGGGTGTAGTGGGTCGCGCCCTGCTCGAGAGCCCAGCGCTTCATGCCGTCCGCAATGTCCGCGGCGATCTTTTCCGGAAGCAGGCTGTGCGTCTTTACGCATTCCTGCCAGATCTTAAGGGAGGTCTCGGGGATGTAATCCCGCATGGTGCTTTCACCGAAAACCAGTGATCCGAAGTATTCTCCTGCGTTTTTTCTGTTGTTCATGGGTACCTCCTTATTCCAATTCCACCGTGGCCGGGGGTTTGGATGAAATATCGTAAACGACACGGTTCACGCCGTTCACTTCGTTGATGATGCGCGCCGAAGCCTCGGCGAGCAGGTCCCAGGGAAGGCGGGCAAAATCTGCCGTCATGAAATCCTCGGTGCAGACCGCCCGAAGGACGGCCGTGCGGCCGTAGGTGCGGGAATCGCCCATGACGCCGACGGTCCGCATGTCGGTTAGCGCCTCGAAATACTGGTCGGCACATCCCTTCGCCCCGCCTTTTTCCATGACCTCGCGGAATACGGCATCGGCTTCGCGGACGATGCTCAGCTTCTCTTCCGTGACCTCACCGATCACCCGGATGGCCAGGCCGGGGCCGGGGAAGGGCTGGCGGGAAACGATCTCTTCAGGCACGCCGAGCTCTCTGCCGAGCGCGCGCACCTCATCCTTAAAGAGCATGCGCAGCGGCTCCAGGATCCCCCTGAAACCGATCTCTTTCGGCAGCCCGCCCACATTGTGGTGGCTCTTGATCACGGCGCCGCCGGCCTGGCCGGATTTGATCACGTCCGGATAGATGGTGCCCTGTGCGAGATATTCGATGCTGCCGAGCGCCTTTGCCTCTTCGGTGAAGACTTTGATGAATTCCGCACCGATGAGGTGCCGTTTTTCCTCCGGTTTGGAAACGCCTTTAAGGGCTTTCAGGAAGCGTTCCCGGGCGTCTGCCGCGTGAAAATCGATATCCAGGGAGGAAAAGTACCGGCTCACGGCTTCGCTTTCCCCTTTCCGCATGAAGCCGTGATCGACGTAGACGCAGGAAAGCTGCCTGCCGACGGCTTTGCTGCGGAGGACGGAAGCGACGGCCGAATCGACGCCGCCGGAAAGGGCGAGCAGCACGCGGCCGCTCCCGACCTTTTCACGGATCCCCCGGATCGCTTCTTCGGCAAAGCCTGCCATGTTCCAGCCGCCCTGTGCGCCGCAGATCCCGTAAAGGAAATTCTTAAGGATCTGCTCGCCGTATTCCGTATGCCGCACCTCGGGATGGAACTGCAGGCCGTAAAGCCGTCTTTCCGCGCTGCCCAGAGCGGCCGCGGGACAGTGCGGCGTCTGTGCAAGGCTGGAAAAGCCCTTCGGCAGCACCTTGACGTAATCGCCGTGGCTCATCCAGCTTGCAGCCTCTTCGGGGAGGCCGTAAAAAAGGGGATCGTCCCGGTCGTAGCGCGTTACAGTGCGGCCGTATTCGCGGGCTCCGTCTTCCTGCGCGGGACTGACCCATCCGCCGAGTGTCCTTACCATCAGCTGGCAGCCATAGCAGATTCCCAGAACGGGAACGCCCATGGAGAAAAGGGCAGGGGAAACGGACGGCGCACCCTCCGCGTAGACGCTGTCGGGACCGCCGGAAAGCACGATTCCGACGGGCTCCTTCTCGCGGATCTTATCAAGCGGCGTGCTCCACGGCAGGACTTCACAGTAGACCTGCGCTTCCCGGATCCTCCGGGCGATCAGCTAGCTGTACTGCCCGCCGAAATCCAGTACGATCACGGTCTGGTTTATGGTTTTCTCCTCTCAAGCTGGGCTTTGAAGAAAGCGCTAAAAAGCGGATGCGGGCGGTTCGGCCGGCTTAGGAACTCCGGATGGAACTGCACGCCCAGGAACCAGACGCCGTCCTTTTTCTCCACGATCTCAACGAGCCTGCCGTCAGGCGACTGCCCGGAAAGCCGCAGGCCGTTTGCCTCAAAAGCATCCCGGTATTCATTGGCGAATTCATAACGGTGACGGTGCCTTTCGGAGATCAATTCCTTTCCGTAGGCCTTTGCGGCAAGGCTTCCCTCCGCAAGCCTGCAGGGATAAGCCCCCAGACGCATGGTGCCGCCTTTATCCGTGATATGCTGCTGGTCCGGCATCAGGTCAATGACCGGATGCGCGGTGCTTTCATTGAATTCCGTGGAGTTCGCGTCCGAAAAGCCGAGAACGTTCCGGGCAAATTCGATGACGGCAATCTGCATGCCGAGGCAGATGCCGAAATAAGGGACGCCGTTTTCCCTGGCATAGCGTGCGGCACTGATCATGCCTTCTATGCCGCGGTCTCCGAAGCCGCCGGGGACGAGGATCCCGTCGCAGCTGCCAAGAAGCTCATTCGCGTTTTCATCCGTCACAGTCTCGGAGTCGATCCATAGGATATCAGCTTTCACCCCCAGCGCGGCCGCCGCGTGATGCAGGGCTTCCTCAATGCTGAGGTAGGCGTCATGCAGCTGTACGTATTTGCCGACGAGGCCTACGCGGAGCGTCCCTTCGGCGCTGCGGATGTGCGCGACCATTTCCTCCCACTCCGCTAGATCGGGCCTTGTCTGTGGAAGCCCGAGCTTGCGGCATACGGTCTCCGCGAGGCCCTCTTCCTCGAGCATGCGCGGCACCGCGTAGATGGTATCAGCGGTCAGACTTTCGATCACGGCGTCCTCGTCAATGCTGCATAAAAGCGCGATCTTGTCGCGGATGTCCTTCGTGAGCGGCTGTCCCGTGCGGCAGATTAAGATATCCGGCTTGATGCCGGCAGCTTGAAGCTCGCGCACCGAATGCTGCACGGGCTTACTCTTCAATTCACCACTGCCGGGGATCTCCACCACAAGAGGAACGTGGATGAAGACTACGTTTTCCTTGCCCTGCTCGGCTGCGACCTGACGGATGGCTTCCAGATACGGCTGGCTTTCGATGTCGCCCACCGTGCCGCCGATCTCGCAGATCGCGGCGTCCAGGCCTTTATTTGCCATGGCGTAAATATTCTTTTTGATCTCGTCGGTGATGTGGGGGATGATTTGAACGGTGTGTCCGAGATACTGTCCCTGCCGTTCCCGGTTCAGGACGTTCCAGTAGATCTTTCCGGAGGAAACAGAAGAGTCGGCGCTTAAGGCTTCGTCGGCAAAGCGCTCGTAATGGCCGAGGTCGAGGTCCGTTTCGGCGCCGTCGTCCGTCACGAAGACCTCGCCGTGCTGATAAGGACTCATGGTCCCGGGATCGACATTCAGGTACGGATCGAATTTCTGGTTCTGTACCTTAAGGCATCGGGCTTTCAGCAGTCTTGCGAGAGAAGCGGCACAGATGCCCTTGCCAAGTCCGGATACCACGCCTCCCGTAACAAAGATGTATTTCATGAAGCATTCTCCTTCTGAGGCTTTGCCTGTGCGGATACGCCCTGAAGGCGCCGCCGGAAAACAAAAAATTACCTTTGCAGTCTATCACATTGACAGATTGAAAGGAAATATATATAATGTGCCAATAATCATATGAGAATAATATGATAAAAGAAGAGATTCTTCGCCCTGCAGCCGAAAGATGCGGCATCGCAGAAGCGGCAAAGATGCATACAGATTACCGAAGAAAGGTGAAAAGGAAAGTAAAATGGAACTGCGTACGCTCAGATATTTTGTTACGGTAGCGGAGGAACTGAATATCACCCGTGCGGCTATGCTGCTAAACATCAGCCAGCCGCCGCTCAGCCAGCAGCTGAAAAAACTGGAAGAAGAACTGGATACTGTCCTGTTCGTCCGAGGAAAGCGCCGGCTCACCCTGACGGAGTCGGGGAGACTCCTTTACCAGCGGGCCAAGGATATTCTCAGCCTTTCCGAAAAGACCGAAGCGGAGATCCGCTCTCTTAAGGCAGGGATGACCGGGACGGTTTCCATCGGTCTGGTGGAAGGTATGGCGCCGGATATCGCAGGCGAATGGTTCGCCGGCTTTCTGAAGGAGCATCCGCAGGTGCATTTCCGGATCCTCGACGGCAACAGCGACGACCTGATCGAAAAAATGCGCGGCGGCCTGATCGGGCTCGCGGTGATCACGTCGCCCTACGACCAGCAGCTCTTAAACAGCTTCGCGGTGGGGCAGGAGAGAATGGCGGCGCTGATGCGGCACGACCATCCGCTGACGGAGAGGAGCAGCCTGACGATCGCGGATCTGCTGCCGGAACCGCTGATTGTCCCCAGCCGCAAAGCGCACGTGGACAACATCCGCCGCTGGTTCCGCGGCACGGGCGAACCGAATATCATCTGCGAGATGGACAACTATTTGGATGCGGCAGCCCTTGCCGGGCGCGGCGTCGGGATCAGTATTTTCCCGCAGACCTCATATATCCAGAACGAATATCTCATAAAAAAAGAAATCGTGGCGCCGGATACGGCGGTCGATTATCTTTTCGTATGGCGCAAGGGCCATCAGCTCTCGCTGCTCGAAGAAACCTTTATCGATTACGTGAAGGCGCAGTACAGCTGAAATCCGTTTGTGAATAATTGAAATTTTTCAGCGGGGATGTCGAAAAAACGGCATCTCGTTTCGCTGTTTAATACGAAGAAAAAAAGACTGCCGGCAGACAGAGGAAAAAGGTGGACAAGTGGAAAGAAAACGAACGCAGGACTATAATGAATAGATAGAGGATCTTTACCGCTTTTACCGGGAAAAGCTCCTGCATTATGCGTACATGATGTGCAGCGGGATATGGACGGCTTCAGGCTGCCGGATTCTTCCCAAAATATAGAAAGAGGGATGGTAGGTGTACTTTCTGGCCTTGGAACGAATTCCGGCCTGCTTGCAGCATTGATGGGCCAAATGATCTGAGAATACCCAACCGGTCTGGTTAAATACGGCCCTCGCCAAACGATGGTAGCCATGGGACGAGTGCTTTTCGTGGGCTTCCCGAAGAAGCTGCGTCAATACGGCGCGGTCTTGCTCGTAGCGATTTACTTTACCTCGGCGACTCCTCCATTTGTAGTAGCCGGAGCGGTTGACATCCATGATCCGGCAGAGAAAGTCAACGGGATACCCTTTGTTCAAAGCAGCTAGCAAACGCTGCGGCAAGGAGGGGGGCACAAGATGTACAACAGATTTGCAGCGGCGCGGAGGCGGTACCTGCACGCCCACATGGACGGGATCTACACGGGGATGCTGCTGACGGAGACCCTGGAGCCGCATCTTGCGGAGATCGGTGAGTCGGCACAGGCCATGTTCGACCGGATCGTGGAGCAACTGAAAAAGGCCGAAGACGTCACCGAACAGTTCAATGCCGCCGATCAGATGGAGTGGGTCGGTCGGATGAACAACATCCGGCAGAGAGCAGAGAAGATCATGCTGCATGACCTGATCTACAACTAACCCACACAGCAAAACAGCGCCTGCTTCCGAAAAGGAGCAGGCGCTTCTTTTTTTACCCTTTTGAGTTCGCATAGAGAACAGCGACTTTTTCGGGACAGTGAATTTGCTAAACTTTTTTCAGAGAGTGGGAACAATCGGCCCTTTTCTGCGTCGTTAAAAAAATAGAGAGGACTTCTCTCGGAAAGGAGTTGAAAGAAAAGTGGCAGTTATGAGAATGAAAAGCGGCACCCCGGCGCCCATGCGAAACGCAGAGTTTATCCCCGTGTACTATTTTATCCCTAAGCGCATCCTGGAGGCGTGCGGTGCAGAATTGAACGCACTCCCCCGCAATCCGCAAAAGATCCTGCGCAGCAAGGCCGCCTGCAATCTCATCGAGAGCGACTTGTTCCGCCTGCTGATTGTGGACGCTGTAGCCTATATGGTCTGGCCGAATATGGGCTTCACGGAATATATGGAGGTCTACTCCGGCGAGGACCCTGCCTGGCGGCTTGCCCACAGCCCGGAGATCTGGGTGCAGGAGCTGACCGATCAGGGTATTCTTCCCACAGCGGAGTCTTTTTTGAGAAACGCTGACGAGGAGTTCGGTTACGTTCCCGAGACCGAGATCGACGCAGCGCTCCGCGTCACCGTGCCGGAGGCCATGGAGCGCCACCATATCGGCGAGGTTATACTGACATTTCAATCAAATACAACGGGGTAATAGTTGACCCTGCCAAACAAATCAAAAAACAGGAGGAGAAGACACTTGTCTTTGAGCAGGAAGGGAAGCCTCCTAAGGTCATTCGGTCACTCGAACCGCTGATGGATCATTTCTTTGCCGTGTATCTACTGAACGAGCCAGGAGAGTTGTATCTGCTTCTCTTAGACGAATGCCAGTTTTTAAAGGAGCTACACT
>JAEEGL012459950.1_pt1 | contig 17875 bp, 13 predicted proteins | sample 9134231 | NCBI WGS metagenome assembly JAEEGL01 (sample SAMN16246548, study PRJNA631951) | gut metagenome | biome: gut microbiome; feature: rumen; material: fiber-attached | host: Bos | place: Iran: Karaj | collected 2018-10 | reverse complement strand
TACACCGTTGACCTGAGCGCTTACGCTGGACAGACCGGTTATGTGGCTATCCGCCACTTCAACTGCTCCGACCAGTTCTATCTGCTCGTTGACGATATCGAACTCGGCGACGGTGGCGACACTCCGCCTGTACCTCCGACTCCTGGTGCTGACATCATTGGTGTCGAAATCTTCCGCGACGGTGAATGGGTTGCTGAAGTCCACTCACCTGTCCAGACCTACACCGACGTTGCTCCTGGAACAGCTGACGAGTATGAGATCCGCGTGGTCTATAACGGACTCACTGAGGATTACACCTACTACGCCATGTCTTGCCCGCAAGCCGCTGTCCCGACCGTCAACGAATGCCTCGCTCCTGAGAACCTCACCGGTTCCTACGAGTACCTCAATGCTGATAACTTCGGCGCTCTCATCAACTGGACCTACAGCGGCGAACTCGTCGCCAACTGGTATCAGTATGACCAGGGAACGAACAGCGACGCCATCGGTACTGGTGGTGGCCAGTTCAGATGGGGTATCATGCTGCCTGCCGGTAGCTATGAAGGCACCGTGGTCAGCAAGGTGGAAGTCTACGACTACCAACCGATGACCGGTACCCTCACGCTCTTCGCTGGTGGTAGCAACGCTCCTCAAACTCAGATCGCTACGATGGACATCCAGTTCAACGGCATTGAAAACTATACCGAGTTTGTCTTCGACGAGCCTGTAAGCGTTGATCCTACCCAGAACCTGTGGGTGATCTTCGACAACGCGAGCGGTGCCGCTTACCCGGCTGCCTGTGGCAACTACGCCTCCGATGATCCTAACGGACGTTGGGTTGAACTCCAAGGTTCTTGGTACGACATGCTCACCGTGGGTATCACAGATCCTGTCTGCTTCAACATCCACACCTACATCACCGATGGCACTAGCTTCAACATCTATCGTGATGGTGAACTGATCGCCAACGTTCCTGCTACAGGTGCTGAGATGGAAACCTACTTCGACCAAGTCGCTATTGGTAACTACCAATACCAAGTGACCGCCGTGACGACCAACTGCGAATCCGACTTCGCTCTGACTCCTGACTTGAGCCAGAACTACGTCCAGATCAACGTCACCAGCGTTGCCGACGCCGTCGAATCACGCCTCTATCCTAACCCGACCTCTGGCAACGTGACGATCGAAGCCAACGGCATGAAGCACATCACCGTGATGAGTGCCCTCGGCCAGATCCTCTACGATTCCAACATCAGTGGTGACACCTACACCTTGAACCTCGGCAAGTACAACGCCGGTATGTACATGGTCCGTATCTTCACTGATAACGGTGTTAGCGTACAACGCGTGACCGTAGTCAAATAAGATGACTTAGGTCATTTTAGAACTGGAAGGGTGGCCGCAAGGCCACCCTTCCTTGTTTTAGGGAATTTAAAACTTTCAAGAAACGAAAAAAGGGAAGGCCTTACGACCTTCCCTTTTTTCGTGGAGGTTACCGGACTCGAACCGGCCACCTTAAGATTGCGAACCTTACGCTCTACCAGATGAGCTAAACCCCCATCCTTTTCAGGGCGCAAAAGTAAGAAATATATTTGAATTATAATGAAAAATAAAAAATTAAAGCCTACCTTTGCCGACCAAAACAAACAACACCATGAACGTCGAAGAATACATCATCGCTAGAGTCAACGCTCTGCTTCACACTCAAGACACCACTATCGTCATGCGCCTCGAAGGCGGCATGAGCAACTACACCTACGTCGTCGAAGCCCTCGGAAAGAAATACACCTATCGCGTCCCCGGTAAATTCGCGGAGAAATTCGTGGACCGCAACGAGGAATGGCATAACATCCAGGAAGTGGATGCCCTTGGCCTCAACAACGTGACCACCTACGTGGAGATCCTCTCTGGAGAGAAATTAGCCGAATACGTCGAGGGAACCATCATGAGCACTACCGACATCACCTCCTACAACGAAATGTCCGTAAAAGCCCTGAAAAAGATCCACAACAGCCATATGCAGTTCAACGACTACAACGCCTTCGGACGTCTCGATGATTATGAACGCTACTGCCGCGAACTGGGATTCACCGCTCCGGAGAAATACGTGGTGTTGCGCCGCCGCCTCGAAGAGCTGCGCAAGGACTTCGCCTTTGTCCAAAAGGTGCCTTGCCACTGCGACTACCAACCCACCAACCTCGTCATCAGCGGCGACAAGCTCTATGTGCTGGACTGGGAATACGCCGGGATGAACGACCCGTTCTACGACATCGCCTGCTACGGCAACGCCGGCTTCGACAAAGCCCTCTCCCTGCTTGAGACCTACGTGGGCCACAAACCCACCGCCGAAGCACTGAAACGGCTGAGTTTCCACCGCGCCTTCCAATGCCTGCAATGGTTCAACGTGGCCATCTTCAAGGACCTCGTCGGCCTCAGCAAAGACCTCAACATGGATTTCAACGCCGTGGCCATGATGTTCCTTGGCATGGCGGAGGACCTGCTTCGATAACACCGCATCCGAAGGATGCTATATCTGTAACCTAGTAAAGGAAATCGGTAGCGCTAATATTACCGTAGTCACCATCCAAGCCCAACTCAGCCTTAGCTTCGTCGGACAGCATGTCGATGCTCCATACCGGGTCGAAGGTCAACTCAATCTCCACCTTCTTCACCCCCATGATGGCCTGGACGCGCTGCCGCACCTCGGCAAGGACCAGATCGGCCATCGGACAGTTGGGCGCGGTCATGGTCATGACAATCTTCACATTGCCTTCATCATCGACATCCAACCCATAGATGAGATGCAAGGTCCAGATATCCACCGGGATCTCCGGGTCATAAATGGTCTTTAAGACACTGATAATTGTTTCTTTTAATTCATTCATATGTTACAGATATGGCATCCTACGAATGCGAATGGTCAACAATTAGCTTTTAACGATCAACGGTTTTAAACGCTTCGGCGTAGAGCATCATCTGCTTCAACATCGACACCAGGCCGTTGGAACGGGTGGGGCTGAGGTGCTCCTTCAGGCCGATCTCGTCCAAAAACGACAGGTCGGCTGACAGAATGTCCTGCGGGGTCTGTCCCGAGAACACCTTAATCAGCAGGTAGATGATACCTTTGGTGATGACCGCGTCGCTGTCGGCGGTGAAATAGACCTTGCCGTCCTTCAGTTCTGCATGAAGCCACACTCGCGACTGGCAACCGTTGATCAGATGCTTCTCGTCACGATACTGCTCATCGATGATCGGACACTCCTTCCCCATCTCAATGAGCATGGCGTAACGGTCCATCCAATCGTCAAACATCGAGAAATCCTCGACAATCTCTTTCTGAATCTCTTCTATCGTCATCTTGCTACAGCTATTGCATCCCCTCACAGGGATGCGCATTCAACATTTATCTATCTCAACATCTGGGCGGCACGATCCACGGCCTTCACCAGGGTCTCCACCTCTTCCAGGGTATTATACAGGGCAAAGGAGGCGCGCACGGTGCCAGGGATGCCGAAACGGGTCATCACAGGCTCGGCGCAATGATGGCCAGTCCTGACTGCGACGCCCATCTTGTCAATAATCGTTCCAAGATCGTACGGATGGACGCCGTCCATGATGAAACTCACCAAGCCGCTGCGTTCGGGGGCCTGACCGATGAAACGCATCCCCTCAATCCGGGAGAGGCCTTCCACGGCAGCCTGCAGCAATCGTTCCTCGTGTGCGGCGACCGCTTCACGATCCAGGCCTTCGAGGAACTGGATGGCCATCTCCAGTCCCAAGGCGGCGCCGACGTTAGGTGTGCCAGCCTCGAACTTGAAAGGCAGCTTGTTGAAGGTGGTCTTCTCGAAACTCACCGTGTCGACCATCTCGCCACCGAACTGGTAAGGCGGCATCTTCTCGAGCCATTCGGTCTTGCCGTACAAGCCGCCGATGCCCATGGGCGCATACATTTTATGGCCAGAGAAGACGAAGAAGTCGCAATCCAGGTCCTGGACGTCGATAAGCCGATGGGCAATGGATTGGGCGCCGTCGACGACGGTGAGAGCATCGTATTGGTGCGCCATGCGGATCATCTCCTTGATGGGGTTGACCGTTCCCAAAGTGTTGGAGATATGGGCCATGGCCACGATCGTCGGGCGTTGCTGGAGGATCTTTTCGTAGGCCTCGAGGTCAAGGACGCCGTTGTCGTCCATGGGAATGACCAGGAGCTGGCCGCCATGACGTTGGACCATCTGCTGCCAGGGCACGAGGTTGGAATGGTGTTCCATCGCCGTCACGGCTACAGCTATGGCTTCCCTCCGCGATGCGGATAAGGAGGTGGCCAACAGATTCAGCGATTCCGTGGTGCCTCGGGTGAAGACGATTTCATGCGCCGCCGGCGCGTTGACGAACTGTGCCACCGTCTGCCGAGCATGCTCATAGGCCTCCGTGGCCTTCTGGCTCAGGTAATGCACCCCACGATGGATGTTGCAATTCTCATGGAGGTAATAATCCCGCTCCCGCTCTATGACACACAACGGCTTCTGCGTGGTGGCGGCATTGTCGAGATAGACCAACGGCTTGCCATAGACCTGCTGGTCCAGCACCGGAAACTGTTTCCTTATCTGTTCCAGATCTATCATCGTCTTGGGTTTTTGCAATGAAGCACGCAGTTGTCGCAACTCGAGAGTTCCCCACGGAGCCGGCGTTTGATCATGTCGTCAATGGTCTCGTGGATGTCTTCCAGCTTGATCTGGTTGCCGATCTCCGCCGCGAAGGCATACATCAGCAGCATCCGGGCGTTGGCTTGGCTGATGCCACGCTGGCGCATGTAGAACAGGGCGTCCTGGTCCAGTTGTCCCGTGGAGGTGCCGTGGGAGCATTTCACGTCGTCGGCATAGATCTCCAGGAAAGGCTTGGTGTCGATCCTCGCCCGAGGCGTCAGGATGATATTGCTGTTGTTCTGTTGCGCATCCGTCTTCTGCGCCCCCGGAGCCACATAGACATGGCCGTTGAACACCGCCGATGCCTCGTCGTCAATGATGCCCTTGAAGCGCGTGTCGCTGGTGCAGTGCGGGACGTTATGGTTGATCTTCAGGTAGTTCTCAAAATGCTGCTTCTTATCCACTAGATAGAGGCCATATACTTGAGTGTCAGCCCCTTCCCCATCAATATCCACCACGATATGGTTATCCAACTCATTGGCGTTGAAGGAGATGACCACGAAATGCACCCGACTGTCGCGTTGCTGATGGATGTGGATATGCGTCTTGAGGTTCTCCGTGGCGCCGATGTTCTGGATGCGATACAACTCGAGGCAGGCGTTCTCCTTCACGACGATGTCGCAGAACTCCTCATCCGCCTGATGGTGCTCGCTGTCGTCCAGCACGACGATCTGACGGGTCTGTCCTGGCTCGACGACGATATTACTTTCAAGATAGTCCATGGCGTTCTCCATTAGAGGTTCATGTTCTTGATCCATTCGTATCCTTTCTCCTCCAGTTCGACGGCCAGGTGCTTGCCACCCGACTTGACGATGCGGCCGTCGTACATCACATGCACGAAGTCCGGCACGATATAGTCAAGGAGTCGCTGGTAGTGGGTGATGACGACGAAGGCGTTCTCAGCGTTATGGAGTTGGTTGACGCCGTTGGCGACGATGCGCAGGGCATCGATATCCAGTCCCGAGTCCGTCTCGTCGAGGACGGCGAGGCTCGGCTCCAGCATAGCCATCTGGAAGATTTCGTTTTTCTTCTTCTCGCCGCCGGAGTAGCCTACGTTGACGAAGCGGTTCTGCAGCTTCTCGGTGATCTCCACCAGGGCTTGCTTCTCTTTCATCTTCTTCATGAAGTCGATGGTGGTCAAGGCAGGGAGGCCTTGATACTCGCGTTTGGAGTTGATCGCCGTACGCATGAAGTTCTGGATACTGACCCCAGGGATCTCGACAGGGTATTGGAAACTGAGGAAGATGCCTTCGTTGGCACGGTCTTCGGGAGCCATCTCAAGGATGTTCTTGCCCTTGAACCAGATCTCGCCTTCGGTGACCTCATAGCCTTCTCGGCCGGTGATCGCCGCAGCCAGGGTGCTCTTTCCCGTACCATTGGGTCCCATGATGGCATGGATCTCGCCCTCATTGACGCCCAGATTCAATCCCTTCAGGATTTCCTTGCCTCCGACGGAGACATGTAGATTTTTGATATTCAGTAACATATTTTATTCTTAAGTGATTATCCAACACTATTTTCCAATGTAATTGACAATAATTTCTGTGCCTCCACGGCGAATTCCATCGGCAACCTATTCAACACATCCTTCGCATAACCATTGACGATGAGGCCAATGGCCTTCTCCGTCGGAATCCCCCGCTGTTGGCAATAAAACAACTGATCCTCCGAAATCTTCGACGTGGTGGCCTCATGCTCTAGGATACTCGACTCGTTGCCACATTGGACGTACGGCCACGTATGCGCCCCGCATTGGTCACCCATCAACAGGGAATCGCACTGCGAATAATTCCGCGAATTGACCGCCCCGGGCGCCACCTTCACCAGGCCACGGTAGCTGTTCTGGCTATGGCCGGCGGAGATGCCCTTGGAGATGATGGTGCTGCGCGTGTTCTTGCCGAGATGGATCATCTTGGTCCCCGTATCCGCCTGCTGGTAATTGTTCGTGACGGCAACGGAATAGAACTCGCCCACCGAATGGTCACCCAGAAGCACGCAGCCTGGGTATTTCCAGGTGATGGCCGATCCCGTCTCCACCTGAGTCCATGAGATCTTGGAGCGGTCGCCACGGCAGAGGCCGCGTTTGGTGACGAGGTTATAGACGCCACCCTTGCCTTCCTTGTCGCCCGGATACCAGTTCTGCACCGTGGAGTATTTCACCTCGGCGTCGGTCTCGGCGATAATCTCGACGATGGCGGCATGAAGCTGGTTCTCATCACGTTGGGGAGCGGTACAGCCTTCCATATAGCTGACGTAGGCACCTTCATCCGCGACGATCAGAGTACGCTCGAACTGACCCGTGTTGGCGGCGTTGATGCGAAAATACGTGGAAAGCTCCAGCGGGCAATGCACCCCCTTGGGGATGTAACAGAACGATCCGTCGCTGAACACGGCGGAGTTCAGGGCAGCGAAGAAGTTATCGGTATAGGGCACCACCTTGCCGAGGTATTTCCTGACCAGATCGGGATGCTGCTTCACCGCTTCGCTGAACGACATGAAGATGACCCCATGCTTGGAGAGCGTCTCCTGGAAGGTCGTCTTCACCGAGGTGCTGTCCATGACGGCGTCGACCGCCACGCCGGAGAGTTTCTTCTGCTCGTCGAGGGAGATTCCCAACTTGTCGAAGGTGGCCAGCAGTTCCGGGTCCACCTCATCGAGGCTTTGCTTCTCTTGTCTCTTGCGCGGCGCGGCATAGTAGATGATGTCTTGGTAGTCGATCTCCGGCAGGTCGAGATGTCCCCAGTTGGGTTGCTTCAGCGTGAGCCAATGCCGGAAAGCCTTCAGGCGGAACTCCAACAGCCACTCCGGCTCCTCTTTCTTCTTTGAGATCAGCCGGATGATATCCTCGTTCAAGCCCTTAGGCACAAAATCAGTCTCGATATCCGTCACGAAACCAAACTCGTAATCCTTGGTGGTGACTTCGTCGATGATAAGGTCTTTTGGATTCGAATCCATCATTTTACCTCTAATTAAGAATTATTTTAAATAACGTGCAAAAATAACCAATATTTGCAAATCGGCAATCAAAAAGAAAGAATTACATTTGCAAAAGATAAATGAAGATGTACAAACGGATAAAAAACCGGTTTCTGAGGTGGTTTTTGATCGTCGCCACCTTCGTGATAGGCTTGTTGGTCGCCTATTGGCTGATCATCTACCTGATCACGCCGCGGTATACCTTCACGGAAGGCAGGCCTTTTCACGGCGACTACCTCTACAACCCGTATCAGCACATGGATCCGGACCATTGGAAGCAATACAACTTCCATTGCCATTCGCGGAAGTACCTTGGCCTCACCAACGGCCGCCTGAGCAAGGAGGAGAGCATCGACAGCGTCTATCAGGCGATGGGCTATGACCATTACGGCATCTCCGACTACATGCACGTCAACGACCACGGCAGCGACCGTCCCGACTACATCCCCGGCTACGAGCACGGCTACGGCTTCTTCCGGAAGACCCATCAGCTGTGCATCGGCACGAAAGAGGTCACCATGATGGATTATCCGTTCATGCAGAGCCTCGACATGAAACAGCATCTGCTGCAGGTCCTGAACGAACACAACCGTTTCGGGGTCCCCGCCCATGCCTCCTACACCAACGGCTATAAGGTCAGCGACATGCGTTACCTCAGCGGCTACCGTCTGCTGGAGATCCTCAACCCTTATGGAGGCGCCTTGGAGCACTGGGACGCCGCCCTCTCCACCGGTCACCGCGTCTATGGCATCGGCGATGATGACTCCCATAACGTATTGAATCCCAACGAAGTAGGACGAAACTTCACAATGATCAACACCATTGACATGAGTGCCGAGAGCGTGTTTGAGGCCTTGGATCGAGGTTGCGCCTACGCCGTCGACTTCCATGTCTATTTCGACCAGCCTTTTGCGTTGAAGGTGGAACGGATGCACGAGTTGCCCCACCTGACCCGTTGCGAGTTGGTCGGCGACACCCTGTTTGTGGAGACCTCGGCGCACAACATCCAGATCGCCGAGTTCATCGGGCAGGACGGCAAGGTGCTGAAACACATGGAGAACACCACATGCGCCTTCTATGTCATCCAGCCGGAGGACCCTTATGTCAGGGTGATGCTGCGACTGCCGAGGCTGACGTTCTTCTACCTGAACCCCATCACAAGACACGTGGGGCCGGAGCCCGATGACCAGAGCACGGCAGCCATCAACCCATCCCAGACCGTCTTCTACTATCTCGTCTATGTACTGGTCATCATCGCCGCCCTCTGGAGCATCATCAAAAGCCTGAAAACCAAGAAATAAGCATCTAGTATGGAAGAAGGAGTCCACACCCCCAAGAAGAAGCTAAGCCCGATCGTCATCCTACTGGCGGTCAGCGCCTTGATACGCCTCCTCCTGGCGGGATGGCTGGAGTTAGGCAACGACGAGGTCTATTACTGGACCTACGCCAAGTTCCCCGACTGGAGCCATTTCGATCATCCTGGCATGGTGGGGTGGGTGATCCAGTTGTTCAGCCTGAACCTCCTCTGCGACAGCGAGTTCTTCCTCCGGTTGCCGGCGGTAGTCTTCATGACACTCAACACGTGGATGGTCTATCGTATCGGCAAGGAGTTGCATGACGAGGCCTTGGGGCTGCGTGCCGCCTTGCTTTACACCGCTTCGATCTACGCCTTCGTCATCACCGGCATCTTCATCCTCCCCGACGCCCCGCAGAACCTGTTCTGGCTGCTGGGATTCTGGGGATTTGTCCGATATCTGAGGAAGGGCAGCAACAAGGCGTTGATCCTTGCCGGATTGACCGTGGGTCTCTGCATCCTCTCGAAATACACCGGCGCGTTCCTGTGGATAGGCTTTGCGCTGTATCTGCTATGTTTCGACCGCAAGAGCATCAGGAACCCCTATCTCTACGTTGCCTTGCTGCTGACGGCGGTTTGCTGTCTTCCCATCCTCGTTTGGAACCTTCGGAACGACTTCATCAGCTTCCGTTTCCATGGCGACCGGGTTGGTCTGGGAGCGATCAACCTCGGCAGTTTCGGCACGGAGGTCGCCGGAGAGTTCTTCTACCACAACCCCGTGAACTATATCATGGCCATCCTCGCTTTGGTTGCCTCCTTCCGTAATAAAATTTCCTTGGATCGCGCGGTGCAGCGTCTGACCTTGCTCATCGCCCTGCCGATGATCGGTCTCTTCCTGCTCTTCTCGCTGACGCGGTCCACCCTACCCCATTGGTCCGGACCCGCCTACACCCTGCTGATCTTCCTCAGTGCCAGCTGGATGGAGGGTTTAAGCGAACGAAAGCGGAAAGGACTGCTCATCGCCGCCTCGTCGCTGTTGGTGCTGACCTTGGTGGTCGGCGTCGCGGAGATCAAGACGGGCTTCATCCCTTTGGACCATCATAAGGAAGCCAAGGAACTTGGCAAGGACGACTTCAGCCTGGACCTATATGGATGGCGGCAGGTAGGAGCGAAATTCGCCGCATTCCGAGCCGAGGCCATCGCGAAAGGCGAGATGGAGGAAGACGACGCCATCATCGGTTACAACTGGTTCCCGACCGCGAATATCGACTACTATGTGGCACGACCTTTAGGATTGAAAGTGTTGGGATACGGCCCCTTGGAGAAGATTCATAAATATCGATGGATCAACAAGAAACGAGGTGGATTCGAGAAGAAGGCCAATTACTGGTATCTGGCGGACAGTCATTACTTCATCGACCCAGAGGAGGTGTATGCCTATGTCAACTTCAAGGAAATCAAGCTTGCGGGCGTCATCCCCATCGAGCGCAACGGCAAGGTGGTGCGCAACCTCCTCGTCTACGAGTGCAAGCACCTGATCTACGGCCCGGATGACATTCAAGTTCCGCCGCATTAGCAATGCGGCGGAAGAGAGTGACCGCATTCGCAATGCGGTATAGTCTTGGACTTAGGGGGATTGCAAATCCCCGAGAACTTAAGATTCCGTAAATAATTTGACGATATTGAGGATCACCTCTGTCGCCTTCTCCATGCTCTCCAGCGGAACATACTCCAACTTGCCGTGGAAGTTATGTCCACCAGCGAAGATGTTGGGGCAAGGCAGTCCCATGAACGAGAGGTTAGCGCCGTCGGTGCCGCCACGGATGGGCTGTACCTTGGGTTTCACCCCGGCCATCTCCATGGCCTTGATGGCCTTCTCCACGATGAAGAAGTGTGGCTCAACCTCTTGTCTCATATTATAATACTGATGTTTCAGCTCCAGATCGACCACCTTGCCGTATTTCTTGTTCAGGAACTCGGCGATAGCCGTCATCAACGCTTTCTTCTCCTCGAACTTGGCGCGGTCGTGGTCCCGGATGATATAGCTCATGGTGGTCTCTTCGACGGTGCCTTCGATGGAGGTCAGGTGGAAGAAGCCCTCATAGTCCTGGGTATAACGTGGTTTCTGCTCCTCGGGCAGCATACCGTCGAGTTCCATGGCGATGAGCATGGAGTTCACCATCTTGTCCTTGCCATAGCCGGGATGGATGTTGCTTCCCTGGATGTGGATCTTGGCGGCAGCGGCGTTGAAATTCTCAAACTCCAGTTCACCGATCTCGCCACCGTCCATGGTATAGGCATAGGTGGCGCCGAACTTGGTGACGTCGAACTTCACCACGCCACGGCCGATCTCCTCGTCGGGGGTGAAGCCGATCTTGATCTCGCCGTGCTTGAACTCGGGATGCTCCACCATATACTGCGCCGCCTGCATGATCTCCGCCACGCCGGCCTTGTCGTCGGCGCCCAACAGCGTAGTGCCGTCGGTGGTGATCATCGTCTGACCTTTGTATTGCCTCATCTCGGGGAACTCGGAGGTGCGCAGCACGATGTTTTTCTCTTTGTTGAGCACGATGTCCTCACCATCATAGTTGGGGATGATCTGTGGCTTGATGTTGGCTCCTGAGGCATCCGGTGAGGTGTCGACGTGGGCGATGAAGCCGATGGCGGGCACCTTCTTGTCGATGTTGGAAGGGATGGTAGCCATCACGTAACCATAGTCGTCCAGGGTAGCCTGGATGCCCATCTGCTGCAACTCATCACGCAACAGGCGAAGGAGGTCGAGTTCCTTCATGGAGCTGGGCTGGGTCTCTGAGTTCTCGTCGGAGGTGGTCTCCACGGCGACGTAACGCAGGAATTTATCGAGTATTTTTTCCATGGTATGATTGTTTTTTCGTTTTAACAAGGTTTAGTCCGCCGCATTGCAAATGCGGCGGAACAAAATTATTCGGCAGCGTTTTCGAGGCGTCCGTGGCAGTTCTTGTATTTCTTGCCGCTACCGCAGGGGCAGGGGTCGTTGCGGCCGACCTTCTTCTCCACACGGATAGGCTGCGTGACTTCCTTATGCTGGGTGTTGCTATGCGCCTGTGACAGCAGGTCGTTACGCTGTTCCTTGATCTGGGAGCGGTCCATGCCATGGGCACGATGCTCACGGACGGTGTCAGCGTCCTGGACGGGGATGTCGGCACGCATCAGGAAGGAGATGACCTCCTCGTTGATCTTCTCGATCATCTCGCTGAAGAGGTTGAACGACTCCAACTTATAGATCACCAACGGGTCTTTCTGCTCGTATGTGGCGTTCTGCACGGATTCCTTCAGGTCGTCGAGTTCACGGAGGTGTTCCTTCCAGGCGTTGTCGATGAGGCCCAGGGTGATGCTCTTCTCGATGCAGAGACTTACCTCGCGGGCGCCGTTCTCGACGGCCTTCTTGAGGTTGACGATGACGTTCATGCCATGGCGACCGTCGGTGATCGGGATGGCGATGTTCTCGAAATGCGTTTCCCGCTCATACACGTTCTTGATGACCGGCATGGTCTTCTCGCCGATGATGCGCGACTTCTCACGGTAGTGCTCCAGCGCGCTGTCGAAGATCTGCTGCGCCAGGTCGTCGGTGCGGCCCCGGTCGAAGGTTTCCTCGTCGAAAGGCACATCGATACCCATGGTGGCCAACAAGTTCATCTTCAGACCCTCGTAGTCCTTGACGTCGCGGGCATCGTTGAGCAGCTTCTCGCCCAGGTCGTACATCATGTTGTTGATGTCGATGGACAGACGCTCGCCAAACAGGGCGTGGTGGCGCTTGCTGTAGATCACGGTACGCTGCGAGTTCATCACGTCGTCGTATTCGAGCAGGTGCTTACGGACACCGAAGTGGTTCTCTTCGACCTTCTTCTGTGCCTTCTCGATCTGCTTGGTGATCATCGGATGTTGGATCACCTCGCCTTCCTTCAGGCCCATGCGGTCCATGAGGGGTGCGATACGCTCGGAGCCGAACATACGCATCAGGTCGTCCTCGAGGGAGACGTAGAACTGGGAGCTACCCGGGTCGCCTTGACGACCGGAACGGCCACGCAGCTGACGGTCCACACGACGGGACTCGTGACGTTCGGTGCCGATGATGGCCAAACCACCCGCTTCCTTGACACCGGGTCCCAGCTTGATGTCGGTACCACGGCCTGCCATGTTGGTGGCGATGGTGACGGTGCCCGCCTGACCGGCCTCGCGGACGATCTGTGCCTCCTTGAAGTGCAGCTTGGCGTTCAACACATTATGCGGGATGCCCTTGCGGGTCAGCATACGGCTCAGCAACTCGGAGATCTCCACCGAGGTGGTACCCACCAGCACCGGACGGCCTTCCTTGACCAGCTGCTGGATCTCCTCGATGACGGCATTGTACTTCTCACGCTTGGTCTTGTAGATCATGTCTTCGTGGTCGATACGGGCGATGGGACGGTTGGTCGGGATGACCACCACGTCGAGCTTGTAGATGTCCCAGAACTCGCCTGCCTCCGTCTCAGCGGTACCGGTCATACCGGCCAGCTTGTGGTACATACGGAAGTAGTTCTGCAGGGTGATGGTGGCGTAGGTCTGCGTGGCGGCTTCCACCTTGACGTTTTCCTTGGCTTCCACAGCCTGGTGGAGGCCATCGCTCCAACGGCGGCCTTCCATCACACGGCCGGTCTGCTCATCGACGATCTTGACCTTGTTTTCCTGGATGATGTAGTCCTTGTCTTTCTCAAACAACGTGTAGGCCTTGAGCAGCTGGCGGACGGTGTGCAGACGCTCCGACTTCTCGGAGAAGTCGCGCATCAGCTCGGCCTTGCGAAGCACCTTCTCGTCGTTGGAGAGGTTTTGCTGCTCCAGCTCGGCAATCTCGGCACCCACATCGGGCATCACGAAGAAGTCGGGGTTGTTGTATGCGGCGCAGAGGGCGTCGATACCCTTTTCCGTCAGGTCCACGGTGTTCAGCTTCTCGTCGATGACGAAGTACAGGTCATCGTCGATTTCATGCATCCGCTCGCCCCGGTTCTGCATATAGATGCCTTCGGTCTTCTGGAGCAAGGTCTTCATGCCCTCCTCGCTGAGGAACTTGATCAAGGCGTTGTTCTTGGGCAGACCACGATAGGAGCGGAACAGCAGGTCGGCGCCATGATTCTTCTGCTCCTCGGTGGAGGCCGGATTGGTCAGGATCGACTTGGCTTCGGCCAGGATGGTGGTGACCAGGCGCTTTTGGGCATCGTACAGCTTGACCACATCGGGCTTCAGCTGGTCGAACTCCTGGAGGTCGCCACGCGGGGTGGGACCGCTGATGATCAACGGCGTACGGGCATCGTCGATCAACACGGAGTCAACCTCGTCGACGATGGCATAGTGATGCTTGCGCTGCACCAGCTCCTCGGGGTTGCCTGTCATGTTGTCACGCAGGTAGTCGAAACCGAATTCGTTGTTCGTACCGTAGGTGATGTCGCAGTTATAGGCGCGGCGGCGCTCAGCGGAGTTGGGCTCGTGTTTGTCGATGCAATCGACGGTGAGTCCGAGGAACTCGTACATGGCACCCATCCACTCGGAGTCACGTTTGGCCAGGTAGTCGTTGACGGTGACCACGTGGACGCCTTTGCCCGCCAGGGCATTCAGATACACCGGCAGAGTGGCCACGAGGGTCTTGCCTTCACCGGTGGCCATCTCGGCGATCTTGCCCTGGTGCAGGACGATACCGCCGATCAGCTGCACATCGTAGTGGACCATGTCCCAGGTAATCATATTGCCGCCAGCCATCCAGCTGTTGCGCCACACGGCATAGTCGCCGTCGATGTTCACGAAATCGTGGTTGGCGCTCAGGTCGCGGTCGAAATCGGTGGCCTTCACACGGATCTTTTCATTTTCCTTGAAACGGCGCGCCGTCGATTTCATCACGGCGAACGTCTCGGGCAGCACTTCGTTGAGAATCTCCTCGATCTTCTTGTCGATGGTCTTCTTGAGTTCGTCCATCTCGGTGGCGAGTTTCTCCTTGCGGGAGACCTCCATCTCGGGGTCCGTGAGCTGTTCGTGGATCTGCGCCACTTTCTCCTCCTCTGCGGCCGTGTAGGCACGCACCTTTGCGCGGATGGCGGCGCTTTCGGCACGCAGGTCGTCGTCGCTCAGCTTGTCGATGCGGTCGTAGGCCGCCAGCACGAGCTTCAGGGTCGGATTCAACTGCTTCAGGTCGCGGTCCGCCTTGGTGCCGAAGAGTTTTTTCAGAATGTTTGCCATATATCGTTACAGTTTTTTCTGGTATTTTTCAATGAGTTCGGTCGCTGCCGAGAACGACTCGAGGTCGCCGCGGAGCACGGCATCCTCGTATTCAGGCATCAGTTTCTCGATGCGCTCGTCCTCGTAGAACATATTCTTGAGACTTTCGTTGATGCTTTCGTACATCCAGTAGCGGGCCTGTTCGCGACGTTTCTTCTTATAGAAGCCGTTGCCTTTGACCAGCGCGAAATAATCCTCGATCTTCTTCAGGATTTCCGGCAGTCCCTCCTTCGTAACGGCCGACGAGGTGACGGCCGTGGGCGTCCAGCCCGACTCTGTAGGCGGGAACAGGTGCAGGGCGTTTGCATAGAGTGCCCGCGCCATCTGCGCCTTTTCGACATTCGTGCCGTCGGCTTTCGTAATGGCGATCAGGTCGGACATCTCCATGATGCCGCGCTTGATGCCCTGCAGGTCGTCGCCTGCGCCCGAAAGCATCAGCAGCAGGAAGAAGTCGCTCATCGAATGGACGGCCGTCTCGCTCTGGCCCACGCCCACTGTTTCGATGAAGACCACGTCGTAACCTGCCGCCTCACACAGCAGGATGGTCTCGCGCGTCTTGCGCGCCACGCCACCCAGCGAACCCGCACTCGGGCTGGGGCGGATAAACGCCTTCGGATCGTGGCACAGCGTCTCCATGCGGGTCTTGTCACCCAGGATGCTGCCCTTGCTCTTCTCGGAGCTCGGGTCGATGGCCAGTACGGCGAGCTTATGTCCTTCCGAGGTCAGGTACGAACCGAACGCCTCGATGAAGGTGCTTTTGCCAGCGCCGGGCACGCCCGTGATGCCGATGCGCATCGTCTTCTTCTCGTTGGAGAGGACCTGGCAGCGCTGGATGATCTGCTGCGCGACGGCACGGTGCTCCGGCCGAGCGCTTTCCACCAGCGTAATAGCCTGGCTCAACACCGTGGTGTCGCCACGCTCAATGCCTTCCATATATTCGTCCGCAGTCTTGATGCCGGGACGCTTCTTGAAAACTTTCTTCAGATAGGGATTGACGATCGGGGGCTGCTTCACCCCTTCATTGATGACCAGCTTGGTGTCTTCGTTCTTATAATCGTCGAAGAAGTCGCCCTGGTGGTTTTTGTCGATGGCCATAGGTTATTTGACGTTTCCGGTTATAAAGAGGTTCAGGACAGGCTTGGAGGGCGCGTTGGTGATGACCGTCAGGATCTCGATCACCTCGCCGGTATAGTCGAGCGTCGACGTGTCGAAACGTACCTTCACCTCCGCCTTGCCGCCGGGCTTGACGGTCAGCGGCAGCTTCGTCTGCACGGACGAACCGCCGCGTCCGTCGATGTGATGGATCACCAGCGGATTCTTGCCCTTGTTGCGAACTGTATACGAAGCGGTCAGCACGGCGCCTTTCTTGACTTCGCCGAACTCGAAATAGCTGCGCTCGATGACGGGAGCCGGCGCGTCGGCGATTTCTTCGCGTGACAGGTTGTCAAAGCTGTCCTTGATGACAGACGAAATTGTCAATTTGTCAGTATAATCCTTTCCGCCCAGCCGGAAAGCCGTCTCGAAATTCTGACGGCCCCAGTACGTGCCGCCCATCTCCGCGGGGTTGACCGTATAGGTCAGCCGCGCCATGCTGCGGGCGGGAATCGGGTTCGGGAAAACCGTGATTGTGAGGCCCGGCGTGGCGTTCAGCGACACCACTTCCAGCTCCTTCTTCGACAGGTTGGCCACCTGCATCTGGTCGGACTTGACAACTCCCTGGTCAACATAGCCGATGGAGGTTTCCACCTTACGCAGGCCCAGCGGGCCGATATGCAACGTGAAGAGCTCGTCCAGGTCCTTCTTCTGCTCGTGCGAAACGCCGCGCAGACGCAGCAGGACGGGGCGTTCAAGGCTGGAAGAACCTACTCCCACATACACTGTCAGCGTCTTGTCGAACGGATATGGGCCCTGGTCGTTGCTGTAGGTAGCCTGGATGGTGCCCGTAGCACCAGGGCGCACCGGTTCGCGCGTCCACTCGGGCGTCGTACAACCGCACGAAGAGATGACATTCTGCACGACGATGGGCTGGTTGCAGATGTTCGTGAAGGTGAAGATGCAGCTCACGGGGCCTTCAGCGATCAGCACGTCGCCGAAATCGTGAACTTTCTTGTCGAACCGGATGACGTCCGCCTCCTTATAATATTTGTCCTGCGCCATGAGGGAAGTCAGGGACAGGAGAAGGGCGGACAGATATAATAATGTTCTCTTCATTATTTCAGATTATTTGTGCAAAGATACCATTAGTTTCTTACATTTGCCCAAAATTAACACAAATCGAGCCAACTTATGAAACGCATCTCAACCCTGTTTCTGATGGCAGTCCTTGTACTCTTTGCGGCTTCTTGCAGCAAGTACAAGTACGAAACCGTCAAGGGCGATCCCACGAACGCCCGCATCTACACGCTTGACAACGGACTGAAGGTCTACATGATTGTCAACAAGGACGAACCGCGCATCGACGCACACGTCGCCGTGAAGGTCGGCAGCAAGAACGACCCGCAGGAGACCACCGGCCTCGCCCACTATTTCGAGCACCTGATGTTCAAGGGCACCCAGAAGCTCGGCACCCAGGACTATGCAGCCGAGGAGCCGCTGCTCAACCAGATCGAGGAACTCTTCGAAGTCTACCGCAAGACCACCG
>JAEEGL015142122.1_pt1 | contig 17876 bp, 10 predicted proteins | sample 9134231 | NCBI WGS metagenome assembly JAEEGL01 (sample SAMN16246548, study PRJNA631951) | gut metagenome | biome: gut microbiome; feature: rumen; material: fiber-attached | host: Bos | place: Iran: Karaj | collected 2018-10 | reverse complement strand
TTGCAGAAATTGTTCTTTACAGACAAATCCAAACCCTCATGGATGAAATCATCCATTTTCTTAATCCCGCAACGGAACTCTTTAAACACCGTTGCATCACTCGCATGTTCAATTAAAAGATTATTCTCAAAATCAGAATTTCCAGATAGCATGATATTTGTTTTTCATCTCATTAGATTCATTAATAATACGCTTGTCCTCATCATTGAGGCAACCCATGGTAATCCTGCGGACTGCATCTCTAATCTTTGATGCAATCGGTTCCTTAATTGGTTCTCTTTTAGATTCTATGCCTAACATAACATTTAGATTTTATTGGTTTTATTATTGTTACGATGCAAATATAGTAATTAACTCAAATAACTACAACATTTAGGTATAATATAATGAGTGATTTTTTGACCGCTATCACATAATCACCATCTTCTCCCCACCCAAAGCATCCGCAAGCATAGCTCTTATATCTATTTAATATTTTTGCAATAATCGCAAAAAAAAATGAATCACCCCGTTATTCCGATATAGGGTCGATGCCCCGATACTCCCTAACCCTCATCTCATACTCCGGAGCAGTATAATCAATATACATCTCATACTCTTTGATGCTCTTAGATTGGGCGATTTCATGCAACAACTCTTTATGTTCCTTTGAAATATGTCGTCCGTAATAAATTGCCATTGGCTTATACAGGATCTCTGATGGCTTAGTATCTGTAATATCACGCAAAGTGCAATCAATCATACGCCACTCCTTTTCATAAGCCCATATCGAGGATTTGTGCAGGGCTATCTTAATGAATGAAGTTATATCGGGATTATGAGCCTCAATGCCTAGCATTTTTAAAAACGACCATGCCATATAAAGAGACACATCCATTCTCTCATCATCATAGATAACCGGATACAATCCGACATTCTTAATTGGCTTTTCCAGAGTAGGTCTGAAATCATATTCCAATGCAAAGCCCTGGTGAGAGTTCGCATAATGGCTCCACATGAGAACGGAATTCACGCTCTCACTAAAACAGGCCATTGTTGAATACCTCTTGGCCGTTTCCGTTAGAATTGGGAAATAGGTCTCTATGAGATTTACCATATTACCCCTGCTTTCCTCAATATTGTCTTTCAACACAGTGATATCATCAATTGACAATAAAGCATCCTTGAGAAAGTCAATTAAATCATCAGGAAGAATCTGTTTCACTTCCTCTGGAAGGTCTTTCCCATGCGCAAACCAAGCCTTCATCCCCTCAATTGTTTCATAACTTACTATTGTATTTACGGACCGTTTTATTTCCTCTTGATTATATCTTACTAGAGTATCGTACGGATCATTAAACTTATCAGCAGTCACTGCGTATATTGCGTCATTCTTAAAAGCATCTATTTGCTGCTCATTATTCTTCAGATCATTATTCAAAGGCCTATAGCGAAAGAGCGCATTGGGCATCATTTCAAATATTGCTTCCGATATCGGAAACAGTAACTTCTTCATTTCCTCCTCCGATGTACCGGCCGGAACTATAGAAGCATGTAATCTTTTTGCAAATTCTTCCCTATCCATAAGCAATTGTATTCATTTGTTAAGTCATATAAATGGGAATGATTCACCGCGACCAACATGCCAAATACACTGAGTCCATTTCACATCCAAACTGCACACGCCTATCTCTCACCAAAGCCACTCACATCAAGTTCACTCAAGTTAACAGGAATCGTATCGCCAAACATCCTATATACCCTCTGGGTCAACAGCGGGAAATTGCTCGTTCCTTCAGGCTGGTTAGGGCCGATAAGTATGGAATCCAGGTGCAGGCCTATCTCCGGTAAGTCACACCCCTCAAACTTGAACTCCTTATATGAGACGCATCGATTATCATAGATATCATAATCCACATCACCATCATATTCTACAACAAGCCTCCACTCATCTTCTGGCCGATACTTGATGTTTTTTACAAATCGATGAATGTCATCAACCGCAGTAAAGTGCACATGAATGTTATCCTTATTGAGATTATCGACAAGCTTCTTGTATCTCATGATAGGCGACTCACTCTCATCAATATACCTCATCTGCCGGAATTCCCTCTTCTTATTCAGATGAAAGCACAGACAAACGCCCTGCCCATTGTCGCCATACGTCTTCCACATATCAACATCGTTATATTTCGTGGTAAATGATGATATCAGCGTATTCTGCTCCATAAGCATTCCCCTGAATCGCTTGTATTCATCCTCATAGTCACCGCACACCAAATCACCTATGTAAAACGTCTCTTGCGTGTCGCTCTGCGATATGATAGAATTCATTCGGAACGTGCCATTAAGCAACATCAGATGAAACACCTTAAGAGGCACATATTTATAAAAATGCTCAGGTGCCGGCTCGTCAACCCACTTCAATTCCGGGATAGGTGTATCTATTACATATCTCTTCTGATAGGTATCCATCTTGATATGCTCAGTGCTCACGCCAAAAGTGCTTGATATTTTCTCTACAACTTCCTCCTCTCGCAAAGGTAAAACGTCCATCAAAGCCTCAACAAGATTCGTTTGTTTACCCAGATAATTCACGCTACCCTTATCATCAATATTAAGCTGCAACTTCTCACCAGGATTCATCAGGACCTTTCCTTCATCCCGTATGCTAACTGTAAACATGGCGTTAATTGTCCTCTGACCTTTATCATTTCTGCCATTTCTCCGGTACAAACATATTGCAAACAATAATTTTCCATCATACGTCACCTTCATTCTTCCAAGACCAGGATGACAATCAAATCCCGGTACAATCTTAACGTCGTACTTCTCCCTATCTATCTCTATAGCCGATAACCACTTCTTGAAACCCTCTTCCCAGGACTCAATTTCTGGTCTTCCATCATATGTCATATCAAAAGATAGCATCTACTTTGCTAATAGTGCAACTTCTATAGAATATATTTTTTAGTTCCTGCGATAAAACACCATCTAAAGCCACCTCACATTAATCTTCTTTTATTCTTAAACTAGTAAACATTTCATTAATCATTATGTCATCATCTATCTGTGAATCATCACCTTTTTCCCTTTCCCATATTACCCGTTCATAATCCTCTTCAGATAATTTCAACCTTTGATATTCTATTTCTTCCTCAAAGTCAAGATCCCAATCCGGGAACTTCATAGATATTATATTAAGATTCTCCTTAATTGTATCAATATCCGTGTCACTGCTAGCCTGATCTATTTCACGTGACGTATTCTCATAGAAACGATTTTTGAAATCTTCGTTATCCAAATACTCTTTAACCTCAAAATCTTCAACAACTTCAATGAATGCAACATAATCCTCAACACACTCAAGATCATCATCCATCTCCTCAAAAATCAGTTGTGGTTTTATGCCGTTGCAATAATCAAGTTTAATGGACTTAAGAAGTCTTATCCTATCTGCAATATCATAATCTTCGTCTGTAAACATTTTTTCTGTCACAAACTGCTCTATTAATCCCGGATTGTTTCTGCACAATTGTGGAAAATACCTGAGCATCTCTTGCAAATATACAAACTCATCAAACGACTCAATCACATTCAATAGCCTATTAGACCGCTGAAGCTTACACTTGCGTTTGCTCTCATGTAACCATAGAAAAGCCTCTTTAACCAAGTCCAATTTATCTTCACCAAGTATTACATATGATGCGCCTGTATATAATTGATGATTAAACCATTTCCAATCAGAGAACATTGAATAAAGTTGCTCCGTATAATAAAGCCCCGATAATAACAAACTGCAAGTTTCAGAATGTGCCGCAATATAAGCACTTAAGAAATCACGAACAGAGGGGTTGTACAACTTAACTATCAAGCATCCGTCCAGCCTATCTGTTATCACGAAACAATCTTCCAGCACTTTTATAGCTTCTATCCACTTTTGTTCATCACACTGAAGCCCCAGTTTCGCAGAATGTTTCTGACGGAAATGCTCAAACGCTGTCCGCCAATCATCCACCCGTACAGGCACCGGCATGGTGGCTAGCGATAGAAGAATAAAGCGAGTCGTGATTTCCAGCTTCTCAAAAGCCTTTTCCCATACGGACAAAGGAGAATCAAAGAAACTCATAAGTTTGTCCATAAATCCTTTTGGCTCCACTGTTTCCCAAACTTTATCATTAATAAAGGTTTCAATAACACGAGGATTGAAATTAGTATGATTTATGAGTTGCTTATAGTTTCCGTTCTCAAGAAGTACTTCTATGTGTTCATCTGGCAACTGAGCATCTGCTAAGTGATTATATAGAATTGCGGCCCTAATTTGTTTTGTATAGTGATTTAAGCCCAAAGTACACTTAGCAATGTCTATATGATTCAATTCAAACTTTTCGTAGTGAATAAAAGCATCTGAGAGAATGTATTCTCGTGTGGTCAAGATAAACAACTTTCCTTGACTATGCTGCACTTTAAAGATGAAAGAAAGAATTTTTTGGTCGAATTTCTTTTCCCCCATCTCAAATACCGTGGAACCCAGAAAATCATCAAAAAAGAATACCTGTTTCTTATTTTCATCAAACATCTCCACTGCGTCATCGATGTTAGAAGAAATGAAAATAAACTCATCCATACCATTGGCTAACAAGTCATATACGAGCATTCTTGCAAGTGTCGTCTTGCCAATCCCCGGTATACCTGAAATTATAACATACTGGTGTTCTGTCAGAATTCTAAGGGCCTCATCAAAGCTATCGTTGATTACATACTGATGGATATCGTTCTTTATCTTGTCCATCTCAAACGAAGCCCAATTTTGAATACGTTTATGAAGTATAGATTCCAGTACTGCAGTACTTGACAACCATAATTTATAGTACTTCTTTTCAATTTCAGGATGTAAACCTAACAGGTTGTTAATATCATCCTTTCCTAAAATATCAGCAGTATCTAGAATATCGGCACCAAAAAGCTTTTGAATTTCTGTTTTATTCTTTGGGGTCAATCCTACGGATGTAGAAATATAGTATCTCTGAACTTCAAGATTCTGAATTTTCTTGACTTCTTTCTTTAACTCAGATAGCAGAGAAGCATATGTGGCGTACCGCTTTACCTGAATTACTGCCGTTTTATCCTTTGATAAAGCAAAGCGAAAGTCAATGCCACCATCCTTTCCTGCAGTAAAGCTCTCAATATACACCTCGTCGCGAGCCTGAATCAAATCCCTTGAAAGGCATTCAAATTCATTTGGCTGTAGTATTTTAAAATCATAGTCCGCCATTATACAGTCTTTATTAGGTGATGTTTCAATTTGTGTGTCCGAAGCGGGATCCGCATTTTAAGGAACTCTCAAAACTACACGTTTTATTTCATACCATGAATAACACAAACCACATTTTCATCAATTGAGTTGTTTTCCGCTGTTGACGGGAAGAGCGTCCTGTCGGTTGTTATACCCGGTAGGATACGGTTGTAGGACGTATCCATTGCAGTCTTGCCCATCAATACAAGTACGGACTCCTCATTGGGTATAGCGCCACGCATACGCGTTACCCGCCTGAATACGCAGCGCATATCATCGGCCAAAGCGCGTTTGTCACCGTGCCGGACCTTACCTAACATGCCGCGTTTGAGGTGTGTGGTACAACCCTGTAACGGAATGTCAGGGTATACCCGGAATATGACTCTTTCAAGACCTTTCCTCCTGGTTGCGCAGAATGGCCAGGATCTGGGGATGGAAGTTGCCGTAACGATCACGAGGTATGCGGAACTCCAGCCTGCGTCCATGACCGTAAGTATGACCCAGACGGTAACCATTACCCTTGTTGCCGTCATCAATTCCACGTAGGTACTCGCCACGTTCTACTACCATCATACTCTCCAACATAATCTCTATCAGGTCATGAAGACCATTTTCTTTCTCCGCATGCCCTCCACATGAACTCGGAAAGTTGTTCGCTTTCGCTCACTTTTTCACGCCATGCCAGAGTGAACAAGCTCACTTTGGTCATTTGGCTCAATGAAAAAGCTCCTTTGTCAGTACCATAAAGTCTGTTCTTCTAAGGGTTAATAAACTTCGATCACTTATTTTTCCTTAAAAGTACGGACTTTATTTCTTTTACCTACTCAGACACACTTCTTGGAACACTATCTTGAAGCAGCGCTGGATGAGTATATCAAGTATTATAACAATGACAGAATAAAACTGAGATTAGACGGAAAGAGCCCGGCACAATACCGAGCTCTCCAAATATCAAATTATTAATAAAACCGTCCAACTTTTGGGGTTCACATCACTTTTGTACTATTTTTACGCTACTGTATTAGTATACAGATTATAATGACTTTAGCACATCACTCAACAGCTTCAAATCATTGTCGTAGTTTTTTCTCAACCAATGTTGTATCTCGTGAACAAAGCGATACTTCTTTGATTTAAAGATATCAATAAATAAACGATTTTGGGAATCGGAATGAGTCTTGAAATAATTCATAAATTCAAACTGATCCAATCCTTTAATGTTAATATTATCCTTTGATACAGTGGTATCATTCCCTAGATAATAAATTTTTTCATGAGTTTTTTCATCAATGGATATGGCCTCCAAGTCTTGGACTGCCACAGGTATCGCTATTCCGTCAATCATCACCGTGTTGTCTTTTAGCACTTTACTGATAACGAACACATCCCTGGATAATACTGAGCGGTAATAATTGTTTTTATTTCGAATTAAGACAAGATCTCCTTTATCAATATCTTTTGGAAGTAAATCCTTAAGATGATTAACTAAATATGTTAACCTCTCTTCTGTTTTTGTCAATTGTTGCAACACGGTCTTTTTTATCTCAACATCAAATGGCATCTCATTGAGACGTTTCTTCTTTATCTCTGTTTTTGTTCTAATAATATCAATAAACTCCTTATTAATTTTCCTCTTTTTATTAACTCTTGAATCAATTGATTTAATCTCTTCTCGAATCTCATTTATTTCTGTCAGATATTTACAATAATTTGAAAAACGAGTTTGTTGTAAACTTTGAACATCTGTCCCTATTGGAAAGATAACATCAGTATAATTATTTGCCGCAAATAATTTCCAGAACGAACGAATCAAGTCGATTTCTTCACAATCATCATTTTGGGGATTCCTAATTATTATATCGAAATCACCAGGGTTTATAAACACTTGATTAAATAAGAAAACGAATGATACCACAACACCTCTAGTGTCAATATCATTAAAGGATATTAATCCTTTAGAGTATTTTTCAAAGTGTTCACTCATTGATTCCCTTAATGACAAAGCCGCTAGGTCAATTATTGAGTTCTTATCTTTTCTAATTCTATATAGTTCAAAAGCCACAGATGACTTCCATTCTATATTATATATTTCTGATAAATATTTATTCAACACCTCTAGTGCTGCAGTTTGCATTTCTTCTAATGAAAAGAAGAATTTACTTCCGCCCCTATTTGAATCGAGATAAGAATCAATAGAAAAAATCAGATATTTCCCGCCGGCAACCGTAGAGATGGAAGACAATTCCATTAATGATTCTTTAAACCAATCAACATAGTAGGTCCTCCCTTTTATTTCGAATTGAGAAATTATATTTGTCACATCTTCATTCAAATAGAACCGATTCAAAACTCCCCAATAGTTTATTGATCGCGTGTATTCAAATACATAATTTAGGAGTTGAAAATAGCGTCTAAGATGAGATAAATTGCTGAAAGAATTAATCTTTTTACATAAAAAGTATGTATCCAAGTCTGTCTGATAATTTGACCATCCCTTTACATTATCACATGCCTCTTTTAAGGAAACATCATATAAACTTGTAAAATCTGATTGTTTTAAATGATCAAATTCGTAATTGAAAAAATAGAACTCAAAAGCAGATACTGAATAGATTCTTTTACCCCTATCCGGGTACCACAATCTATATGAATCTCTTTGTGGAAACAGACTAACTAAGATATCTATACTATCAGGTATTATTATATTACTATTTTCATTAATCGGCTCACAATAATCCTCCTTAAGATACCACAAATCATCACTAGCATTAGTATACACCCCGGTAGTTAAATAAATTTGGTTGGACAGTTGGATATATTCCCCATGATGAGAATATTTAATTAACTCAAGTAACAAATAATCTTTAAAAAACACCTCATCTTGGATACCGCAATAATTAATAAGAAATTGATTTACAAACCTTTTTACATCTCTTATTGTACATATCCTTGAGAATATTACGTTGGAGCATCTACCTATCGTCTCTACTAAAACTGACTCATCCAGGTTAATTAGTTTCTCATCTATTGCTTTTTTCAATAATGAGATAAAATAATCTTGAATCTTAAATATTGGATGCTTCGGTATGTTCAATTCTACAGAGAAGTACTTATCTGTGTAATCCACTCCAGACTGGCCTGACATGAACTTATTTTCCAATAAGTTGTTTACATACTCTTTGTCGTAAGCGGTTATAAAATATATGCCACCGAAAGAACCGTTTTTATCTATAACTTTAAATGTTTCCAATAACTCTTCACTAGTCAACCTATCCAGATCATCAATATATACTACGATCTTTTTGCCAATTCTATTAATTACATCTTGCAAATCATCACGCGGATTAATATCTCTTTTAATTATGGTTTCTTTAAATAAATAGAAAAGCCACTTCTGTGGAATTGATTGAAAATCTTTTATGTTTATTGTTTCAGCATATTGAGCAACTAGCTTGTTAATATTCGAAAACCTAGGAGTCAAAACGCCACTAAGCAATCTTAGGAAATCCTCTTGTATAAAATTGATATCTTTGGATGCTCTGGGATTAAATTTGAAGCTAATGAAAGAGTCATCTAGTTTACTGTCAATTAGATTAATAATAGAGCTTTTCCCTTCGCCCCATTTTCCAACAATGCCTATACTAAATGCTCTTTCTTTAATATCTGTATCTTTCAAATAGTCTATTATTCTATTAACATATGAATCCATATGAAATAGATCTTCATCTGTCTTTGGATCTAGAGGAGTATCTTTCAGAAACTCATACGTTCTCTGTTCTTTCTTGTTCTCACTTTTGTAAAACCTCTGAATTACAAATAAAAAGAATACTAATGCGACAGGGAATATTACACTATCTACATATGCAATATTTGACGACCAAAAGCATGCGTAGATATAATGATGACTGAGTCTAAATAGTAAATAAAGAGACAGGATAAACAACGTAACAGATCCATCATGAATAGATACTATTTTACTTATCCGGGAGGGGTTATTCGGGATATAATATCTTAATAGGACAATTGCAGTCGTCCAAAATGCAAATAACAAAAAGGTGACACTTAATATGTTATTAGCTTTAATATTAAATATTGAAAGAAAAAGCTTATCATATGCTTTAAACACATCTTCCTTTATACCAATAAGGAACAACACACATACAACAACAAATATAAATGATTTCCATTTTTCTAAGAAGCGCAATAAATTCTTACTCTTATTACTGCTATCGTTATAATCCATTTTTAATCTACTATTTGATTTACTTATATACAAAATTACTTTTTTTCTTCTGATTGTTTTTACAAGGATCTGCCCCTTGCCTATCTGTGTGTCTCAACGCCTTATTCCAAAGCCTATGTTTCCGTCATTATACTATAACATGTTTGTAATTAAGCATTCATTACCAACAAATATATCCGCGAGGGCATTATCTCATTCCTCTACTTAGCCTAAGTACACACAAAAAGACCAACAATGCTTTCATCATCGTATATTCTTGTGGCAAATACATTCCATGAGCAACTTCATTTCTAATATTATACCCGTCTTTTGTAAACGCCTGCCTAAATAAGAAGATATCATCATCGGTAAACAACTCTTTTACCTGTTCATCGTTTAATAATCCCTCAAGTAAAACAAGTTCCGTATCGCCTCCTCTGCGAGGTTTATCAATAGGAATTCCATGTTTATATAACACATCCCTAAATATTCCTTCAAACTGAGTAGTCAGGAAGCTAATACAATATCGCCAATCAACATCTTTTCCATCAATACTCTCTGGTAAAAAACGCAGAAAGTCCTTAATTCCAAGGTCAATTCTATCAAAGTAAGTTGAGCCTAACATGTTGCCATCAGCATTTGTTTTATAAAGTTCCATTGCAAAACCTCTTTGCAGCATAGCATCTTTCAAAATCTCGTATGACATCAGGCCTTTATTTAGGCCATTATATATTATTAAGGCAAACATATTGAATGTTGTGTTTCTATAGGTATAGTCTGCTAACATATGTAGCATGTTCTTTTCATGAGTAGTATGTCTAGTGTTTTGAAAAGAGTCTTTATTAACAGCTTCCATAAAAGTTTGGAGTAACAACTCATCTCCTCCAACCTTGGCTATATCACCTATGATTTCCGCTGAAATAAATACATCTATTTTGTTCCCAAACAAGGCATCAAGTATTGCTGGTGTTCCTCCATTTACCACATCCATTATATATTTGTTAATTTCATCTATTTCTTTATAGCGTTGCTCAACTTCAATTTTACTTATTATTTGGGGATACCTCAACTTAGATTTATTCTTCTCATATAATAACGTGGTTTTTTTAAGCTTCTCTCGGTTTCCAGCCCTCTTGTAACAATTCATCGCTTCTATAAGCAGGTGATCATTTTGGTGAGCTATGGCCAAATTCTTTTCATCATCAGGATATAGGTGGTTCATCTTGTAATCCCCCATCTTTTCGTTCGATTCTCTTTTAATATCTTGATTGTTTGTTCGCTCTGCAAAAAAAACAGCATATGCTAATTGCCTTTCCTTTTTTAGAGGCTCTATTTCTTTCAAAGCCAGTCCTAATCCTATTTCCGCTAATCGTTGCGCGCCTATATATTTTAGAAAAAAGTCATTACCTTCTCGTGTTTGATAGAATGCTAATGCCATTATCTGATATTTTAGATTATCGTTTTCAGACTTAACAATTCGATTTATCAGGTCTATCAATTTTTCAATTTTCTTTTTTCCTATCAAATTGATACATGGAAGCACCATTTTTATGCAGTCACAGAAAGTAGAAGTATGATTGTAATCAACTTTATTTAAAATAGTCTCCAATACCTCAAGGATATGGCCCATCGCATCATTTAACAGTCTGAAATCTCTTTTCTCTGTAATAAGCCATAAACTCCACTCATAGCACAATTTGAGATGGTTGTTATTAGTTTCTTGTAGCCGCTTCACACAATACTCGCGCATCATATTTTTCGACTCTTCATCCCAATAATTTAAGAGTCCGTCCACATTCAACCCCAAAAGGATACGCTCAAACCTTAAGGTTTTCTGTGTTTTCTCATCAGCATATTCCTCGTAACGCCTCAAATACTTGTTCGCGGCGGTTACGATCGAATAATTCCTTTCAATATCTTGGTATATGAGTTCCGATTTATCCATTCTAACTAATTTCTCTATTAAGAAGTAATTTCCTTCGGCATTACTCAATCACATGCAAGAACCTTAACACATCGTATTTAAGCTTACTCATAGGTCTCTCACCAAATTTTTCAGGATCTAGTTCAGTGCCAAATAACATTCTATACACTTCACCTTTTGTCATCTTTGGACAATAATCATTAAGTAGCTCCTCAAATAATATCTTAAGGTATCCATCATTGTAAATAGAATTGAACCGCATCAGTTCTTCAACTTCCAACTTTCCATGCTCTGCATAAATCTCATCAAGAGCAAAGGCTTTCACTGTATTGTCCTCTTTAGAACCTGTTAATCTATCTATCTTTACACTATAGGGCGATGAGTGGCCCGAATTAACGGTTGGTTTGAACTCTATTTTCGGATTTGCATCCGTTTGAACATACGGATGTATATGTGTTGCCAAAGAAAACACATCACTTCCCTTAGTCGAGCTATTACATATATGACAACTTGGTATTATGTTATAAAACGATAATGACATCAACGGATATAGTTCTTTGTTGTACCAGTGGTCAAGCTCTGGTCTTACAATATGAGCCAACCCTTTCTTCTTGGGCTTATTTACAGTGAACACATACTGGCGATTACAGTAAGTACACACATTTGCTCCCTTCATCTCCGATAGCCGATATGCCCGTTCCTTATTCTGTGAAAGAACATGTTTATAGTCAAATGAATTCTGCAACAGCTGTAGAGTTTCATCATATTTATCCACTAAATAGTTGTCTCTTTGTTCTCTTCTCTTCGTTTTTCTTTTCGAGTTCTGATAATCTGCAAGTTCATTTTCGTCATACCGAGGTATAAGATCTGCCATCAGTCGATTATTACGATAAAGAAGTTCTGAGGGGGTATCCGTTAAAAGCCCCTCCAATTCAGAATTGTCTTCATTAGCAGTACCATATCCAGGAATTAATATTTGAAGCTCTGTCGATGGTAGATTTGCAGCTAGCCTTTCTCTCAATCCGTCTATTATTTCACCGACATATTGCTTTAACATTGAGTTCCCAACTTTATTCAGTTTCCACATGACCCTCTTCTTTTTGTAGCTCTACTAATTCCTTCTGTAATTCCTCAATACGTTGAGAAATAGAATTATTAGGATATTTCTCTCGATATTTGTCAAGCAAAAGCGTTCTCATCACTGGTTCATCTATCCTCATAATGCCCCGATGTAGTTTTAATCTTTCATCAATTGTCAAGTTCTCTTTTTCCAGATCCCTTATGAGACTGTGAATATAATCTTTAACAAAGTCTCCTATCCAACCTGTCATTAAGAAAAAACTGTCCTTCAACATATCGTGGATATTCGAACCAAATGATCGTATCCCCTCACAAGGCAAGCCATTTTCGTCTAATGCTAATATATTGGATGCGGGTATGTCAGATAGTACAAAAGGTGAATGCGTCACAAGTATGATATTGATACCTTGTATCGAAAAGAAATCCAACTGTCCTATGCCATCAATAATATATTTCACCAGCCTCTTTTGTAGTTCAGGATGGAAATACAACTCAACCTCCTCTAAAATGATATTCACGCCTTTATAAATGATACGTCTTCTGTTGTTATCTTCGGAAACAGAATCAATATTATTTAGATGATAGAGTAAAGAACTAACGGCAAAGGTTAGCTGTTTCTCTCCAGAACTGAGAGTCTCAAAATCCACATCTTTTCCTGTGGCCGTGTCTCTTACATTAATCTTCACATCAAAAATAGGCGATGGAATGCAGCACACTTTATATGCGCTATGAAAGTTTTGAGGAAACTTACTGCCCGTTGTAACATCCCGAATATCTTTCTTTATCTCAGTTAGTTCAATAGGGATTCCAATCTTATTGTCACAATAAATATTAAAAATTAAATAGTCAAGTGCCTGAAATAGTTTGCCCGTAATATGTGATGAGTCTAGTATAAGGTGGTCTATTAGTCTTTGTACATCTTTCTGAGTCAGCTTCCACCCTTTTTTCTTGAAATCATCATAATATACCTGATATTGCCTATATTGTTTGGATATCTTTAATGTTTTATAGCATACATAGTCTATCGTATCCTCATAATAACTTTTACCCTTCCCTAAATAATTACCATTTCCCAATACTGCCAACCAACATTTAAATATGATTTTTCTTATACTCTTATAGTCTTCTTCATCTTCTATTCCTGCTTCTAGTTTTTTGTTCGTATATTCTCTGTTATACAATATTGCAGATCTGTTAAGTGTAATTGAGGTAACCTCCAAATGATCATTTATCTTACGAAATTTACTATTGGGGCTCACCATTAAGCCCACTAAACGTTCTCTAGCAAGCATATTCTCTTTGTTGATATCTATACTGCCATCTTTCCTGAAAGGATTAAGAACAAGTGGTATCTGATATCCATCGTTCTTGTGAAATAGACCATGTAACCAACATTTCTCTTCATAAGAATAAGTTTTGCTATCTATATCCTTGGGTTTATCTAAATGATGCGAATCGTAATAATATAGTTCAAAACTGCGTTCCTCCTCATCAGAACCACACTCATTTTTATAATCATTAGGATTATAGGCATAAATAGAATGATTAGAAACTAATGTATAGAAGAAGTATTTTATGTCATCCTCTCCAAAATCCTCAAAAGCTATATGTCCTTTCTTACTCTGTCCACTTCTCCTGTTATCATAAACACAAAAATTGGTCCCAGAGAAAACATCACTTCTGGTATTACTAGCCTTTTTATCATATTTAAAACGCTTAAGTGTTACATGGTCATTCTTGACAGCCAGGCAGTATGGATAACCATGTGAATAATAGTATAGTTCTCCATCTATTCCGTCTAAATAGTGCAGTCTATCAGTTGCTGCATTCATTTTGTATTCGCCAAACAAGGATGCAGAAAAATTATTGATAAGTCGTAACATATATTCCACCAAAGTACTTTTACCAGACCCATTCATTCCAACAATAGCTGAAAAGTTGATATGAGCTCGAGTACTCTGATTCTTATAAGACTGGTTGAAAACACTATCTTTCATAGATAAGACAGTCATTCGGTCTACTCTAACCATATCACCGTCTACAACAAATCCCCGCATCAGGTAATATGGTTCTCCAGCCCTCAGTTTCCTTTGTCCTGTTGTATTATCCGAGTTTACTCTGACGGCAAAGATACAGAACGTCTTATCGTGATCTGCATCTCCGCCGCGTCGGATTATATCTTTCTTAATGTCCATTTCTATACACCTATTTCGTGCCCTACAGCTTCCCGTATAAAGACAACTTTCCGATAGGCAATCCTTTATGGGGCTTCTGCTGTTATCATATATTAAACACTATCATCTCGCAATAGTTTGCCTCCCACTACTCATCCTCATAATATAGCTCTCTATTTAAGCATATTTTCGATTTCTTCCATTTCGGACTTCAAAGCCATTTTTCTTCCATTTAGAAGCTTAAACTTCTTATTCTCAGGTTTCTGTTCCCATTCCTCAAATGCAGCTTTCCGCCTTTCAATTGTTCTATCTCTAAGAGTACATGATCTTGTACATAAAAAAATACCCAGCGCGCCTGGTAAGGCACCAGCAGCTATCAACCAATGCTGTTTACATATTCCTATTCCAAAAATGATAATAGCTCCTAGTATTATAAGAATTCCTATAATCATTAGCACCAATGGTTTCCAATTTCGGAAAGACTTTTCTCGTGCCAATTCCAGCGGAGCCAAATCTGCATCAATTTGTTTCAATTCCTTAATCAGTTCATCTCTCCTCCCGTACAATTCAATTTTTCCTTCGGCCTTTTCTCTAGCGCCCATCTCTTCCTTTACCTTTTTTTCAGTTTCAATGAGTTGTTCTTTCGTTTTTGTGTATTGTCCTTCTAGTTCTTTTTTTTCTCTCTGAAGGTTCTCAATACGCGACTTATGTTCCTGGTTTGCCTTTGATAGTTCTTCTTTAGTATGAGACTCTTCACTTAACAGGCTTGATAATTCGGCATTCTCAGCTACTGTTTTTGACATTTGTCTATCATAATACTCTTGGTCGGCTTTAACCGCGTCAAGTATTCTCTGGCCAGTAAGTTCGCCTAAAGTATCCTGATTATCTGGATTGGTCTCAACCGTGATAATAACATTCTTAGCTCTTTGATATAGTTTCTTTATAAATTCCTGATAGACTTGAGCATCAAAGTCTCCCTTATTCTCATTATAAAATTTTGAGACCTCTATTATTTTGTTCCTAACACGTACGTTATGCTGATCAAGACATCGTGCCATTGTTTCAGTAAGAGCACAACTCGAAATATCAACAGATTTTACATTATGCATCCACAAATCTAGGATAAGCCTTCCCGTAGACATCATATAGCATTGTTCTGGGTGCATTCTTTTAGTGAAGGATATCAAGTCTCTATTGGACGTCACAAAAACAATATCTTCAGATTCATTCTTTATTTTTCTTCTTTCTTTTATATAATCATCCATAAACAAATCATGGATTTCTCTGAAGTAATCTTGACTATACGATTTGGTTTTTTTTGACGATCTCTCTGCAGCCAGTTCAAAGACAGTTTTCTTCCCAGCGTATGCATTTGCTTTTCTTTTACATTCATCTGGACCCATTAGTGGAAAAACCTGAACATCTAAATCTAATAGTATTTTTTCAAGACCCAATCTGATTTTTGCAATCTTATTGATATTTAGTTTATGATTCTCCCAAGCTTCAGCAATATCTGTCCCAGGATCAGGTTGAGCTGCAGCTTCAACGGAACTTAGTATGGTTTTTATTTCCATGAGCGTCATTGGATGTACCCTCATAATACCCTGAGAAGCTTTAATTATTTCCCTAACTTCCGAAGTATATTCCTCTTTCTGTTTTGACGACAAGCCCATTATACCTAATAGGATAGAAGTATCAAGAAAATACTCTTTCATACCACCATCCATGGCGGCCGTAACAAGAGGTTTATCACTCTTCAAAAAACCAGCAATAATAGATGCCCAAAACAACTGATTGGCAATATTAAACTCATCCTTCTTTGCAGGGTTGCTACTAAGATAATCAAGAAAAAATATGATTGTTGTATATTTCTCATCTATCTGTTTTGTATCACTATTTTGGAAATAGCCCAATACTTCTTCTGTGTTATCTGCAATAAATTGAAGATAACTTACTTTATCATCAAAGGTTCCATTTCGTTCAAGAAACAATTTGTAATCTTCTTCAATTTGTTTTAAGCTCTCGTTGAAATGTTCCTCGCGCCCACTCAATTCATCAAATTCATGAGAATCCCAAAGTTTCTTTATTTGGAATGAATTACCGTTTTCCATCAATGTCAAATCCACAAAACCTGGATTAACATTGTCAATTTTCTGTAATGACTTAGCTATGACTATTACTGGAATTTTAATTTTAAATCTATTCCAAATAAAGTCTTGAACATCATCCGCTTTATAATATGGCGCGACATCACTTGATTCCTTTTGTTTGAAGAGTTGAACAATTGTATATTTGATAATCGGGAAATATACATCACTATATAACCCTCCGGTTTTACTATTATACAATGCAGAAATAAGCGCGTAATTAATATCCTGGCTCATATATTCTTCGTTTAATATATTACTTCTCTATTAGGCTTAGTATCTCTATAGTAAGGTTTACGCTCTCATTATTTATCTCAAGAGCCTACTTTTGCAAAGATATCTTTATTCTCTAAACTCTCAACCACTGTTGAAAACTTTACTCCGTTAAAAACATCAACACCTTCCAGCATCCACAATAGATACCAAGAGGTGTGTCCACAATTATTCCACAAATCCGTAATACCTAATTAGGGCCGATGAACGAAAAACAACTCCATGAGAACCGTCCCCACTGTCACCAAACAGTACCCTACAGAAGGTTTAGCTCGACGAAGTCCGCTCGGCTCCGAAGGAGACGCTTGGCTTGTCTAAGAACCGTCCCCAACTGTCACCAAAAGTAGCCAAACAGAACCGTCCCCACTGGTACCGCAATCATAAACCATCCTCACCCCGCCCCATGCCTTAGCCTTCTCCGTCAATTCATCAACTAAAGCCCGAGTAATCTTATTTAAGATTATTACTTCCCATGCTCACTCATCCATAAACTCTTGCGCAATAATCATATGGGCCGATGCACGAGAAATCCCACTCCCAAGTTAGAGAATAAAAACACCCAACTAAGCAGAAGAAAAATGACATAATATCCATACAAAACAACAAGCCCCCGCAACGCCATATGTTGCGAGGGCCGATATCTGATTATAGCGCATAAAGGATACCACCTCTAGCGCTCGAATGGATACCGGTCCTAGCGCTCAATAGGATACCGCCGTAGCGCTCAATACGGTACCGTCGTAGCGCTCAATACGGTACCGTCGTAGCGCTCAATAGGATA
>JAEEGL012013809.1_pt1 | contig 17876 bp, 11 predicted proteins | sample 9134231 | NCBI WGS metagenome assembly JAEEGL01 (sample SAMN16246548, study PRJNA631951) | gut metagenome | biome: gut microbiome; feature: rumen; material: fiber-attached | host: Bos | place: Iran: Karaj | collected 2018-10 | reverse complement strand
GGTATATAGACTGTACTGATCCTGTAATCAGTTTTGTAGATGTAATTAATTCTACTTCGACCAGAGAAATAACGGCGACTGGAAGTACAGACTCCGGCAATAACGTCAGGTGGAATTTCCCAGGTCAAACCTATCAATGGCAGGGTGAGGCAGCATCAGGTTCTAAAACTAACTGGCAGAATGCCTTAAACTGGAGTCCTTCAACTCTTCCTGGAACGGGAGCCATTATTACTATTCCTGCAGGTCCAGACAATTATCCTCAATTATCTGCTAATGTAGATATTGGTACTGGTACTATTGCAATAGCAAATAATGCCAGTCTTGATATGAATGGTTATAACTTTTCGGCAGCAACAATCAGTAACAGTGGAAAGGTTCTGCTCAAAGGTAACGAAACTATCCAGGGTACAATAACCAACGTAAATACCAGCACTGTAGAATATTGTGGTACCAGCACACTTACAGCATTTAACTGGAAAAACGGCCAGTTCAATAATCTCATACTTTCACAGCCTGTAGATATTAGTGATCCGGCAGTTAGTGATGCTATACAAGTAACCGGTGCAACCCAGATTCTTGCAGGCACCGGCACTGTAAACCTTGATAATGCAAACAACATATTTAACGGTACTGTAACAATAGGAAATTCAACCACAAGCGCAGGTACTGTTACTCTAAGTGGTAAAAAAACAAATGGAACCGCAATTACACTTGCTGATGGCGTGTATGCTGCGGCTCTTACCTTGAATAGTAATGTACAGGGAGCAGATCTTACTATAAACGCTCCTCTTACCGTGAACGCAGCTAAAATTACTACAACAGGTAATCAAACATATAATGATACTGTAGTACTAAAAGCGGCAACTACAACTTTTACAGCGGGCTCGGGTAAGACTATTGAATTTACAAATACAGTAACAGGTTATGCAGGAACAGAAGCTCTGGTGACAACCGTAGGCACAGCAGTTTTCGATGCCCCTGTAAATGTAGGAAGCCTTTCGACACAAGCTGCAACTATTAATTGTGCATCAATTCAAACAGCCGGAATTCAAACTTATGGTGGTGCGGTTTCTATTACAAGTGCTGTTACACTTACTGCTGCTTCCGGCAATACAATTCAATTTTCTAGCGCAATAACAGGAAGCGGTTCTCTTACAACTGTAACAGGTAATTCAACTTTTGATGGTACAATTAACGGGCTTTCTTCCATTAATACAGCTGCAACAGCAACCTTCAAAAACACAGTTTCTGTTGGTGCTCTTACTACTAATACAGTCAATATCAACACCGCCTCAATTACAACCACTGGTACTCAAACATATAACGGCGCAATAACTCTTGCTCCTGGTGGAAGGCAGACAACATTAACAGCTTCGGGTGATGGTTCTCAAATCTTACTCAAGGCAGATGTTGGAAGTACAAACTCAAGCTCTCTTGCTACAGCTGGTGTATTAATTATTGGAAACAATGGTGGCAGCGGAATTAATGTTTCCGTTCCGCTTACAGTACAAAATGATGTTACCTTCTATTCCGAAAATACTCTTACAAGCTTAACTGCAACAAGCATGGGTGGAAAAACTATTACCTTTGAAAAAGGAAAGAAACAAACCTTCAGCGGTAAGCTTTCTCTTGCAGGTGCAAATGGAAGCCTTCTTTCATTAAAATCATCAGCTCCTGGTACCGCCTGGCAAATTTATTGTTCAGGTGCAGATAATCATTCAATAAACTATGTTGATGTAAAGGATTCTGATAATTCACAGACATCATATTATCTTACAGCATCTAACAGTACAGACAGTGGAAATAATACAAACTGGGCTTTCCCTGATATGGCATATAAATGGACCGGTGCAAACAACAGTACAGACTGGAGTAATCCTCAAAACTGGTGGCCTCAATCAGTTCCTAATGCAGGTAATGGTATCCTGATTCCTGCTAGCACACCAGAGTATCCTGTACCAGAGTATCCTGTAATAGATGAGACCGTAGCTTTAGCTCAAACAACAATCAATATAGAAGATGGTGCAAGCTTTGGTGTAACAACCAGCGGTGATTTTACAGCAGCCACTATTACAAATGGCGGAACTGTTGAAGTTTCTGACGGAACTCTTACAGTAACAACTCTTGTAAATAATCAGACAGTAAATCTTACAGGAGGCCAGATTGTTATTCCTAACACTTCCGGTGCTACCTTTACAAATAACAACACTGTAAATATATCGGGCGGAACTATAACAGGTAGCAGAAATAATGGTGATGGTAGTATTGTTATTTATAATGGAACCGGCGATACATCTCCTGTCTGGGGAAATAATTACAAGAATCTTCAAATAGCTAACGGTTGTTCCGTTTCTTTTGTAAATGATATTACCGTGGGCAATGATTTTACAAATAATGGCAGCGCTTCAATTGATACTTCAAAGAAAATCAACGTAGCTGGAGATGTTACTTCAACAGGCAATATTACAGGAGACGGAACGCTGAACTTTAATGGAAGCGGCGATCAGAGCTTTACTCCAAATAACATGAATTATCCTGCTATAACAGCAAGTGCAGCAGCTGCAGGAAGCCTGATTATTGATGGAAAAGTGAATGCTGTTAGTATAAACTCTGCGCGAACAACAAAGCTTAATGATACAATTACTACAACCGGCAGCCAGATTTATAACGGCGAAGTGATTCTTGAAGGTAATACAGAACTTTCTGCTTCTGAAATTCAGTTCCTTTCTACAGTTTCAGGTGACCATTCTCTTACAACTAGTGGAACTACTAAAATAAAAGGCAATATAACAACTAAGGGCGGACAAACATATAATTCGCCGGTTATTTTGCTCGCCGGTGTAATACTTACTGATGATGACGGCCAAATTGTAAAATTTGTGTCTGATATTTCCGGGGCATTTGCACTTACTATCTCTGGTGCAAATTCTGAATTTGGAAGTACAGTTAGTGGTATTACAACTTTAACTACTGCTGCAAATACAGAGTTTAAAGATACTGTAACTGTTGGAAGCCTTAGTGCAGTAAATTCAAATATCAATTGTGCTTCTATTACAACAACTACAACTCAAGCCTATAGCGGTAACCTTACATTAACACGGTCTCCAACTCTTACTGGAACTGCGCTTACTTTTGGCGGTGATGTTAAGTCTTCTGCAACTGGCACTGGCCTTACAATAACTTTTGATAAATGTACTTCTGTAAATAATTCTTCTGCAAATGTTTCTGCTGATATTTCTTATGAATTTACAAACTCATCAGCTTCAACTGTTACTACAGCATTCACACCAGGCTCTTCAATATATCATGATATTACTTCGCAAAATATAACATTGAATTTTGGTGATAATGCCTTTACTCAAGCTTCGGGCTCAACCTTTACAGTAAATTCCGGAACTGTAAACATGGGAAATGCAGGCGTTACACTTGGTAATCTTACTGTAGATGGAGGAACATTCCACCAGGCAGGAGAAACAGACGATTCTGTTAATAACATTACCTTTACTTCCGGTACAATCATCTGGGATTCTTCTGACGCAGGTGGTACTCTTGCAATTAACGGAACAATCAGCGGCGCGGCTGCAGCAAACATTAATTATCACAAAAAAGAAGTTACAATAAATGAAACTCAGGAAATAAGCGGAACCTTCTGGTCGCTTGTAATCCCGGCGGGTAAAAGTGTAACGAATGACAATTCAATCAGCATAAGAAAAAATCTCACAATAGAGTCTACCGGCTCTTATGTTCATAACGGTAAGATTCTTACTTTTGGTACAGACGCAGAAGACGGCGAAATATCAGACAAAAATTCTCCATCGGTAAATCTTGGAAGCGTAGTTTTGAACAAGACTTCAGCCGATTCAAAGCTTCAGGCAAAAACAAATCTTTTATTTACAGACTTAACAGTAACTAAGGGAACCTTTGATATTCCTTCAGAAAAGACAGTTCAAACAACAAATCTTACTATAGAAACAAATGGAAAACTGGCAAACGCTGAAACTCTGAATGTTACTGGAAATATGACAGACAGCGGTACCTATTCTGGTGATGGAACAATATATTTCACCGGAACAGGAAATCAGGATTTTACTCCAAAAGCAGGAACAGCTGCGCTCCACACAACCTATAAAAATATAGAAAATACATCAGCAAATCCTCTTAATATCAAGGCAGATATCTGGGCAGAAAACTTTGTAATCGACTCTGGAGAAACTACGACTTTTGAAGGTAAGGCTGATATTACAAATCTTACTATAACCTCTGCGCAAAATACATTTTTCCAGGGTGAAGTAACTATAGAAAATATTACTGATAATGCAGCTGCCGGAAATATTTCATTTACCGCCGGTGGAACTATAACAAATGATGTAAATTTTGCTACAACAGGAACTGTAACCTTTGAAGGAACAACCCAACTGGCAGATTTGACTCATACAGCAGTAGGATGTTCAACAGTAATAAACGGAACAGTGGAAGCTGCAAACATTACGCTTGGTAATACTTCCGGCAATAACATAACAATTACAAATACCGGACTTTTTAAAACAAGCGACGGGGCATCTTTAGAATATACAACAGGTTTTACCCAAAACGGTTCTGGTAATTCAATGCTCGGTGGAAGCTTTAGCGGAACAGGTAATGCTGGTTTTGCACAGAATGTATATTTGTATGGAAGTTCAGCAGCAGACTTTGGAAGTTCAACAGCTGATAATACTATTACAGTTGCCAAAAATCTTATAATTTCCCGAACAGCTGATCTTGCTATTAATGATTCTGTTAATTGCGATCAGAACATAGTTATATACAACGGTGCTGTAACTGCAGCTGCAAATATCACTTCTGGTCTTGATGTAATTATACTTGGAGAACATTATTCAACTGAAGATACTTCAACAGGCATTGCAAATGAGTATGCATATAATGCAAATCGTCCGGACGGATGGAGTAGTCCAGCTTATACTGAATCAAACTTGCCGGATGGAAATGCTGTTCCAAACGCAGGCTTTACTTCAACTATAACAGCAACCCCTGGTAAATCAATCCATGTAGGCAAAAACTTTTATGCAAATGGAACAAGCCTCACAGGTTCTGCAGAATGGTTTATTGATATTCTTTCTAATGCAGACTCTCAGCTTTGTTTTGCAGAGGCATATAACAGTACATTCTCTAATTGTACGGTAAGAAAACATACCGGTGGAACAAGTGCAGAAGAAGATGATGCAAATGCCCAGATTATGGCAGAGGCATGTACAATTGCAGCTAATTGTAAGCATTTTGATAACACAGATTTTAAAATTGAAGAAGCCTGGACAACTCGTGATAATATTGTCTATGTAAAATTCAACAGGGCAGTGCGAAATCTTTATGGTGAACTCAACTTAGAAATTGCTAACTTCAAATATTTCAATACAGCAGATTGTGATACTTCATATTCCGGTTTCTTTATAAATGCAGATGGTTCTACAGCCCTCGAAGACGGTTCTGAAGTTGAGGTTGTTTATCTTAAGTCTGAGGATAATAAAAACTGGAATACAGATGCTACAGGTACAACCCCAGGTGTTGCAAACTCAACAGACCGAAACGGAACAGAGAGAACGGCAATTCCTTATATAGATATCCCTCGTGCAACAGCTTCTGCGTCGTTTATTGTAACCGACCGCTTCGGCAAACGCCTTAAGCACTACAGCGGCAACTCAAACCGCATTACAACCGTTCTTGATAAAACTGGTCCGGTTCTTGTAGAAGTGCGCACAGGTCAGGAAACTCATGAAACTAACCTCGCAAATCAGGCAGCTTATGACGCACACAACTTTATTGAGTTTATTTATTCAGAAGCAGTTTTCTTCGGAAATCATTCAGATACAATTAACACTGTTGGTACTCAAAATATTCAGGTTACAAATGCACTTGGAATTGTTACAAGCACACTTACTTCAGACACAGATTTAACTTTTGCAGGAATAGGGGTAACGATTGAACAGGGACAAATGCAGACACGAAAAGCAGGCGTAGATTCTGATGATGCAACTATGAATGCAATGTATCGTGACAGTACCCATTCCCTTAAAATCTCTCTTGCCGGTTATGCCCAAAATGTTTCTTCAAATGGAACAATTACCGGAAGTTATATAATATGGCCTGGTTATATAGAACAGGCAGTTCTTCCACAGGGAGCAGTTTCAACTACTGCAACACCGGCTTCTCCAAATACAGTTGTAACAGATACAGATAACAATCAGCAGATAATGCAGAAAACTGATCTTACTGTAAATAACTTTCAGCAGACTGGAACAAATTATGGGCCATGGGATACTCAGGAGCCTGTTTTTGTAAAGGTTCACAAGCACGGAGAAGATACCGCTCTTGATTATTACGAGGCATTAGGTAACGGTGACGGTTCTACTCTTAACCGAATCGAAATCCATGTTTCCGATAATCCTTCATCAGATGAGTCTTTCAATAAATACTGGCTTACCGGTTATGGCTGGACAACTGATCCTTCTGGTACTCTGCTTTCAAGCGCTGCTGATAATCTTGTTGGTGGTTCAAGACCTTTTGATTCTCTTGCTGTTTCAAATGCTACAACTGGTGGTCTTCGTTACTGTACAATCCTTAATCAGGAAAGTGCATTTAAATACGAAGTAGGCGAAACCGATTCTCCAACACAAAACTTTACTCTTATAGAAGAAAGTGCTTCGGCTCCATTCTTCGCAGGTGCTAGTGATACACGAAATAATATTCCTCTTGCAAAAGACAACACATACATAAGTCTTTCATTGAGTGATACTTCTTTGCCATATAAGACAACATTTACAGTTTCTTATGATTCAACTTCTTCATATATAACAGACCTTGCAGGTAACCGCTTAAAGTCTGTATCAACTATGAAGACTCTTGACCGAACATCACCTGATTTTAAGATTTCATTCTCGCCGGTAAATCAGAATAAGATCTTCCTTCTTTTTGTAAAGCAGCTTAGAAATGATATTGTTTACAACGGTGAAGATATTGATGAGTCATTCGAAGAAATTATTCCTTACTGTTTTGAACTTGGAACAATCAGCGGTTCAACCTGGACTACAAACTCAGGCTCAGCACTTCAGATAGATACTTCTGTTCCAGCTTCAATTATTTCTTCTAAGTCAAATTCTTATTACACAGCAGTTGAGCTTACTTTGAATCAGAATGCAACAATGGAAGATATTGAAGAAACATATATCAGACTTAAGCCGGCAGGTACTGTTGGAACAAATACTTACGGGGCTCAATCAAAAGACCCTATCACCGGTCTTGATAACAGCTATGTAACATTTATTCAGGATGTTGTAGGAAACTATATGCCTATGTACCAGGCTCATGCACTTTCCGATTTTGCTGCAAATATGGTAAATCCTCTTTATGCCTATAACGATGATATTGAATACCGCGAAGAAAACCTTACTTATAGTCTTTACGAGCCTGAATCCTGGGCAGTTCATGACTGGAACAAGGAACAGCAGAACTACGGAACCTTGCTCGCACAAAAGCCTGTAACTGTTATTGCAGATGTAGATACTTCATATTTTGCAGACGACAGCGGAAATCTTAAGTATACCCTGAGGATGTTCTACTCTAAAAATCCTGATGCAGGTTCAGAAAGTGATGAATACAATGCCGATATTCACGATTCACTTCGTCTTTGGGCTCCAGATAATTCTAATTTTGCAAATAACGGTCTTTTCCCGGCTTATGCAGCTGTAACAAACCAGAATTATGCATATGTAGACGCAGTTCAGCTTGATACAGACTTATCAAAAGGCGTTAAGTTTAATTTTGATGACGCTACTGCTCAAAACTTTACTCACGGAAGCCAGATATCATTCCTTTTTGGTGTTTTCGAAGGAGCAAATCAAATATCAATCTGTCTGAACCCTATTCTTTCAATGAATAATGGTTCTGCAAGTTATAATGTTTCTGCCCAGACTCCTTTGTACATTATCCGCCTTAAGAATCCTGGTGATATTACATCGCTTGATTTGTGGTCATTCAGGGTAAAGAGTGTTGCTGCTCAGCGCGGAAATGTATCTATTATGAACAATGTAATCAATGCAGATAACGGTGAAAAGGTAGTTATTAAGGTAGATCTTAAGCAAAAAGGTAACCTTAACGTTCTTGTAATGACTCTTGACGGTAATATTGTTGATTATCTGCAGCGTGGTGAAGCCGAAGAAGGTGAGCATTTCTATTCATGGGACGGTACAAACCGCAGAGGAAAGACTGTTGCAAGGGGAATGTACTTTGTTCGCGTTACAGGACCAGGCATTGACGAAACTCGTAAAGTTCTTGTTGTAAAATAACCAAAATGCATCTATACTATAAGGTATGGATCAAGAAAACAGACTGAATCACAGGTATTCCGAAATTGGTCGCGTTGTTGCTCCCGAAATCTGCGCATTGCCGGGTATTCTCGACAATATCAGTTATACGGGCTGCAAAATTCATTTTCCAGTTTCTGTAGTTGTCGATTTGGAAACAGAGTACATGATCAAAATAACCCTGAGCCGTTCCGTAGAAGATACTCCGTTGCAGCTTATGTGTAAACCAATGTGGGTAACCGAAAATCAGGGTTCAACTCAAATAGGACTTCAAATTCTTTATTCGCCGGATGATGCAAGACTCCGCGAATTTATTTCATATCTTCAGGAAATGGGCGACGACGACGAACTTCCTGACGTGCTTTAAAAAGTTTTTCTATGACTTCAATTAAAAAACTCGATGGAATAGGATTCCTGGCCTTCCCAGAACAAAAGGATTTTCTCGTTAGTGAATTAAAGGATAGATTTAATGTCTCCGTCATTGCGAGCGAAGCGTGGCAATCCAACTTCTATGGAGACCTTCTGTACTTGTCAAATAAGTCTGCTTTTTTGCAGACCTCCGGAGGCAAGTTTCCATACTGGGCGCGTACCTGCATGACAGAACCTTTTATCTTAAAGTTTGATTCAATCGGCGAAGCAGCTGTTGCCTTAAAAGAAATCCAGCGCAACTGGGCACCTTATCAGTATACATGCTTCAGACGTGCCCAGCTTATTCAGGAAAAGCTTCCTTATATAAACCTCAAAGACAGAAAGTTTCCTTTTAAAATTCCAGATTCTCCTATGGGGCTTTATACGCTTATTGATGAACACACGCTTATTGCTTCTGCTGCAACAACTTCACCGCTGCCTGCAGGAACAATGCGTTTTGTAGAAGACCACGAAAATCCTCCAAGCCGGGCCTATTTAAAAATTCAGGAAAGCCTTACTCTGGCAGATTTTTATCTTGGCTGCGGCTTACCCAAAGAAGGGCAGAAATGCTTTGAAGCAGGAGCCTGTCCCGGCGGCTGGACCTGGGTACTTGCAGGCCTTGGAACACAAGTGTATGCCGTTGACCGTGCAGAACTTGTCCCGGAGCTTATGCAAAATCCTTTAGTTACTTTCCGTGCCCACGACGCTTTTACAATCCCGCCTGAGGAAGTAGGACCTGTAGACTGGGTTTTCTCCGACGTAATCTGCTACCCCGAGCGCCTGTTAGAATGGATTCACATCTGGCTGGACAGCGGGCTCACACGCAATATGATCTGTACCATAAAAATGCAGGGAGCCATAGACTGGGAACTTATTAAAAAGTTCGAAGAAATCCCCAATTCTCGCATCGTGCATCTTAATTATAACAAACATGAATTAACGATAATCTTGTAATAGATCCTCGGGTCAAGCCCGAGGATGACATTGTCATTGTCGGGCTTGACCCGACAATCTTTTCTCTAATAATCCCTCAAAATATACCGAAAATTTAGGTATATGCCTGCAAACAGCTATGAAAAGCCAGATTTTTGGTCTCAAAAGGCGTTTTCCGAAGGGTATCCTGCGCGTTCAGTGTACAAGCTCAAGGAAATCGACGAGAAATTCGGCATGATTAAGAAAAACTACACAGTCCTCGATTTAGGTTCGGCCCCGGGCAGCTGGACAACTTTCCTTTTACGCACAATGGAAGGCACCGGCAAAGTAGTTTCATGCGACTTAAATCCTCTGGCAAAATCTGTAAAAGGCGATAACCTTGTTTTTATTCAGGGCGACTTGAATGCACCTGAAATCCGTACACAAATTAAGCAGAACGGTCCTTATGATCTTGTTGTATGCGACGCAGCTCCAAAAACAACAGGAAACCGTACCGTAGACACAGCCCGTTCAGAACAGCTTGTAGAAATGGCTGTATGGTATGCCCAGACTATGCTCAAACAAGGCGGAAATTTTGCTGTAAAAATCTTCCAGAACGGAGACCAGCAGAAAATCCTTAAATCTATGAGAGAAATATTCACGACAGCCAAAGGTTTTAAGCCCGAAGCCTGCCGTGCCGAATCTTTTGAAACTTATCTGATTGGAGTAAATAAAAGATGAAAAAAATTGAAGAATGTGCTATAATCAAAAAACTTGAAAGTAAATTTAATATGGTGTTTAAAACTCGTGTCTCAAGAATTGTCAGCTCCTCTATTATCTTCTTCAGTTTTGGCGTAATTTTTGCGTCAACCTGTATAGGCATTCTTCATACAATCGATTCTCATAAGGCCGTGGGTGGTCTTGAAACAGCAGCCGTTCCGGTTGCAGCCGACGACGATTTTAAAACCTTAAGCAGTCTTCTTGAAGAAACAAAAACTCCTGAACCTGCAACCGATGTAGCAAATGAGCCTGCAGTTTTAACATATCAGACATATCGTGTAAAAGCCGGAGACATGATTGGTTTTATTGCCGATGCCTTTGGAATTACTCAGGATACAATCATAAGCGTAAATAATATCCGTCAGTCACGATTAATTCAGCCTAATCAGTATTTGAAAATTCCTTCAATGCCAGGAATCCTTTATACAGTTAAAAAAGACGGTGAAACAATAGAAACTATTGCCGAAAAATACGAAGTTGAAGCAGAAAAGTGTGCGCTTGTAAATTATCTTACACCTACAACAGAACTTAAAGCAGGTTATTCACTTTTTGTACCAGATGCTGAACTTGACTGGATGACTCGTCAGGAAATTAACGGCGATTTATTCAAACGACCTCTTAAGGCACGCTACTGGCTTTCTTCTAATTATGGCTGGCGTGATTCTCCATTTAATCCGGGAACACGTTCTTTCCATGGTGGAATTGATATGGCTGTTGCTCAGGGAACTCCAATCTATCCTGCTATGGACGGTAAAGTTACAACAGTAGGTTATAACGCAACTTATGGAAACTATGTAATTGTTACACATCATTCAGGTTATAAAACACTTTATGCACATATGAGTAGGGTTGCCTGTGCAAAGGGTAATTTTGTATATGCACAATCAACTGTAATTGGTTATGTAGGAAGCACTGGTCTTAGTACTGGTCCACACCTGCATTTTACTGTTTACAAGAACGGTAACACAATCAATCCTTTGTCAGTTCTTAACTGATTTTTGTAATTCTTCTATTTTATATTTCTTTTTTCACTTCTCAAGTTTTTATAGACAACATTCTTAATGTGTTGTAAAATATTCTTTATGAAACGAATTTTTTCAGCTTTATTTATTTTGTTTATCGGAAGCTTTGCATTTGCACAGTCTGCCGATGTAATTACAGAGATTCTTGGTGCAGAACAGGCAACCTACGGACAGGTATGCTATCTTTCTGCAATTCATCAGGGTTTGATTGCTGATGATGCTTCTTATGAAGACGCCGTAAATGTTCTTCTTGAAAAAGGACAGATTCCGGAAGATGTTGGTGCTTATGATTCAGTTTATATGGCAAACCTTGCATTTATCTATACTCAGATCTGGCCTGATATGAAAGGCGGACTGATGTTCCGACTTACAAAAGGTTCTCCTCGTTATGCTTTTAAGAAGTTTAAGAGCGACGGCGTTATTTCTGAAAAAGCAGATCCTAACGCTTATGTTTCTGGACGAGAAGCCCTTAATATTCTTACTGCCTGTATGATGGTATATGGTGCAGATGAATGTATGGATATGGATATAGAAGAGTAGGGGTGTAGTGATGAAAAAGCTTATTGTTTCAATTTGTACAGTATTTTGTCTTATGGCCGCACCTCTTACAGCTGTTGAATGGGGCGGATTATTCTTTAATGATACAGGTGCATCTATGGATGTTTCTGAACCTGAAAATCTTGAGATTTCACAGGCAAACGGACTTTCGTTGTGGTTAAAATCTCCACTTGCCGATTCAGGTTTCTATTTTTCTGGTGAAGCACTTTATAAGTTTAAGCTTACATTCCCAAAAGGTGATTCTCCTGTTTTTGAGCAGATTGCCGATGTTCCTCTTCTTAAGGTTGCAGGTGATGTAGAGCTTGGTTCAGGACTTCTTTCACTTAATGCCGGTCGTTTCTATTATGTAGATTCAACAGCAGCAGTTCTTTCACAGACTATAGACGGCGCTTCTGTTAAGTATTCACTTCCTGCCGTAAACCTTGGATTCTTCCTTGGATACACAGGACTTCTTAATTCACTTAATGTTCCAATGGCCGGATGTTCTCCAAAACCAGAGGCAAAGATTTATGACCTTGCAGAGCCATATCTTCCTCTTGGAGTTACTTTTGAATTCCCATCTTTGTTTGCAAACCAGTCACTCGAACTTGACGCATATTATATTGCAGACTTGACTGTAAGTGAAAACAGCAGATGTTATGCAGACCTTTTGCTTTCTGGTCCTATAACAAACTCTGTATTCTATAATGTTGCTACTTCATTTGGTTTTGTTAATTTCAAAGATTTAATGAATTATTCTTCATTTGCATTGCTGTTCTTCCCTACAAAAGCAATTACAGTAACTGCCGGAGCAAACTTTGGTTCAGCAGATGATCAGGGACCTTTCGTAGCTTATTCAAGCCTTGCTGCAACTTCTATGCTTGCTGCTAACAGTATTACACCAAAGGCTGCCTTTACTTATACAACAGACAGTCTTTACTTTAATGTAAGTGGAAATGTTCCGTTTGGATATGATGGATCTAAATATGGAATTTCAAACACTCTCTGGGATTTCAGTTTTATGTATAATATATTCACAGATTTCCAAGTTGGATTTACTGTAAATACAAAAATTGATTTAACAGGATCAAATGATCATAACTTTAAAGCTAAATTAAGTGCTGCTCTTGCATTCTAATGCAGGACAAACTATAAATGGAGGTATTCCTTATGAAAAGACATTTTTCAAAAATGATTATTGCCGCTCTTGCAGTATTATTCACATGTAGTTCAGTTTTTGCTGCAAGCGCAAAGGTTACTTATGTTAAGGGAAAGGTTGAAGTAAGCCGTGGTACCGAATGGGTTGCACTCAAAGTAGGTGATGTTGTAAATGAAGCTGAAACAATCAGTACCGGATTCCAGTCGGAAGCCCGCCTTAACTATAATGGCTCCGTTATGGCTGTTCCTGCTCTTTCAAGAGTTACACTTGAATCATTGCAGTCTTCTGGTGCAAAAGATACTGTAAGCATCAAAGTAGATACAGGTGCCGTTCGTTCAAAGGTAACACATACAGAAGGAAAGCGAATTGAATATACAGCTCGTACTCCGGTTGGTGTAGCTTCTGTTCGTGGTACAGACTTTGCAGTATTTGCAAACGGAATGGCTCAGGTTTATGCCGGTGCTGTTGCTTATTACAAGGCAAGCGATTTTATTCCTCCTGCAATAGCTGCAGCAAGCGATACAGAAACAGAAGAACCAGCTGCCGAAGATCAGGGACCAGCTACTGCTACAACAGCTCCAGATGACATTGTAGACAATGCTCCAAAGAATGCAGTTGTTGTTGCTGCCGGACAGACTTCAAACATTGATGAAAGCGGTGTTGCATCTAAACCTCTTGTTGAAAACAAAAAGCGTACTAACAAGGTAATTTCTTCTGTTGCTTCAGCTTCTGAACAGGATGCAATGAATGCTAATATTTCATCTTCTGCTACAGAAAGCACTAATAAAGAAGTTCAAGTTACCGGTTCAGTAAAACTCTTTATTACTGTTGAACCATAACTAGAAAATAATTAATTGAATGTGATATACTGACATTCGTTGGTATGACAAAAAGCGGCGATAAAGCAGTTATCACAGTCAATAATCTCTCATATAGTTATGAATCTGAAAAGGCTCTGGACAGAGTATCGTTCTGTCTGGAGCCTTCGTCATATACAGCCATTGTTGGTTCAAACGGCAGTGGAAAAAGTACTTTATGCCGGCTTATCTGCGGATTGATTGAAAATCAGGAAGGTGAAATTATAATTGAACAGGGGAAACGCATAGGCCTTGTTTTTCAGTCACCAAAAGATCAGATTGTAAGCGGCAAGGTATATCGCGATACAGCATTTGGTCCGCAGAATCTAAAACTCACCCCCGATGAAGTTGAATTACGCACAATTGAATGCCTTTCTGTTGTAGAGCTTTTGCATAAGGCAGAGGCTCCTTCAAATGCACTGTCACTTGGTCAGACTCAAAAACTTGCCTTTGCCGGAATGCTTGCTGTTTCCCCTGATATTCTTATTCTTGATGAAGCTACTGCAATGCTTGATCCTTCTTCGCGCGAAAATATTTATGAAATCTTACGAAGTTTTAATCGCCGCGGAAGTACTATAATTCATATAACTCATGACCTTGATGCTGTAAAAGAAGCCAGTGATGTAATAGGTCTTGAAGAAGGTCGCATTTTTTTCAACGGCACTTCTGCTGATTTTTTGAAAAAGCCTGAGCTTGTAAGGAAAATCCGTGGGGAGCTTTTAAAGAAAGCCGAAAAAATGGATTTGTCCGGCAGGGAAGTTTCTTTTTCTTTTGATAATATAAGCTTTGCCTATGCCAATAAGCATGATGACGAGAATGCATTTCTTTTGAACAATATTTCTTTTTCTTTATATAAAGGAACTCTTACAGCTTTAACAGGACCTTCAGGCGCAGGTAAGTCAACCTTGCTTGAGCTTGGGGCAGGACTTCTGGAACCGTCTGGTGGCAGCGTGTTATGTAATCAGAAGCCTGCGCTTGCCCAGCAGAATTGTGCGGCTGCTTTGTTCGAAGCCTTTGCTTCTGATGATGTTGCTTTTGGCCCAAGAAACGATGGTGTAAAAGGACATGCGCTTGTTGAACGTGTAAAGGATTCTATGGATAAAGCAGGGCTTCCTTTTTCTTTGTATGGGGAACGTCAGTCTGCAGGCCTTAGCGGTGGTGAACAAAGACGTCTTGCAATTGCCGGTATTCTTGCCATGAACCGTGATATTGTATTTTTTGATGAACCAACTGCAGGACTCGACGGTATTTCGCGTTCCCGTGTAATGACAATGCTCCGTTCTCTTGCTAATGAAGGAAAAACAGTTTTATTTACAACCCATCACCAGGACGAAGCCGACTTTGCAGATAGGGAAATTAAACTTGAAAATGGCAACGTGCAGGCCCCCGTGGCCCCTGAGCCTGTCGAAGGGCCCACGCCCGGGGTTGGTGAGCCTGTCGAACCGCTCCACCCATATGATTCAACTTCCCTTTTAAAAGGCCTGAAATCCTTCTCCACAGGCCTTTCCGGTTCCGGCTGGAAAACAAAATGCCGTCTTGAAAAGGTTCCTGCCTTTTTACGAATCATAATATTCCTTGTGCTTTTTGTTTTGTCGCTTGTATTTAAGGAAACTGTTGCATGCGGCTGTATGGTTGCTGTTTCTATAATCTATTGTCTTTTTGCAAATTTCAGTTTTAAGAAAATCATCAAAAGTGTGTTCAAGCTTCTGCCGTTCCTTTGCTTCTTTGCAGTTTTTCAGCTTGTGTTCAGACCGGCTCTTCCTGATGAAGTTCGTTATACAACCTGGAGATTCTTAACAATCACTCCATCAAAGCTTTTGTTCTGTTTGAATTCAATCCTTCGTACTTATGCTTCACTTTTATGTGTGTGTGCATTTTTTGTTTCTACTCCGGAATATGATTTGATTGACGGTCTTAAAAAATTGTTGCCATTTAAGAGTCTCATCTTAATTATGGAACTTATCTTCCGCTTTATACCGCTTCTTGTAGATGAAGCTGCAGATATTATTAAAACTCAGATTATCCGTGGGGGACTTGGAAAAGTAAAAGGAAAACTTGCCCGCATAAAGGCAGTTGTTCCTCTTATAGTTCCTCTTGTAATACGAACAGTAAAACGAAGCGAAATTCTTGCAGACGCAATTGTTATGAGGTGTTTCAATGGAAAATAAATTTGAACTGTGTCCTAAGTGCGGCAGCCGCAAAATTGAATGGAAGAATGGTAAAAAATGGCTTTGTCCGGATTGTGGTTTTGACCTTTACTGCAATGTTGCTGCTGCTGTAGGAATTGTTCTTTATGATGATTATGACAATGTGCTTTTTGAAGTCCGTGCAAAAGAACCACGCAAAGGCTTTTTATGTCTGCCCGGCGGCTTTGTAGATCCCGATGAAAGCGCCGAAGATGCTGTTGTTCGTGAATGTCGTGAAGAAATGGGCGCTCAGATAAAAGAAGGCAAATTTCTTTGTTCTTTCCCGAATACTTATGTGTATAAAAATATCGAATATAAAACCTGCGACCTCTTTTTTACAGCAAAGCTTCCTGATGAATTTAAAGATATGGATGATTTTGTAAAAACACTCAGGCGTGAAGAAAGTGAAGTTGTTGGTTTTGAAGTAAGACATATTTCTTCGGTAGAAGAGGTAGAAGCATTGCCGCTTGCTTTTACAAGTGCGCATAAAACTCTGCTTAAATTTCTGGAGGTAAAATAATGGGCGTAAAAGTAAGTGGTGAAACAACTCTTTTAGTAAATGGTATCATTGCAGGGGCAGCCTTGTTTTTGATTGCTGTAATTCTTGTTGTAATTTTGATCCGCGCAAAAAAGCAGGGAAGTGAAGCTTTTAAAGACCGTGAAAAATCCTTCTGGGTACGCGAGGTTGCAATTTTTGTTGCTGCAATTCTTATTCCTGTTCTGTGTATTTTTATCCACTTTGATTTAATACCAACACTTTTCTTATGCGGTTGTGGTGTCATTGCCAGCTGGATCGGCATGCAGGAGTTGTTTCCTAAAAAATAAAAGGCTAACCCTTTCGAGTCAGCCCATATATATAATCACCCCGGAGCTTAGCTTCTACGGGATGGAAAACAAAGGGCTGCCTTAAATAAGACAGCCCTCTGTGCTAAGGAGTGGATAGGAGTCGAACCTACCAATGATGGTTTTGCAGACCAGTCCCTTACCGCTTGGGTACCACTCCGTGTTCGTCTAATATATCAGAAAAAGCGATTTATTGTCAAGGTTGTCCAAAAATAAAAAAAGGCTTATTTAGAGATGAAAAAATGCGGAGCAAAGACCCTTATTACAGGAGGCTCCCAGTCACAAAACGGCGGTCAAAACCTAGGGAACGACGGCGTTAGCCGGCAAAACGCTCCTGTGGAGCGTTTTGAGTGAGTCTCCGAGCAGCTATGCTGCGAAGGCGGGCCTTCTTACAATTGTTTCATGCTTTTTTGACAAGTAAGTAGACCTAAAAAACGCAGTGCGTTTTTTTTAACGGTCTGCTATATAACACCGGTCGCCAGCGACCTTACACACCTTCGCGCCACAGATTAATTTTTTTTATTTGCTCCGCATTTTTTCATAATGAATTTTTTCTGGTTTTATTTGGTAAAATTGTTATTAAAGGGTTCTGATATATTGACTCTTTTTGCCGGGGAAAGATGGTATAGGTCTAGGGGTCGCATAACTATAAAAAAACATTGTTAAAGATTGAATATTAAAAAAATAGCGGAAGCAGAGTCACGGAGGCGAAAACATTCTGAAGTGCGGCCGCAAGGCGGCCAACGTTTATCGTTCCAAGGCACTTCAGCATGTAGCCGGCTAGCCGGCGGTTTCGACTCCGTGACTCAGCTGGGAGC
>JAEEGL010867434.1_pt1 | contig 17876 bp, 14 predicted proteins | sample 9134231 | NCBI WGS metagenome assembly JAEEGL01 (sample SAMN16246548, study PRJNA631951) | gut metagenome | biome: gut microbiome; feature: rumen; material: fiber-attached | host: Bos | place: Iran: Karaj | collected 2018-10 | reverse complement strand
GCTTTTAAATACCGTTCAAATGCCGGATTATCGAAATTCAGTCTGTAATAGAAGGCTTTATACTGCTCATCATAGCCTTTCTTCTTATCAAAGCAAAGATCACCACCCTCCTCTGAGACCTCAACATCCTCGAGACCATAGTTGATCGAAGAATATTTGTAAGGTGTGAAGATATGCTTCGTCTTAATGTCTATATATCTGACATTCATGAAAGTATATTTAAGATAATCCGAGAAAGCACTGTCCGAATAATTCATGACCGAGTAAACGGTTTCAATGGTATCCATTCTCGCATCATCCGTTGTGTCATCGTAAGTCTTCTCCCAGGTCGTTCCGTTAAAGGTATCAAAAGTTTTACCCGTTAAATACACTCTTCTTGAAGCATCGGTTCCGAACTTGACTTCCATTACGGTCTTATCGTTATCGGATACACCCGTTCCGATCGTTGACTTCTCGGAAAATCCCATGAAGTTTTCTCCCAGGCCCGATTCCGAGGCACCGGCGAATGCATGTTCAAGTCGTTCAAAGCTCTCTACCGCCGCATTGTACATCCTCTTAACAAGCCTCCACTCAAAGGGCTTATCCGATATAGGGAATATGATCACAAGTATAAAAAGGAATATTAAGAAAGGCGATATATAGACAAGATGTGCCTTGTGCTCTTTATCTCCCGACTTCTTCCAGTTTAACTGTATCTCCTCGGCCGCTTCGCAAAGAGCAATGAAGAAAATAAGTCCAACAACCGGCTTCTCGGGAGGGATCTTTAAGATCATCGTAACTATCAGAGCAATAATCAGTCCGCCGACAAGAACGGCTCTTGAGATCCTGAAAGATACCATGATCTTTCCTAAAAGGAATCCGCCGACTGCGATAAGGATAAAGAAAAATGCCCAGATATAATCACTGAAGATCTTCTCTCTTATCTCTTTGGGACATATAAGCGTACCCGCTACGGCTACTGATATGATCGCCGTTCCGAGAATTATCTTCCCGTTAACCTTAAGGTGTAAAAGCAGAATCCCCAGGACCGAGATCATCAAAACCAGAGCTGCCGTCAACAGAACCGGAATGCCCGATTCGGCATAAGGTTCGCACCATAATACGGGAACAAAGCTTAAAGGAATAAGGTAAAGGGCATCATAAAGGTAATTCTTCATCACAATTCCTCCTTTAAGTCAGCATCGGAAGATATTATGAAGAGATCCGAAAGAGAATTGATCTTGCCCGGTTTTACATCGACTTTATCGTCATTAACAAGATAAACGACGCTCGATACATTATTCTCACAAAGTGTATCGAGAGCCTCTGATACTCCCTCATTCCATTCATGCAAAACAAAAACCATCAGTTTGTTATCGAAAACGGAACGGTCCGAAAGCAGTTCGCCAAGCATTGCATCTACCGTGTTTTCTTTATCAAACCTCACATTGGATATATTCGAATAAAAGTTGTTGAATTCATCAATATTCTTAACAGGCATATCCGATAAGCCCAGCGCATACATATACGATCTTATAGAGATATTGTTTCTTACAAAATACATGGTTAGCGCAATAACGATCTCCATCATTTTGTTCTCGATCGGAAGATACTCTTCGGGATTCTCCGAGTACCTTGCACAGTCCATGACAATTCCTATGCCCTGCTTCTCTTCGCCTATGGTCTTCCTTGTTAAGAGCTTTCCCGTTCTGGCGGTAGACTTCCAGTGGATCTTTCTTATATCATCGCCCGGAATATAGTCTCTTACCGTTGCATCGATCTCGCTTAGATTACGATACGAATCCCTTGAAGTTACCTGTGCGGATGTGATCGTCTTTAAAGCTTCTAACTGGATGATCTGGGGATGAACATATACACGGAAAGGTTCGGGGATCTTATACGTAAAACGGAATATCCTGAAATAGTCGGTGATAACAATGCTTTTAACACCGACCTCGTATTCGCCCCTGTATTTACAAAGAAGGGATGTTTCCTTGCTTATGCCCGAATGAGGCATGAGTTCATATTCCGCGGAATCGTCAATCCCGCCGACCGATGAAAAGGGGCTGAAAAACTTGATTTTAATACCTGAGAACGTAAAGAAATCTTCATTCTGAAGAGTTATATAGAAATCAGAAACCGTGTTTGCAACAACATGTCTCGCATCCATTTTCTGATAGATCTTAAAGCGCAAAAAAACAAGCAGTAAGTATAAAAGCGATGCAACCGGAATTAAAGTTATGACCGCAAATATACCGTAGCTTACCGGTCCGCCGAAAAAAGATATGGCTACCAACGACAGGATCCATAATACGATTAAGATGGCTCCGTTTAGTGTCATTTTTATTTCTCCATCGGCACTTTTGCTTTTAATACTAGTCCTTTGATTATTGAATCGGTATCTTCTTTTCTGATCTTAGCTTCGGGAGTAAGAACGAGTCTGTGATGAAGCGTATTGACGGAAACTGCCTTGATATCGTCAGGCTTTACATATTCCCTGCCCTGAATGAAAGCTCTCGCCTGTGATGCTTTAAGAATGTGTAAAAGGGCTCTCGGTGATGCACCGATCACGAATCTCGGCTCGTTTCTTGTAAGATCGACGATCTCTCTCGCATATGCGATGACATTGTCGGATATTTTGATCTTTGTGATATCTTCTTTTAACTTAATGATATCTTCCGCGGAACAGATATTCTTGATATCTTCGATCTTCTGACCTTCTACCTGATTCTTGGCAAGCTTAATCTCAGCCTCTTCAGAAGGATAACCGACGGAAAGACGCATCATGAATCTGTCCATGGATGCTTCGGGAAGAGGGAAAGTACCTATGAATTCAACAGGGTTCTGAGTCGCGATCACCATAAAAGGATCGGGGAGTTTATACTGAACGCCGTCCACGGTAACGCTGCCCTCTGCCATGGCTTCAAGAAGTGCAGACTGAGTCTTGGGTGAAGTTCTGTTTATCTCATCCGCAAGAACAATCTGATGCATGATCGCACCTTCTTTATACTCGAATTCAGAGGTTTTCATATTGTAAAGGGAAAAGCCCGTAACATCTCCGGGGAGCGTGTCGGGAGTAAACTGGATACGGCCGAATGACATATCCACGGATTTTGAGAGTACACGAACAAGAGTCGTCTTGCCGACGCCCGGTACATCCTCGATAAGTACATGTCCGCCCGCAAGGAGACATGTCAAAACATTATCCACAACCTCTTCTTTTCCTACGAAATATTCATTGATCTGTTTTTTTAATTTGTCTATCATATCAGTCCTGCCTCATATTTTTATTCATCTGCTTATTATATCACAAAAGGCGGTGTAAATTACACCGCCTGTGAGTAGTATTTATCCCTATTTATTCTATTTCTTTATTACGGGAACGAGTTCGATATATCCTCTCTCTCCGATCGGCTGAAGCTGGATCCTCGGATTCTTCTTATCCCATTCGAAACCTATGAATTCGGGATCATATTTCTTCTCGGCATCCCAGATCTCATTGATCGCAGCCACATAATTCTCTTCAGCGAAAGGTTCGCCTCTGAATAAAAGGTAAGTTGCGGCGGGAAGGTCAATTACTTCAAAGCCTTCGGGAATGCTTCCTGAATAGTCAGTCTCAACTTCAACACCCTGAACATACTCATTCGTTACGGGCTTTCTTAAATGCTCGGGAAGCCAGAGACATACTGGTTCTCCGCTTATGGATTTGATGCTTGTTAAAAGTCCCCAGACATCACATCCTACTTCCTCGCAGTAACTGAAATACTCAGTTGCTTTAATACCTCTTTTGATGATAACTTTACGTGCAGGTTTTTCAATTACCTGAATAAATACATTTCTGATCTCACTCATATCGCTTTCTTTCCTCTCTTTATCCATTATTAAACTCGGAGTAAAGAGCCAGACGGGAACCGGGCTTGTGGAAAACTCCTTGGGATTACAGCCGAATTCACGTCTGAATGCGCGCTGATATCCGTCGACGCTTCCAAATCCCATACTCATGGCAATGTCAAGAATCTGAATGTTTTCATCACGGAGTCTTAATGCTGACCTGGACAGTTTAAGGCGCCGAATATAAACCGCCGGTGTCATATCAAGATGTTTGATGAAAAGCTTTCTTGCATACCACGGAGAAAATGCCGATACAGCCGCAAGATCGTCTATGGTTATATCTTCATCGATATGTTCACTTATATAATCCTGCATTAAGCGTACGGCTTTTCTTTGTTCATCCATTGTCTCATCTCCTTGTGAGCCTATATTAGCTCATAAGCGATCTGAATTTCTCGACTTTTTTTGCTCTCTTAAATCTTTTATCAAAAATGTGAATCAATACTCAGTGGGCACGTCATCCAGCCCGTACATTTCTTTGAAAGTCTTCTCGTCTTTGGGTGTCTTAATAAGCATAACTCCCGTAAAATGCCCGTCAATCTTATTCTTAAAGCCTGCAACTTTCTCACCGGTACATATGGAACTTATTATAACGGCATACTGCGTGGACGGATCATATTTAACCATATTCTTATCGTCGGGTTTGTTAAATCCCTTTAAGTACTTTGAGAGATGTCTTCTGGCATCTATCTGAGAATAAATACACAGCAGATAGAGCTCAATGATCGAAATCAGAAAAAAAATAGTAAACGGTATAACGATATCCGGATATTTCTTCATTCCGTCGATCCAGAACCCGGGATTCAAGGCAATACATGCAAGAATGCTGACAGGCAGGAATAACATGCAGAAGATATCCCAAACGGAATACTTAAGACGGTATTTCCCGTTTTGCTTTTTCTTAAATACAAATTTGCGATAAAACCCTCCTCCGATCCTGGCAGACACCCAGGAATAAACGCAAATCGAATCCTTAGAGCCATTATCATCTCCAATATAAGGAGCATTCTTAACGGATATGATTATTCTGATAAACAAGATAAATGTGGTCATACCCGGGAGGGCAAGTAAATTAAGAACCCAGCTCATTACAAACATCCTTCCTGAAAATAAGTATATACTTCTCTACTTTGATTCCATAGAAAGTTCGGTCAGTACCCAGTCATCGGATAAAAGTTCATATTCATTGCCGCATCCGGGGCAGAATTTATTCTTCATTGCATTGAAACTCATTCCACAGGTCGGACACGAAATCCTTGTCATTGAAAAGTTTAAGTTAACCGGAATATCGGTCCTTCTTTGGAATGTCGCCTTAATGACCGGATGCGTAAACTTAACCTTGTCGCCTTTAATGGAAAGAACATCGAAATACGATTTAGTCTCTACTGTTACGATACCGTCTTCTTCCGAGAATCTTTTAAGTCCAAACGTTCCCGCATAGTTTAGATCGATAATATCCTTAAACTTATCCGAAAGCGGTTCGCCCTTATATGAAGGACTTTCGTTCTCGTCCTTTGCATATACAGCCATTTTGATCAAGGAAAGCGCCTTGCCCTTAAAATATTCAAACGAAAATTCGGGGCTTAATTTCCTCATTCTTAACTCAAATCTGTTCCGTGAAGCCGCAGTTCCCATTCTCCAGAGATCGACAATGGCACTTGCAATCTTAAAGAGCAGATGTAAAAACCAGAATAAGAAGAAGCCGTACGCAGCACCTAACATTATCCCAAAGATGAATTCTCCGATCACCCCACGTTCCATAACAATACTCAATTCCTGACTTAACATGGGAATCTCCAAAAGATACGGATATAGGACGTAAAAAAGGATCGCACAGAAAACAGCACATACAGCCCAGCCGAGTAAAATCTGTTTCTTCGTTGCGCCTAAACTGTCAAAGAAATAAAAGCCGGTTATCTTCGGTAAAAGATCATCCATTTTATACTGAGTTCCGCAATAAGGGCATCCGTCCTGAAGCTCTGCAATCGTTGATTCGGCTCCGCAGTTCGGACAGATGTGCGACTCATTGTCGGCATGTCCTCCGGAAACAATATCACATACCAGTCCGAAGAAATCATTCCTAAGTTTATCTTTGTATATGACTTTACCGTCTTTTCGAACCTGTCTGTTTATTCCGGTAACTCCAAAGCCCACTGTTGTTGCATAATGCATGTCTTTCCAGTTTGCGATCTCAAAGAAACGGGTATCATCGCGAATTCTTCTGAATACTTCATAATCGAATTCAATGCCTTTTTCTTTAATGCGTTCATTCTGCAGATTAAGAGTATATGTAAGGTCATTACCGGCAAATGGAATGGGTTCACCTTTGCCGATGGCTTTTCCCAGAGATGATGTGAATTTCTCGAGTTTCTTTTGATATGCTGTTCTTATCGGAATTGCCTGAAAATAGTTTTTGCCCATGTCTGCCCCTTCCTTATCGAATATGTAACCTCTCTGTATTTATATATTATCAAAGAGTCATGTTAAATAAAAGAGACATATAAAAAAACAGCTCCTCCGACATTGAATCGGAGAAGCCGTTTAATTCTCACATAATCAGTTGTTATTCTGTTGCAGCTTCCTTTGATCTGTAATAATCCTCAAAAAGCTTATTGGCTGCGTTTATCGTTTCGCTGCAGATGCTCGGAAGTTCTTTGCCCCATGTCTTTGTGGCCATTTTAAAGCCCTTCTCCATGGCAGCCTGCATTTCTTTCATCTTTCCCACATCATCGCCCGCAAGTGCACTTGCAAAGTCAAATAATCTCTGGGATGTCTGCTTAACGCCCCAGTAGCCATCCTCTGCAATATCCTTCTCAGCCTGTGCTTTAGTGGCAGGATCCACTGTGAATTCACCGTTCGCAAGTTTGCGCCAGATGCTTTCATCATCGTTTGCTTTGCCAAAAGCCTCAGCCTGTCCGAAAACCGACTGTTTGATTATGTCCATAAGCTGAGCTTTTCTGGTTTCCATATCAGCCTTTAACTGATCTGCCAGGGCTGCTCTGTCTGCTTCACTCATTTTATTCTTCGAATAAATCCCTGATTTCGCAGACTCGCCTTTCTCGTATGTATCAACGATCTCGGCTTCTTTCTTACCTTCTAAAACTTCGGCTTCCTTAGCCTTTGTATCCTTATTTGCAGTCTGAACTGATGATGTATTCGAGCTGACTGAATTAATTCCTAATGACATAATATTCCCCTCCCATTAAAAATCTTATTTATTATATCGGTTGATTGGGGATTTATTTAAGACTTAAAGTCCAAATACTCGTAAAAGAAACGAGGCATTCATCATAAAAATGTGAAAATCTGTGAATGTGCTTCAATTCGGGCATTTTCTTTAGTAAAATGAAAGTGGTCCGCATGACGGGGCGGAAGCGCCCCACACTTCCGGTTTAGGTTGGACCGGCCTAAATCGATCCAATATATAAGGCAGAGTCTGGTTAACCGGACTCTGCCTTTTTATAACAAACTTAAATATTTGGATAAATCACCCTTATTATCAATTATAATATTTTCTTCTCTGTATTTCCTCTTTCTTTTGACAAAGCTGTGTGTAAGACAAAGTGCCTGCTTCGTACATTTTTTCGTATTCTGCAAGCTCTTCTTCATCTTTATTTGCTTTTGAAACATCATCGTTTAACGGCGGAGCTAAAATTGCAACACCAACGGCAATGGGAAAGAAGAAAAAACCATACCAGAAAAAACCAAATCTGTTATAGCCCTTTTTTCCGGCAATTGACTGAGTTAATATACCCAAAAGAGTAAGTATTATAAAGAAAAACAAAAAAATCATAAGCGGAATTAAAATTGAAATAAGAAGAGACATTCCAAGCATAGCAATGAAAGAGTCAACTAAACTTTGTCCGTTTGAGGCAGTTTGTGGTACGTTTGTTAATAACAATTGATACATAGACTATTTATCTCCTTGTGAAAACTGATCCATATTCAACAATCTTTCTTTATCCTATTATTTATCATTCATTTCTGCCATAATATCATCTACCATGGCATCTGGCATATTTCAATCTATAACTTCGACATCTAATTTGTCTATAATTGCATCTAGAATCATTCTTTAATCTTCGTATTCTCGACATACAAAAACAATCCGCAATAATTCATTTTTCGATTATTACAAATTTCTTCATTCATACTTTTACGATTTTTTTGCTATAACATTAGTCCACTTTTCATTTTCTCTACCTGGACGAACATCAGTTGTGATTCCGCTGTCTATTATTTCAAAGCCTTTTTCTTCTAAGAATGGTATTATGCTTTTTTCAGTAAAATCAATAAAGAATCTCTCACCTCTTTGTGTTACACCATCTCCATATTTGAATGAAGCATAAAATATGCCATTAATCTTTAAAGCAGTATATACTTTAGACATTACTTCCGGTAATTCCTTTTCATCGGCATGAAGTAATGAGGCACATGCCCATACTCCGTCAAATTCCTCCTCAAAACTCATCTCCTCAAAGCGAATCTGCCATACTTCCTGTCCAAGAAGTTCAGATGCTTTTTGACACATTTCCCTTGAAGCATCAATTGCAACCACAGAAAATCCGTCTTTAATAAAAGCTTTGCTGTCTCTTCCACTCCCACATCCAACATCAAGAATTCTACCTCCATCAGGAATATGCTTTAAGAAGCGATTGCGCCATTCAGACATGTCTGCATTTACGGAGTTTTCATAAAAACTGTCCGCATTTATATTGTAATATTCTATATTTGAATCCATATTTCATCCTCATTATACATCTAATCTTTTAGCAAAAACATTTTACAAATATCTACAATTTACTGTAATAATTCTTAAGATCCTGATTCATCTGTCCCTTTATTCTCTCTATATCATCATTAGACAACCTTGAAAATAAAGCATGATTCATAGAGATTACTCCAAGGTCTTTGGAATAATACAGGAATCTTTTTCTCTCAAACTTTTCAAAAGGATTCGTTAACATACTGATTCTTATACTGTCTGTATCTTTAAGAGTTGTATCATTATACGGACACGTACCCCTATCCACCACCAATCCCTTATCGATTCTATTTTGATAAAACGCAATATAATCCGTAAGGATATCATTGATTTGTGCATCTCCGATAGAATCCATATGTTTCAAAAAAGAAAGAAGGAACGGCATTTTATATGACAACGAATAATCTCTTTCGTCAAGAAAAGCAAAAAAATCATCTCTTATGGTTTCATCGGTATGCTCTTGTATTTTTAATTCTATTCGATACTTTTCAGCATCTTCAGGGCTGAATAAATATATCATTTTAGAGCCAAATTGAAAACTTGCTGAAGGAATTATTTTCCCTTTCTTAACCCAAGAATTAACACTTCCCGTACTGACAAAAAATTTTCTTGCAAGCTGCTCAACACTAAGATAATTACCATATTTCTCATCAAAGGAATCTATATCTACTTCAACGATTCTTTCTACACGTTCTTTCATTCCACCAATTTCTATCATGTCACCAATATGATATTCCTGAATAATATCTCCAAAGGGAACATATAAAGAATTGTTGAAGATGGAATTTAACGAACAAGCTTTCACCATACCACCATATTCATCTACAACATCTATTACAAACACATTCTTCTTTGTATCTGTAAGGCGAAGGCCTCGACCAATCTGCTGAAGATAAAGTACTTTGGAAAGTGTTGGTCTAGCCATAACCAGTATTCCAAGTTCAGGATAATCCCATCCTTCCGAAATCATTTCACACGCGCACAAAAAACGTATTTCCCCAGCTTTAAAATCCGCCATGACTTTTTGCGGATTTTTTGTTTTACCCGTGTAAGAAGAAGCTGAAAGACATGCTTTATTTAATAATCTTTCCATTTCCTCGGCATGCTTGACATTTATACAGAAAATAACTCCCTGACGTTTTCCTAATTCACCCTCAGTAAAATACTGTTGCAAAACATCGACTATCAATTCGTTTCTGGATGTAACACGAATTGATTTTTCCAAATCAGCATTTACATAATCTTTTCCGTTAAAACGAACATGACTTAAATCTATATTAGTTTCAATACGATATACATTCGCTCTTGCTACTATTTCTTTCTCCATTGCCTCTTTTAGAGAAAGACCTGTATTGTAAGATCCAAATACCGATTCGAGTTTTTTCTTATCTGGTCTTTGATCAGTCGCAGTCAAACCGACAAGAAAATCAGGTTCAAAATATTGTATAACTCTTTTGGTAACAGGGGCTACAGCATGATGAGCTTCATCTACAACAATGTAATCGAAATACTTTGAAGAGTATTCCAAATAATGTCTGGACATATATTGCATTGTCACGATTTGAATATTGTTTTTTAATTCCGGCAATGCTTTTATTACTCTGTTTTCCCAATCCCTTACTATACTGGAATTCGGAGCCATTATAAGAACGTTTGTCTTTTTCCGACTTTTACAGAATTCTTTTATATCTTCTTCAACTATTTTTGATTTACCTGCAGCTGTAGGAAAAACAATTAAGAAAGCTCGAATCCCATTTTGACGGTTTTCTTTAATATGCTCTAATGTAATCTCCTGATGTTCATACAGTTTTACAGAACGGTTAACAACCAATCCACTCTCTTTAAAATCTGAAGAATTATTCCCTATGAATGAACGAATATCATCTTCGATTCTTTCATCGAAACTGCAATCTTCAGACGAGAAACGAAATAGTTTCATACCGGAGCGTACGCATGCGTTCTGTTTAATCAATTGTTTCCGATATTTCTCAATCCCAATAACCTGCGGGTGATGATATGTCACACCGTTTTCTTCTATAGCAAAAACCCCATGTCCCGTATGAATCACATAATCCAAAAAATAATTATTTCCCTTTTCATCCGAAAAACAATACTCTCGATTAAGGTATTTCACAGCATCACGACCATAGACATTTGTAAAATTCTTTTCGAATCGTCGTTCAAGCGGGGAGACATCAACATTATCACCACGATCAGCTATATTAACTATACTATCAGCTTCCATATCTGACTCTTTTGAGGAAAGGAACAGGTTAATCTTATCCTTATCTTCAGCAAGAAATCTATATACTTTTTTATACCTGTTCATATAATCATTTTGCTTATTGGTAATTAGAATATATGGAATCGAATCTTTTGATGTATTAATATCACAAATACCATAATCAATTATCAGTGCTGTATTTCCTGAAATCAAAAAATCTGTATGACCTCCGTTGCCATACATTACCTTTTCTTTTAAAGAGAAATCTTCAATTGCGATATTACTATCAATACCCATTTTCCTAATTAAACCTTCACTTAGACAACAATATTTTTTTCATTGATTTCTTTTGACAAAATAGACCATTCCTCTTCTTTTTTTCTTCCAAATCTTTGCATCTCTTTTTCTATGAGGCTTATCATTATAATTCAACCCTTATAGCACATCATATTTGTTTTTTCACAATCGTTCTATTAAAATGTAATGCTTTGCCCTTTATAATCAATAACTTTTCCACTAATTGTTATTTGTTTAAATTTCCACTGATGATACCGAAGATTAATAATATGCTTATTTTCTATAACATACATTGGATTTTCTTTTTTTAATATTTCATTTTTTACATCAATATTTACAACATTAACAGGGGAAACATTTGAACTATAATTCGATATGTCTCGCAATACTTCACTATTAGGTTTCATATAATCTGCAAAGCTATCTGTTTTTATTAATATGTTCAAAACATCATTATCTATTTCTATTTCTGCATTTGGATATTTTTTCCTAATAGTATCTATAAGCATATCATACGTCTTATATCCATAAAGTTTCTCTATATACATAATCGCGTATTTTTCTCCCATAATCCTCCTGAGAAAACTATTACCCTTAAAAATATCTGTAATATATGCTTTATACTTCTGCCGTAGGTTAAATTGTTTTTCCATAGATTTTAGAAGATCTTTGTTTAATGACTCATATTTCCATTTTTCTTCTTGTTCTGTCAATTCCCGATAAAATAAATAGTTTTCAAAAATAGCGATAAAGCATTTATTTATTATGGCTGACCGTATCTCCTCCGTATCTGATGCCATATCCAGAGTTTTACTGACTATTCGTTTTAATAACTGAATCTTGATAGAAATTACATAGTCAAATGTAAAAATATCCTCAACCGGATCCTTCTCACAATATTTGTCAAATATCTCCATTACAACTTGTACGAGTCCTATATAATGCTCCAATTCTATTGCATCAACAAAGGAGTCATTTAACATCGCTTTTATTTTTCCTTTGACAAAATATTCAAACTTTTTCTCCTCTGAAGTTGCTCTTCGAGATACACGATTAACCGATTCCGTTGGCACTTCTTCAACATCATTTTTTAGTCTTTCATCTTTATCAGAAAAAATCCCTATTCCAGATGCACCTATAAATCTTCGGACAAACATATTTCGGATTCTTGATACGGTGCACTGCTGCCGATATGCTATTCTGTATTCATCTGGAATCTCATAATCGATTACAAAATCTTCAGGCTCATAACCTTCCTGCTCCATCATAATCTGATTCATGTATTTAAGATTGTTCTGATGTTCCATCAAATCGCTTAAACATGTAGCTTCTGCCTTTAAATATTTGATTTGATATTCAATATACTTATCCCCAGAACACTCTATTTCATAATCATCAAGATTATCTCGATTGTTCTGCTTTTCCCTATAACTAGACAAGATAATAGAGCTATAAGTCCAACAACGAAGTTTCTCCTCTTTATTATCATATAAAATCGTTATTTCAAATATATCAGTAAGTAACTCGCAACATTCTTCTTTAATATATACAAGTATCTCATCATTTTTTATTTCATATTCCAGTTCTATGTCTTGAAATTTAAATATAATATCATCAATTTTCTTAGAATATCCAAAATGAAGTTCTATAGACTCCTTAATCTCTCCATACTTGAATGAAAAATTCGCAGACTTCGGAGATTCAAAAACCATCTTTTGGCTTGTGAAATCTTCTTCTGGTGATAAAAGCATATTATCAAAAAAATAATCAAAATCAGACAAACCGCCAACTTCAAGAAAATCGCACTCTATATTGCCTCCATCAGCAAAACTCTTCGTGATGGCTGACAAAGTACAATTTGAACTACCGTATAAAATATAAGATTTATCAACAGTCTTAAACAAAAATACTTTTCCATGGTAAAAATTTCCATTTGTAACTGTTGTATTATCTTTAAACCCTTTGAATGTATTTATCTTATCAACGATACCGTTTTTGTCATTATATTCAATCGGAAAAGTGCTGTATTTATTCTGTATAAATAGATTTACCTCTGCTTCGGGAAACATTTTTTTTAGTTCCTGTAGAGCAAGGAGCTCTTTATCGTAATAAGGCACAGCAACGCTAATTTTTTTTACATCACTTTGAATAATAGTATCAATTTGTTGCAGCAAAGAATCCTTTAAATTATTAAGAAAATACACTTCTCCATTCTTTTCTGCTCTATGGTAATAGATACGATCTTTTGCTGCTTTCAGAACTTGATTATCAAGTTTATAAGAAATGTCATTAATATCACTAAAAAAATCTATAGCCGACACTATAACATCCCGAAACTCCGGATGGTTAGAATCATAATCAAGGAAGTTAAATACTTCATTATTAGTTGCATAGCCAGAAGTTTTGATATTTGCACTTCCAATAAAAAGTCTAGCTTTCTTCTCCCCTAGAAGCAGAATCACCTTTGGATGGAAGGATTTCTCTATTTTCACCGGATTAACCATATATCTTCGTCCAATATGGCTTCCGTTATGCTTTAAATCAAATTCGTTAAGAGCATTAGTTAATTCTTTTGCATCGACAAATAAGGATATTGTTTTAATATCCTTTGCATTCAGACGATTTAAAACTGCCCTTTCAAAAAACTCTATTTCAAAATTGAATGTGGTCATCAAAGCAATGTCATAGCCTGAGTTTTTGGCAAGTTCATCAAGTATGCTATATCGTTTTTCTTCCCGTTCCATAAACTCCTCCTATAGCATATCTAAATCTCTCATTACTTGAGCCAGCTGTACCATCCTTATGTTCTGAAAAGCTAAAACAAAGTCATGTTTTTTTACATATCTTCCATTTACAATTTCGTAAAAAAAACCATCTCGGCCTTGAACCATTTTGTCAAAAGCCGTAAGATAATGCTGTTCAATTACCCAGCTTTGCATAATCGCCAATAGGAAATTTTCAATAGTCTTTTCCTTAAATGAATCAATCATGTCAAACAATTCATTCAAAGAAATCGAATGACTATCCGCGCCTAAATCAAAAAAATAATAGCATTTCCTTAAATCTGATCTGTCCCGAAAGTGATTGTATACGGAAAGAATTATTTTCAATCCATTTTCAATGCTAAATGAAGATGTATTCCTTCTTGCTGTAGCTGAAATCATAGATTCTCTATCTTCAAAACTATAGTTACATTCATCTATAACTTTTGATAAATTCCCCTGAAGATTCCAATTAAAGTCAGCCTGATTAAGGGTTTGAGAAATCCATTCATTTATTGTCAATGGTGCATTTAACTGTTCGAGCATATATTTCCAAAGCATTTCCAATCCACTAGTAAAATACATTCTTCCAATAACAATCTCCCAACTATTTGCAATTTCAGAACAATCTTCAGGAATTATAATATTTTTACCTGATGGCGATAAATGATCATAAAAAAGAGAACGACAAACAGTATTGTTTATATCATCAATATTATTCTCCTTTATAATTACTTCAAGAAACCTTGAGCACTCGCTTAACTGCCGACTTCTTGTCTTTAGTTGAATAGCTCGATCATCATCAAACATATAGTGTCGAAGAAGATTCTTACATTTTTCGAAGCCTTTAAGACCTAAATTGATAACTTTACCATATTCTTCAAGAACACTCCTTGGTACAGCATTATCTTTTCTACGATAAGATATATAGTATTCCGTATCTTTTATAACTGACTCAAAAGCCTTAGCCATTTCTTCCCCTTCTGGTCTCAATACCGGGAAAAGTAACTCCTTGCCATTATTAAGATCTTGATCCGTAATAAAATACATAGATAAACAACCCGCATTATAATATTGCATTCCTCCATATCTCGTTTTAAAGTATAAAGGATTAAATAAATATGGTCCTTTCGGATTCGTTTCGATATCAATTTGGGTCTGTTGTTTTCCGACTAGATTATTTTGATCAGATCCTTCATTCAACATCGTTGCCAATACAAAAAAATAATCCTGTCTTTTTAAATAGGAATCAAATGCCGAAACCGTATGATCAGGAATACCTGAATACTTATAAAAGTCATAATAAATCCAAATCATAAATGGCCAATAAAATGCCCTTTGAGTTACTGTGTTTACAATTGGGCAAATTTCTGCCTGCATACTTGCAGCAACGCCTTCTATGCCAAGGCAATCTCTTGATGTAAAGTTTTTAGATATATCGTTTAATTTGGGACCTTTTTTCATATTATTCTTACTTTCATTAAGTTATGTATGTGTAACCCATTTTATTAACCCCAGGGAGGATTCCCCTTATGTTTCCTTCTTCCGCCGTGGTTCGTTCCGGCATTCAACTGCCACATACTAGATCTTCCTTTTCGTCCTTTAGGAAAAATCAAACTAAGGATAATGTTGAATGGAAGTAATATTATCTGAAAAGGTAAAATAATAATCCACAAGATAATTGATATTAATCCTTTATTTCTTCTTGAACGGCTCATTGTCACTCCTTATTTATATAAAACTAGCTTACACTTAAATTTTATATGTTTTTAGGGGAATAGCCAACTGTTTAGGATAATATTCCCATATTATTATCATCAATATGGGAATATTTATATGTCAGACTATAAAACTCAATAAAAAAAGTCCACTTATTCGTATATTTAATATCAAACCAAAATACAAATAATATGAGGATAACTAAATGAAGAAAATCGTTTTTATAGCAGCAACACTGGCCTTACTTCCGGCATTTGCCTGCACCAGCCCCAAAGAAACTCTTGAAACTGTAGAACCCACTAAAATTGAAAGTAATACAACCTCCACATATGACATTGAAATCCCCTTCGATGACCCCATATTCTGTCAGATCATTGACGGCGAAGTGATTCCGGTAGAAGTAACACACGGAATCGGTGGAGAAGGCGGCTACTTTCAGTACAAGTCAAATGATCCTGCAATCATCGAAGATTATATCGAAGCATTCAGGAATATGAAGATAGAAGAAACGATCACCAACGAAGATGATTTTGTCTACATCTTCGACGGAATAAACGACTATATTTTCCGTCTCGATGACGGAACGGAAGTCCCCATTTCCATGGACTTAAGCGCATATGTTATTAAAGACGGCACGCAGTACGTGTTCGAATACTCCGAAGAATTGCTTAAATTGAACCAAATGTTGGAGAAGTAAAAGATTGAACCCTCGAATTCCGGCTCCAACAAAAAAAACCTCAGGCCTTTGCCTGAGGTTTTATAATCATATGCACTATTTCAAAGGTGAGACGAGACCTAAATTCTTGATAATGCTTTCAAAATCTTTGAGACCCTTTTCTTCGTCTGCATAGGCTTGTACCCAGAGAATGGAATTACCCTTCTGATAAACACCATCCATGTTTTGCTTTAAAGTCTCTTCGTTGCCGACTGCGTAATTGACTCCTGATCTGCTGCCTGACGTGTAGTTGTCATCATCAGATACTTTTTCTGAGATATAGTCAAACATATCGATTGCGTCCTTCTCATAACCAAGATTCAGAACATAGATACCGCACAGACTGCCATCTTCTTTGGATGAAGCTATAAAAAAGGTGCACTCTTCAATATTCCAGTCAGGTATATCCTGGAAGCGGAAAAGGATATTCTCAACAATTAATTCTATCTCTTCATCATCTTTTGTCGTGTAGTAGGCGCCGCCCTCAGCCTCGGGTGAGCGACCGTTTAATACTCTGGTAAGTTCGGTAAATTCTTCGAATTCTTCAGCTCCGTACTTATCAAATGCTTCACAAACACGTTCTGTGGAAAATTCTGCTTTTCCGCCGGAGCAGCCTGCGATTGCGAGTGTCAGTGCCAGTGCCATAATGCCTGCAACTGTTTGGGTAATTCTTTTCATTCCTATCCCTCCAAATTTTATACTGTTTGGAATTACACTTTATTTTAACATTATTATATTATGTTCTGAAGCATCATTCCACAGTCTTTTTAAACGGAAGTGATCGGAATTTATACAGATATTACTCTTCTCTTAACCTTACCCGAGTAACCTGCAATGGTTTTTGCATAAAGTCTTTCACAGGATTTAACAAATGCCTTTTCGGAAAAATCATCGAGTATAGTTTTTCTGGCTTTCTCTCCCATGGATAAACGTTTTTCTATATCGTCTGCAAGTACTGTGAGCTTTTCGATAAAATCATTTTTATCTTCGTAAACGAATCCGTTTGTTCCGCTCTGAATAACATCTATAAGACATTCGTCTTCATGGCATAAAAGGGGAAGACCGGAAACCATTGCTTCCATGTAAGTTAAGCCCTGAGTTTCGCTCTGCGAAGCACTTACAAAAACATCGCCGATAGTATAATATTCTTCGATCCTATCAGGTGAAACCATGCCTGTAAATATAACTCTGTTTTCAATACCGTTTTCTATGCATTTACTCTCCAGAGCTTCTCTGTGGGGGCCGTCTCCGACAATGATAAGGCGTAAATCGTTTACTCTTGAATCTGCGAGGAAATCGAGGATCTCTTCAAGATTTTTTTCTTTGGCAAGTCTTCCGACATAGATCAGTATAAATTCATCTTTTCCGATTCCGTATTCTTCACGAAGCTGTTCTCTTTTAGATGCGTCTACGTTTAAATACTTGTCAGTATTGATACCTGTGGGAATGACTGATAAAGGTGCGCTTATCTCATAATCTGTAAGCATGCGGTACATTTTTCCCGAAGGAACGATCATGTTGGAT
>JAEEGL013928699.1_pt1 | contig 17877 bp, 18 predicted proteins | sample 9134231 | NCBI WGS metagenome assembly JAEEGL01 (sample SAMN16246548, study PRJNA631951) | gut metagenome | biome: gut microbiome; feature: rumen; material: fiber-attached | host: Bos | place: Iran: Karaj | collected 2018-10 | reverse complement strand
GTCCAGGTTATTGCCGAAGACGTGCTTGAAGGCCCAGTCGCAAAGCAGGTCGATGTAGGGGCGGTCCATGACGTCGCGGACAAGTTTGAGTTTCTCCGGCTGAGTCAGGGAGCGATACCGCTCATATTCGTTAACGATGGCATAGTAGAGGCCCAGCTGCTCCTGGGACATCTGATCGGTGAGGATTTGAAGCTTTTCAGTCATGGCTTTTTTCCGGTGAATATCGGAAGAAATCCAATACGGGTTAGTAAGAAACGTATATTTTATATTTTTACCCCCTTGAAGTTGACGCAAGCGTGAAAGTCTGAATCAAATGCGGCACATGACCTGCCGGGGAATTTCTATCAATTTTTGCATAGAAAAAGAAGAAATATTTCCTTCTCTATGCAAAATTTGATATATTTGCCACAACAAATACAAAGACGTATGTTCATGGCCAATCCGCTTATCCAGTTTGCCGGGATGCCGGTATCGGGGGCAGAGGTGCGTTCCTGCTTTGCAGGAATGGCTTCGCCCCAGAAGAAGGTGCAGGCTCTTGAACACAGCGGGGAACTCATCCGCCTCAAGCGCAACCTTTTCATCGTGAATAAGGAGCTGACGGGAAAGGATCCGGACGCCAGGCTGTGCGCAAACCATCTTTACGGCCCCTCCTACGTGTCGCTGCAGTGGGCGTTGCGTTATTATGACATGATTCCGGAACAGGTAATCACCATGACCTCCGTCACGCCCAAGCGTTCCCGATCCTTCAGCACCCCAATCGGATACTTCTCCTACATGCAGGTCCCCATCCCGTATTTCCCCATTGGTGTAAGGAGCATGGAGGAAGGTGGTGTGCGTTTTCTCATGGCCAGCAGGGAGAAGGCTCTCTGCGACACTATTCTGTACGACAGCTTCGTTCCGCACCAGTCTTTGAAGGCGCTGGGGACATATCTGGAAGAAGACATGCGACTGGATATGGATGTCCTGCCGGATCTGGACGCTTCAATCATCGAGCAGTGCGCCGGCGCCGGACGCAAGGCTGGAATATTGTTAAACTTGGTAAAACTGATCAGACAATGACCCTATACGAATCAATGCTGGCAGACTATATTCAGGCCGGTGGCGGTACGGCCACCCCGAATGCTGAACAAGAGATTTGCCAAAAGATTGCCTTGGCCGGGCTTCGGAGGGGCGGCTTCTTCGAGCATGCGGCCTTTTACGGCGGCACATGCCTAAGGCTCTTCCACGGGTTGCCCAGATTCTCGGAGGACATGGATTTCTCCCTCACGGAGAAGCGCAGCGACATTCATCTGGATAATTACTTTGATGCCATCCGGGAGGAGTTCCTTCTCGCTGGGTTCGACGTCATCATCACCAAGAAGGACAAAAAAACTTTCGGTCGCGTGGAATCGGCTTTCCTGAAGGAGAATACGGAAGCCTACGACATCAAGTTCCAGACAAAGAAGACGGTAAAGGTGAAGATAGAGATGGACACGGACCCACCGCTGCTGTTCGACACGGAGCAGAAGTTGCTCCTTCAGCCCTACTCCTTCATGACCAGATGCTTCACGCTTCCAGATCTCTTCGCCGGCAAGATGCATGCGTTGGTTTACCGGACATGGCAACGCCGCGTCAAAGGTCGCGACTGGTTCGATTTTGAATGGTACGTGCGTCGGGGCATCCCGCTAAGTTGGACTCACCTGCAGGCTCGCATCAAAGAGTTTAGCGGCGAGGATGTGAGCCATGATGCGTTCGTGCAATTGCTTCGTCAGAAGATAGTTTCCACGGACATAGAATCCGTCAGGAAAGATGTCCTTCCCTTTATTGATGAGCGTCAGGCCGATCTGCTGGAGATTTGGACCACGGAATACTTCCTGCAATTGGTAGACCTCATGAAAGTCAGCCAATAACTGCCGTCACATCATGTGGGAACGTGTCAGACCGTGACCCTGCCGTGGTATGATAATTATGTCATGCAATGCTGGGGCGCGCAGGGGGGAGATATTGCGGACGGTGCTGCCTATCCGTATGGGGGGCATGGAGGATATACACAGGGGACATTGGCTGTTCCCAAAAATAGAAGTCTTTATGTGTATGTGGGAAGAAAAGGCAACAGAACTGCCATGGAAAGATCCTTTAACGGAGGCGGACAACTCGCCGCGATTGATGGCGGATGCGCTTCTGGTGGCGGTGCGACAGACGTTAGACTCATTGGAAGTGGCAACGATTGGGCCAATTCTTCCGGTTTATTAACGAGAATCATGGTTGCGGGCGGTGGCGCTGGCGCGGAGCGAAGTAGCCTTGCAGGTGCAGCTGGAGGGCTAAATAGTTACGATAGTAAAAACATAGATTTTAATATTGCTACGCAAATGAAAGGATACAGAGTTGGGTACGGCGAGAATGCCGACTTCCACGTTACTGCAAGTGGAGCGGGCGGAGGGTATTTGGGCGGCATAACAGGCGGAGCGATAGGATATTCTACTTCTGGGGTACAGCTAAGTTCTGCAGGGGGTTCCTCATTTATCTCTGGGCATAGTGGATGCGTTGCCATGTCTTCGTTTACAACCAAGACAAGAACCATTTTAGATAACTACACCCATACTTCTGTGTCTGATTATTACGATGATGTCGTTTTTAAAAATAATAATATAGTTATATATAATGCAGAAGACTATGTGTTCCAGAACACCAAAATGATTGATGGGCGCGGATATAGCTGGACAAATGTAAAAGGAGCCCTGGAGCAGATGCCCACCCCGTCAGGAGGATTATATACCTCCGGGACAGGCCATACCGGCAACGGTTATGCGAAGATAACTTCGCAGTAGGCCGTTATTGTGACACAATCTTAGCGTAGCCATTCGTCTGATTCGCATTCACGTAGCCTGGATTGGTCGGCAGGCTGGCGCTGTCTCCCGCAATCGTGCTAGCACTGGTAAAGACATACTGGACATTGTTGTATTTTAGGATCGAATTGTTATCGCCCCTATAGCCGCTAGGTGCAATGCATCCGGACATTCCCGATATAAATGAGGACCCGCCACCGCCGCCACCGTGGCCACGATTGGCCGCCGCTCCTCCCCAGTATCCGGATCCGCCACCGGGAGCGCCAAAATTAGCGTACTTTTTTCCGTAATGGTAGCCTCCATAACCTAGTCCACCACTATTGAGCTTCTCGTTATTGATGTTGACGGCAGCTTGTCCATCGCCGAGGCCGACACTTCCGCCATCTGTCTGCGTTCCGCCAGTTCCCGAGTAACCCGTCCCGGACCATGTGTAACCAGGGACCTGATAACCGCCCGAACCATTCAGACCGCCACCGGCGCCGCCAACACTTGGCGTTTGGTTATATTGGCCAGAGCCTCCTCCGGCTCCGGCAACAATTATTCGGGATAGGATAGAATCACTGTTATTCCAGTTTTTAGAAGCATTAACAAATACCCTGATATCCGTACTGCCTCCGCCCCCATAGCCAAACTGTGTAGGCCCGATATAACCATCGCCTCCACCATTCCATCCCCCCGTCGTGGAGTCAAAAGCAACGCCACCACCCACAAAAACATACAAAATCTTGTCCTTTGCCAGTGTGATGGCGCCCGTCGCATATCCACCCAGCCCACCGATGCCGCCGTAGGTACAGTTCGATCCTTTTCCTCCCCAGCACTCCATCTTATAGCTGTCGTACCACGGCAGGGTCACGGTCTGACACGTTCCCACATAACTAAACAGTGCCTCAAAGTTGGCGGCGGTGCGGTCACTCTGGATGTCGATGACCTTGTATTTTCCGTAGCCGATGTCCGTGCCGGAGGTCTTTGCCGACCAGTAGTCCTTCTGATTGGTGTTGCAGGTGAACGACATGGCCGTGTTGGTGGCGGCGGCCGTCGCCTTGACGATGTGCCAGTACTGGCTGCTGACCACGTAAGGCTTGTTACCCGTGAAATCGCTCGACGCCGTGATGGTCGCCGTGCCGGAAGTGCTTGACGTGTAGGAGCCGTTCGCCTGGTTGTAGGTGTAGGTCAGCTTGTTAGCCACGCTCTTCGTCGTGGGGTTCAGCCGCACCAGCCCCATCTTGTGCGTCATCGTGACCGTGGGCGTCGCCCCCGCCGAGATCATGCCCAGCTGCAGGTCGCTGCCTTTGTAAGCGGTCACCGTCTGCTGATCGTTCTCCACAGTCCACCCGGCCGACAAGTTCGCGAAGGACTGGGGACGGAACGTGTCTGTTCAGTTACAGCGGAACGTGTCAGCAATGGGTGGCGCCGCACGCTGGCTCGTACACAATGGAATGCTGGGGAGCCCAAGGCGGAGACCAGTCAAGAACGAACTATGCTTCAGGAACCGGATCGGGACCCACACCTTATGGCGGTAGAGGCGCCTATGTCAGCGGGCAGATTGTATTATCTGATCAAACGACATTGTATGTGTATGTAGGAGAAGAAGGAGGATATAACAACACTTCAACGTCATCGACCTTTAATGGTGGAGGATATGGAGGTGATACTTCCTGGCGTCCCGGTGGCATTGATGGCGCGGGTTCACGAGGCGGTGGCGCAACAGATATAAGATCCATTAAGCATTCCGGCAGCGACGGTTGGAGCGGTAATACTTCCCTTTTATCTCGTATCATTGTTGCAGCCGGCGGAGGCGGCTGTACGACATATGGAGTACATGGGGGCAGAACAGGAGATGGAAGTGGCGGGGCCGCCGGCGGATTAATTGGATATAGTGGCTCTATTACTGTTTATGGTAGCACATCGACTGCCGGGTGTACCCCTGCCGCTGGAGGAAGTCAAGTGGGAGGCGGTCTAGGCTTCTTGTACAATGGCTCGCCAAGCTATAGTCAATCCGGTGGTCTTGGTTATGGTAATGGTAGTATTAATTTCGGTAGTGATGGTCATAGAGATCCTGGTGGTGGTTCCGGTTTATATGGTGGCGGCTCTGGCGGAATAAAAGGTGGTAGTCCCGTCGGGTCTGCAGCAGGAGGCTCCTCTTTCATCTCCGGGCATCCCGGGTGCGCGACCATCACCGGTTATACTTTTACATCCACTAAAATGATCGACGGAAAGGGGCTTTCGTGGACGACCGCCGGCCAGACCACGGGCGGATCGGCAGAACGCATGCCAACGACCAGTGGCGGGCAGGAAGCGTTGAATACAGGCCATTCCGGGGACGGCTATACCATAATTACTTACGTCAAGCCCTAGGGCTTGACGTAAGTAATACGAGCATATCCATTGCCTGAATGTCCCGTCTCATTGCCGCCGGTCGGCGATTCAAATGATGACGTGCCTGCGGTAGTTGACCCTGAAACCAGGGAGGTATTGACGTAACCTGAACCGCCACCGCCGCCTCCGCCATAGATCGTTCCTCCATATCCGCCTGCAATACCTCCGTAGAAGCCACCACCGCCGCCTCCGCCAGGTTGATTCCCGGTATTATTGTTGCGAGTTCCACCCTGACCAAATACCGTTCCGTTGCTTGATGATTGCCCTCCGGCATACCCCAAACTCGGATTGCCATTGCTTGCTCCTCCATTGGTGCCGGAAGTTCCGCCTCCGGCACCGCCATGTCCCTTAAATGAGTTTGCTGCCACACATCCACCCCCGCCTCCACCAGCGACGATCAGCAATTTAGTAGCATAGTCACTGCTAAAAGCCGTCAATAATCCCGTCTTCAATCCGATATGCGTCGCGCCTCCTCCAGAGCCGGCACGACCATACCATTCCGGATGTGTTTTTCCTTCAAATATTGAATTCCATGCTCCTGCGCCGCCGCCATTATATCCACCGGGTGTTACTTGGAAACTACCCAGCGCTCCATTCCCACCTGCACCTCCGACAGTCACATAGCAACTATTATTGACGGCTAAGGTCTTGGTGCAAATAGTATATCCACCCTTTCCTGCGCTCGCCACAAAAGCGGAAGCATCATATCCAGTTTTATATCCCGTTCCGCCTCCCGCTCCCCAGCATTCCATTGTGTACGAGCCAGCGTGCGGCGCCACCCATTGCTGACACGTTCCGCTGTAACTGAACTTCCAGATCTTCTTGTTGAAGGCGTTGGTGTAGTCGGGCGAGGTGATTGTGAAGGACTTGTAGGTGCCGGCTGTACCGGTGGTTGTTGCAGCGCCACTAACCGACCATGCGTAGAGCTGCGTGCCCGACGACGCCGAGATGGAGACGGAGCTGTCGCCTGGCTGGGCCATATAGAACAGCGTCGAACCGCTCTTGTACGGCTTGTTCGTGCTCGACGTGAACGTCGTCGAGGCGTTCCAGGTGACGGTCGTACACTCGGCCGTGATCCGGGTCCATTTCTCGCCCGAGGCACCACTGTTGTACGTGTTGCCGTTATAGACGATCACATTGTCGGCGGTGGAAGCCGCGGGGACAGATGCCGTCAGCAACCCCATCTTGTGGACCATTGTGAAGGCGGTGCCGCTCGCTTGTGCCGTCTGCAGGTCGCTCGACTTGTAGCTGGCCGCATTGGCAGTGCTCTGGTCCGTCGCCACCGTCCACCCGCTGATAACATTCGCGAAGAATGGGCCGAAAGGCCGAAGGGATCGGGCCTTCGGGCGGGTGGGGTCACAATCGGGTAACGGCGCCGCGCCGCCAGGCCTCCGTCGCTGCACCGCATGACCCCATACCAGCCTCGCCAGAGTCCCATTCCTTCCCCCAAAACCGAATCACCGCCGGGTAACAATACCCGCAAAAACAGAGGATTTCTTCTGAAAAGTTTGGAAGATATCGAAATCCTTCATAACTTTTGCAGCATAGTACAACGAATATGGCAATACGTACCAGACAAAGCCAGGCAAGGATGAAGCGGGAAAACAAGATGATTTTCGCTTCGTCCTGTATCGAATCCGCCGCCCGACAGAGGAATGTCTCCAGTGCCGAAATGTACTCGAGAATGAAGCGGGTGGGCCTGATTGACGGGTTTATCCTGAAATGCTACGACGGACTTCATACGCAGAGCCGTCAGCACGTTACGGAGGATGTGCTCGGCGCGCTGGATATATGGGAAGCAAAAAAGGGAATGGCGAAATGAGGAAGGTGTACCACGGCGCAACGGAAGTACCTGACATTCAGGAAATCAGTAACCGTAAAATAATACGACCATGCTGAGTGATTTGCTGATGTGGAACAAGATCGGCCGGGTGGTGACGCTGCTCTCCGAGCGTCTCGATATTCCGCCGGAGCGCGCGTTGGATTTGTTCTACACGTCTCGGACCAACGAGCGCCTGCACGACCCATCGACGCTCCTCTACACCTTCGGGGATCGGTATATTGTGGACGAAGTCATCCGGGAGATCCAGAAATAATCCGCTAGCCCTAGTCGAGATCTACGGCACGAAAGTGATGCGTGCGTAGCCGTGGTTGTTAGAGGCGGGTTTCGTCGGGAGCCCAGGCTTTGAGGCGGTCGTCTTCATCGAAGCGGGTCTTGATGAATTGCTGGAGGAGTGTCGATTTCCCGACGCCTTTCGGTCCCTTGATCACCAGCAGCCGTGCGTCCCAGTTCGCGCGCTGCATGAAATCCCGGATATACCCCATGGGCACATTCGAGAGGTATACGTCATGTCGTTCAAATAGCCGTTCCATATCTTGCATGCCAATTGTCATTCTCGCCTTGTGTGCAAATCGCGAATAACACATAAGGCCGCCTGGAAAGACGATGGCGACTCGATTCTTGGAAAAGTGGGAGAATTTTCGCTAATTTTGTTGGAAAAGCGTTAGATTTGCCATTGAAATTCGATGGAAAAGCGTATATTTGCACCAACATAAAAGCCGGGAAATATGCTTAGAAGAAAGATTCGCCCCATCATTTTCAATCACTTGGCGAGCCGAAACACGAAGATCATGGTCGTTGACGGTGCCCGCCAGATTGGCAAGTCATACATCATCCGGAGCGTCGCGCAGGAGTTGTTCCCCAACTACATCGAGATTGACTTCGTGAAAGACAAAGCCGGCGATCAACTCTTCGCGAACGCCCGGACGACGGAGGAGTTCTATTTCCGGCTCAGCACCGTCGCGGGCGACAGGATGACCGGGACGAAGGACGACACCATCGTGTTCCTGGATGAGATCCAGGCATACCCTCACTTGCTTACGCTGTTGCGCTTTCTGCGGGAAGAGGGGCGATATACCTACATCGCCAGCGGTTCGCTTCTGGGCGTCGCCCTGCGCAGCACGCCGTCCGTACCCGCCGGAGACATCCTCATCCAGCACATGTACCCCCTTGACTTCGAGGAGTTCCTCTGGGCGAATGGATTCTCGGACGAAGCCGTCAGCGCGCTTGAACGAAAATTCGCCGCGCGGGAGAGCCTGGACGAGGCGATGCATGAAAAGATGCTGGACCTGTTCAAGAAATATCTGCTGGTCGGCGGCCTGCCCGACGCGGTGAAAGAATTTCTCTCTTCGAGAAATATGGTCGCGGTGCGGGCGATCCACGATGCCATCCACACGCTGTATGGCATCGACGCCGCGCAGTACGACGAAGACCATAAGCTGCAGATTGCCAGGATCTACAACATGATTCCGTCCCTGATGGCCAACAAAAAGAAACGGATTGTTTACAAAGATATCGCGGAGAAGGGGGACAAGCGCAGCAGCGATTATCGGGAGGAGATTGATTATATCATCGGCGCTGGGATCTGCCTGGATGTGAAGGCCATTTCTTCCCCCGTTTTCCCGCTGAAGGAATCGGAGAGCAAGAATCTTCTCAAGTTATACATGAATGACGTCGGTCTGCTGACCGGCGAGTTGTATAAGTATAACATCGACGCCGTCATGAACGACCGCCTCAGCGTCAACCTGGGCAGCGTCTATGAGACCGTCGTGGCGTCAGAACTGAAGGCGCACGGCATCAAGCAACTGTTCTACTACGACAACAAGGCGCACGGCGAAGTCGAATTCATCTTGGATGACTACGACAACGCAGCCGTCCTGCCCATCGAGGTGAAGTCGGGAAAGGACTACACCATCCACCGGGCGCTGAATACGTTCCTCTCGAATCCCGACTACCGCGTCAGACAGGCATACGTGCTGTCGAACGCAAGGGAAATCTCTCAGAAGGGGTGCTTGACCTATCTGCCCGTCTATTTCACCATGTTCATCAAGGAGAATCCTCCCGAGAAGGTGATACTCTGACGCGTCCTTACGGGTTGGTGTAGGAGATGCGGGCGTAGCCGATATGTTTAGTTGACGGTGGTGCAGACAATCGTTGCTCTTCCGGCGCCTGTGTTCCCGGAGGTTGAGAGGGAAACATTTGACAGATAGAAAGAAGTACTCGGTTTATACTCGGAGCTTGGATAATAGGTGTTAAGGCTGCTTGTTGTGGTCCAGGCATAGGAAGAACCGCCGCCACCGGCTCCGTTTCTTGAGCCGTAGCCTCCAAAGCTGCCCCCGTACCAGCCGCCGCCACCGCCGCCGGCAGCTTCGTATTCCCAGGTGGCATTATGATACATATCCATCGAGCCGCCATACCCGAATCCGGGCGCCGTATAGCTTCCAGTCGCACCTGGTGAAGTTGCAAGATAGTAAGTCGGAGCCTTTCCGCCTGCGGACAAGGTCCCTCCGCCGCCCGGGTCGTCGGCTCCCGCGCCGGCACACCCATACCAACTGTTCGCCGCATTCCCGTAACCATTCCCTCCGGCAGCGCTTCCGGTTTCGCCGGTCCAGTTAAAGGCTCCTCCGCCCCCACCGGCGACAATGATTCGCGAATACAGATGTGCGTTTGTCTTCCAATTGCCCGTCCCCGCATTCTGAAGCGCGATATCCGTGGCGCCTCCGCCGCCGCAGGATACGGATCCGGCTTTAATCCATTTGTTATTGTCAGAATGAGTCGGTTGATGCATGTGTCCACCACCGTTCCAGGCATCAGCGCCGGTCGTGTTCCCTTGCGCTCCGACATATACATACAGTGCCGCGTTTTTGTTGAGATCGAGTTTGCCCGAAACAATCGCGCCACGGCCACCTGCCAGGGTCGAATTCACACTGCCTCCTTGTGCGCCGTAAACGGTCAAAGTATAATTGCCATACCATGGTATCGTGAAAGTCAGCGGCGTGCCTGAATAGGTAAAATTCGCTACAATATTCGCACTGTTCCGGTCACTTTGTATAACGGTTTTTACATATTGCCCGCTATATAATCCGCCCCCGACATTGACATCGCTCCAATATTCTGTTCTGGCGGTTGACGCGCATCCGAGTTTGATATTGCTGCTCGCAACCGTACTGGAACAGGGCCGGAGATAATAACAATCCGTATTGGCCGTAGAAGCATTCAGGAGCGTGCTGGTATAGCCGGAAGCGGTGTTGAACTCACGGCAAGGATAGATGGTCACGGTCCCGCCCGAGGTGCTGGAGGCGCAAGTTGCATTGGTCGTCCTCGAACTTGTGTCGTATGTTAGCGTGAGCGTTTTGGCCACCTGCTTCCCGGTTGTCATATCGACAACGAGCAGTCCCATCTTGTGGGCCATGGCGAAGGTCGGCGAAGCCCCCGTCGTTTTGCAGGCCTGGAAGTCGCTGGATTTGTAATTTGCGAGCGCGGACTGGTCCGTTGCGACAGTCCACCCGCTGATAACATTCGCGAAGAATGGGCCGAAAGGCCGAAGGGATCGGGTCTTCGGGCAGGTGGGGTCACAATCGGGTAACGGCGCAGCGCTCCTCGGCCCCCAGCCGCGGCACTACAAACCGCGATCCAAGCTACCCCGACACGCGTTAGCTCTGCCTCGGCCGAATCACCGCCGAGCAACAATTGTACCCATGCGACGGTCTACCTGGCGATGGCAGTAGCAGCGAAGTTTGGAGATGACGTGCGTCAATACGTCCTGCAGATCCACTTCTCCAGGAACAAGTCTGCAACGCGGTAAATCTTGGCTCGCCCATGATTCTCATAGGTAAGGAGCTGCTTTTCCAGCAAGGTGCTGATGGCGTACTGAACAGAACTGGGAGATTTAAGCGCATGCTTCTTTACGAATCCGACGGAAGTTACGCCACCGGCCTTACCCTCCCGGGCAATGGCAATCAATGTCTCCTTCTGTTGGTAGTTGAGTTGGTTCATCACGGAGGCGAACGATTGGTCCTTTTGGTCCAGGATATCGCTTAGGATTGCATTGATACCGGCCTCGTCTACGGTTCTCTCCGGGTCAAGATAAGCAAATGCGTTATGCAGTACGTTGTGCACGTAGTACGTATGCCCTTCGAACAGGTCATAGGTGTATGCTGCCGATTCGGGTGTTATCTTGCGGCCATATTTCGCAAACTGCTCCTGTGCAAATGCAGTATAGATGTCCTTGGGAATGCATCCCAGATAGGCCTGCTCTGCGCTGTTGTAGAATGGCTTGGCCTCGGAGTTGAACATATTCTCCAAGATATGCCGATTGCTGCCGGCAAAGATAAACAGGCAGTTATTCATCTGTTGGATGTGTGCACGGAGTAACGCCTCCACATTCTTTTCGGGGTATTTCGTAATCTGCTGAAACTCATCAATGGCGAAGAGACATGGCTTGTCTGCATTCTCCAGATACCCAAAGATCTCCTCCAGCGTTAGTTCCGGGGCATGGATGTCTCCCAGCTTGACATCAAAACGGGGAGATCCGGAAACGGGATCATAGCCAAGACCACCTGCCAGGGAGTGCAGTCCGGCGAGAAATTTGTCAAGTGCCGCCTTTCCCTTGGGGACCAGAACGGAATAAATCTCCTTGCCAAGGAACATGACCAACTCGTGTAGACTGGTGGTCGGATAAATATCCACATAGAAGGTGTAATAGTTATCCTTGATAGCAGGTTGCTCAAACACGTGGCGTATTAATTGGGTCTTGCCCATCCTTCGAGGCGAGGTCAGCAGAATATGAGCGTTGAACTCCAATGTGCGCACCATCCATGCGGTCTCCTTTTCGCGATCGCAGAAGAATGGTTCAGGAATGATACCTGTGATATAGAACGGATTCTCCATCTGGCCACTATTTTTTGCAAATATAGCCAGCCTTCTTGAAATATACAAATCCTAATATAGGAAATCTATATTTGCCTTTAATCCTCCAGCGGACAGACGGTGATGATGATATAGCCGGTGCCAGTGTGGCCCGTTTCCGTGCCGGAGCCGGTCAGGCTGCCTGCCGGCGAGGGGATGGTCTGATTGCCTGCCGACAGGACCATGCTGTCCGTGTGGTAGCAGCCGCTGAAGCCGGTAAAAGCGTAGGTGTAACCGTCAATAATTGAGTACGCACTATTTGTATGAGCTCCTGTGCTGCTGTTTATGCCGTTACAACCTGTGAATCCTGTCATGAAAGAAGACCCGCCACTACCACCGGAATGATATTTTCCAGCTCCGCCATACCACCCTCCGCCGCCGGCGGATTGAATATGTAGTGTTCCGCCAACACCAACTCTCGCGTAGCCAAACTGGCCATAATACGATGCCCAGTCAGTATCACTTCCATACTGGCCATGGCCAATGATTGTTCCACCGGCGATTTGTGATGCACCGTAGCAATCATGATACGATCCCTTATCGTGATTGATTGACTGTCCATTCCCCCCGTTCAATCCGCCGCCGTATCCGCCATCACCCTCGCCCCACCAGGTGCCGGCAGCCCCACTGTCCGACCATCTATTATTAGCTCCACCTCCTCCAGCAGCGACTATAATTCTGCTTCGGAATGAAGCTGTACCACTCCAGCCACTTGACGTTGCCGCACTCAACCTGACATCAGTACTGCCGCCGCCATTTGCGCCCAGACCGCTTTGGCCATCGGAGATCACACCGCCACCATTGTATCCTGCCTGGTCTCCTGTATAAAGGTACAGCGTCCTGCTGGAGGTAAAAGAAATATATCCTTTCACATATCCGCCTCTCCCTCCATAGTGTGTTGTTGCGGCGTGGTAAGACTCAGCAGCACGATAGTGGTCCGCTCCTTGAGCTCCCCAGCATTCGATCTTGTAGGTAGTATTGGCCTGTGCTGCAAAAGTCTGCTGTGCGGCACGGTAGCTATAAGCATAGGCCTTGTAGTAGTAATTGTTTGCCCAAGCCACGGATGCCGTCAACTCTGCGTAAACGCCATTGGAGAGGTTGGAGGCCGGTGTCATGCTATTCCACTTTCGGATCCCTGCCGTTGACGTCGCGAATGATGGTTTGGTTGCTTTCTGGCCTACGAAATAGTATTTCCCATCGGTGTGGGAATACGGGATGTTGCCCGTAAAAGCGTTCGATGCCGTGATGGTTATCTTGGTGCTGTTGGTGATTCCGTCGGTGGCCTCGTTGTTCACATAGTCGGTATAAGTTGTGTTCACCTGCTTGGTCCCCAGCGTGATCCGCACCAAGCCCATGCTATGGGCCATCGTAAAGGATTTCGTGGCGGTGCCGGAGGCCTTGGCGACCTGCAGGTCGCTCGATTTATAACTAGCCGCATTGGCCGTACTCTGGTTGGTCTGCACGGTCCACCCGCTGATAACATTCGCGAAGGATGGGGCGAAAGTCCGAAGGGATCGGCCCTTCGGCCGAGTGGGGTCACAATCGGGTAACGCCGCAGCGTCGCCCGGCATCGATCATGGCGTCCCCGAGCCCCGCTCCAGCCCCGCCGGTGGCCCATTCCTCACCCAGAAAACGAATCACCGTGGGGTAACGTTGAGCGCTGCACTACTACTTCTCGCACGGCGCAATTACTTGACTCGATCTCGTTGGAAAAACTGCGGCGAACCCCTGGAAACTCGTTTTTAAAATTACGACAAAGCTTTGTAAAATCATTAAGAAAAGTGCAGCTTTGCCTCTGATCAACGTTTTGGATCATGCTGTGAGTGAAGAATATAAGGGCATCCTGAAGGTGTACCGCGACGTTATGGTCAGGTATGCTCCGGACAAAGACAAGCCCCATATCCGCGAGCGCTTCAATTCCATCCCCCAGCAGCTGGCCAAGGAGATTCTTACGCCACGGCGCTCGGCATAACTTGATTGATCGGTGTCTTTCGCTTCCCGTACACAGCGGCATCTTTAATCTAGTTTTGCTCGAGACACGTGGGCAAATGTTATTCGGGCGAATCCATTTCCCCAATTACCTTTCACGTTGCTAGTCGAGGTGAATGACCCGGGAGCGGGTATGGTTGCCGTTGCCGCTTCGGGATTGCCTGCAATAGTTGCCGAAGGATATCCTACGTCAGCGGCACAACCCGTACCCCCTCCGCCGCCAGACGAGAAAGTATTGGCGTATCCGCCGTACCAGCCGCCGCCCCCGCCACCAGCATCACCTCCCGATGCGGATTCCCCTACTCCTTGTGCATAGCCGGGATATGTAACGCCAGGAGTGTTGTCTCCACCACGCATTCTTGGTATGGGGGAGTCTGATGCGTTGGTCAATCCGTTTCTTAGCCCCTGCCCACCTTGAGATCCGCCGCCATATCCTCCAGTTCCATCATTACCACCTTTCCAGTAACCGGAGGTGTTAGTGCCTCCTCTTGCATCGTCAGCGCCACCTCCACCGCCGGCAACTATCAATGTCCCGGTTGGAGACCAGACTGAATTCACAGGCCTTGACGGATTCTGCGTGGTTGATATATGTGTCATGCCTCCACCACCATACCCCTCACCACCAGTCGACGAATAATACAAATAGCCATATCCGTCTCCACCGCCGTTCCAGCCGCCCCCGTAGGCCCCAAGTCCGGTCCCATTTGCAGTTTCTGTTGACTTCCCCTGGCCACCTACATAGACGTAGATATTTCTGCTTGCGGCAAGTGATTTGTGTCCATATGAGTATCCGCCCAATCCGCCGCAAGAGCCGATAGACGATCCTGTTACAATCGGATTGGCTGGCTGATTGCCACCACCGCTTGCTCCCCATACCTCAAGCTTATAGCAAGCATACATGGGCACTGTAAATGTGTAGCCGGCTGTTCGGTGTGCGAATATTGCCGTAAATGTCAAGATGTCTCTTGGGGAAGCATTATATGAATAGTATTTGCCGGCCGAAGGTGAGCAATCGATGTCCTGTACCCAGGCATTCTCCTCAGCATCTTGCTCAGTGCTATCGAATGTCCAGGTCTGTCCTGGTTTAACTACGAAATAACATACGTTTGCTCCATCCTTATTCCACATGATGTTTGTTTTGAAACTACCGGAAGCGCGCACGCTTTTGGTCGAACCATCGCTTATATTCCCGTTTGGGTAAGTGCTGTTATAGGTGACGGTTCTGGATGTTTTTACCGTCTTTTGGACCAGGGTAATTACAGCAAGCCCCATCTTGTGAGTCATTGAAAATGAGTTCGTTCCTTTTGCCACCTGCAAGTCCTGCGCTTTGAGCAGAGCCGCACTGTTTTGTGTAGTCGCCACAGTCCACCCGCTGATAACATTCGCGAAGAATGGGCCGAAAGGCCGAAGGGATCGGGCATTTGGCCGGGTGGGGTCACAGTCGGGTAACGGCGCCGCGCCGCCCAGCCCCAGCGGCCACGCCGTGAAAACCCATCCCGGCCCCGCCGAAGGCCCATTCTTCCCGCCCCGCCCGAATCACCACCGGGTAACGGAAAACGCCAATTTTCCCTCCCACGCCTTGCGAACCATCCCACCATGAACGAATTTGTCGGAATTGATAAAAAAATCGTATTTTTGTGTCATGAGCAAGCGGGATGCCGACATACTTTTCTTCGTGGCCTTCTGTCTGGAGGGTTACAAGAACAAGCATGGACTTACCGGAGAGGCCACCTCGGTACTCTTTGATCAGCACGGGATTAAGCAGTACCTCTCGGACCATTATGATGTCCTCCACACGCAGGGAATGCCCTGGATACTTGAAGAAATAGAAGATAAGATAGCGCTATGATTCTTTACCACGGCAGTTCAGTAATAGTACGAGAGCCCCGCATCATTTCACCCACGCGGACGCTGGATTACGGTGTTGGTTTTTATACCACCACCTCCGAGCAGCAGGCCCGCGACTGGGCGATCCGCCGCCTTGGCGAGAAGGCGTGTGCCTACGTAAACGTCTATGAGTTTGACGAAGCCGCTGCGGCCCATCTCAAGCGCCTCAACTTCTCCAACCCACCGGGAGAGGAATGGGTGGATTTCGTCTATGCCAACCGCAACCGGCGCGGTTTTCAGCACGATAATGACCTGGTCTATGGCCCCGTGGCCAACGACCGCGTTTATGCCGCCTTTGCCCTCTATGAGCAGGGTCTCTTGAACAAACAGGAACTCATTGTGGAGCTCAAGACCTACACGCTCATCGACCAGATGGTCTTTCATACCGAGGCAGGGCTGGAGTATCTGAAGTTTATCGAAGCAAAGGAGGTGCAGCCATGAGAGCAGAAATCACCCAACAGAACCTGTACCTGATCCTGGCCGGCAAAGCGGCCGCCGTGGCGGCGTTCATTGCCGAGGAGGAGCATATCAGCCCGCTGGATGCCCTTACCAAGTTCTACGCTTCCGAGACCTATCGTCGTCTGGAGCGGGAAGAGACCAAATATTGGCACCTCGGTCCCGTTGCCCTGTATCAAGACTACTGCAAGGCGTAGGCCACCTCTTATTGCACCGTATAGTCCGGATTAATTGGGGATGTAAATGATTCGGGCGTAGCCATTACCCAGATGGCCATTCTCTGTCCCGCTTCCGGAGGTTTTTGGCATGCCGGTAGCAGTAGAAGCGCGAGAAGTTGTCCAAGCCTTTCCTTCTCCGTCGACCATTCTTGTTGATGTGAAATATCTGCCGGAGCTATGCTTGGAACGTTCCACAGAGTTGGCACTCCCCGCTGTACTCGCACCTGTTCCAGCAGCGTTTCTTGCCACACAACCAGCATGGCCGGAAATATACGAAGAGCCGCCGGAACCACCTTGACCGTAACCTTTAATTCCTCCGAAATAGCCTGAACCGCCGCCACCTCCCCAGCCATGTCCTTCCCCGATACTTCCATAACCAAAGTATCCCGGGCCGTTGTCTTCATAATAGTTTCCGGAGCCTGTTTGAGTCGCACCACTATTGGCCATACTTGCATAGGAGGAATTAGTGGATGTCCCCGAACCTCCTGTCAATCCTCCGGCATATCCTCCGGAAGTGCTATATAATGAATAGTGTTCGTATCCTCCACCCCCTGCGGCCACCATAACACGGGAAAGAAGATGTGCAGCAACATTCCACGTTGAATTAGTATTGCCTATTAGTCGTATGTCGGTGGCCCCTCCGCCACCAGTGCAATGATATCCTCCACTTGCTGGAGTCTGAGAATCGTATGTTGAAGAACTGCCCCATCCTCCTCCATTCCATCCACCGCCTCCAGTGGTAGGGGATGATGCAAATGGAACCCCAACTTCACCCACATAGACAAAAAAAGCATTACCTTTCGAAAGAGTCGTCCTTCCGTATGTATAGGCGCCACGCCCTGCGGTGCCGTGGGCCTTGTCTGTACCTCCACTTGCGCCCCAACACTCGAAGCTGAATATCCCCGCCTTGGGTGCCTCCCATTGCTGTCCCGAGCCGCTATAGCTGAACAACCAGGTAGCAGCAATAAAGTCTACGTCATAATCAACATCATAGGTCTCGTACTGTCCAGCCGTTGTAATGGCCACGCAATCCTGATTCCATGCATATTTATGGCTGGCTTCAACAGTGCTGGTTGCATACGACAGCGTTGTCACATTGGGCTTGACGATTTGATAGCAATTTGTCCCACTGACCAGCGGTTTATCAGAACTGGTAAATGTGGTGCTTCCATTCCATTCAGTATAGGTGCCATAAGACGAGACCGTCCATGTCTTTGAGACGCTGTTGAATGAGTTCCCGTCATAGACCAAATTATCATACACATTATGGGCGCTCATGGAAACCTTCACCAACCCCATCTTATGGGCCATCGCGAATCCAGAGCTGTACTTAGCCACCTGCAAATCAGAGGATTGAACGCCGCCGCTCTGATCCGTT
>JAEEGL012816454.1_pt1 | contig 17877 bp, 17 predicted proteins | sample 9134231 | NCBI WGS metagenome assembly JAEEGL01 (sample SAMN16246548, study PRJNA631951) | gut metagenome | biome: gut microbiome; feature: rumen; material: fiber-attached | host: Bos | place: Iran: Karaj | collected 2018-10 | reverse complement strand
TATATCGTCTCCGACCTTACCGATAAAGGCTACTTTGTGCCCCAGCTTCTTAAGCATGGCAAGTACATTACAGGGCGCACCGCCGGGATTCGCCTCATATAAAGCATTGCCTTGTCCTGATTTTCCATTCATGGTCATATCTATAAGCAATTCCCCCAACGCGACAACATCGTATGTTTTTTCCATTCGTTCTCCTTTCCCGGACCATTGTCAGTATGTCATATGACTTTTTTGTACATACCAATCGCTTATTTCAAAATACCATGTCTTTACTTAAATTTCTACCACAATTTTACTTAATTCATCGCGTGGTTATCGGCATGCCTGAGCAGCAACCACCGTTCGCTTCTTCGAAGCTCACGGGGCTGTTGCTTCGCGCCAGCCCCGTCCAATCAAAAAAAGAACCATCCTTCCGTGCAAGCACGGGGATGGTTCTTTTTCCGCTTGGACGGGGTTGCCGCTCAGCCTATCAACCTATCAGCCACATATACATCTCCTGATATTTCTTTGCTGACTGCTCCCATGAGAAATCAGCCTTCATACCGCGGTCGATGATCTTGTTCCACTCACGCTTCTTATCGTAGTATATATGCTCTGCGTAACGGATGGTCCTGAGCATCTCGTGAGCATTGTAGTTGGTGAATGAGAATCCGGTTCCCGTGCTGTCGTATTCATTGTAGGCCTGAACCGTATCCTTGAGTCCGCCTGTCTCACGCACGATGGGAACCGTGCCGTAGCGGAGAGCCATGAGCTGCGACAGTCCGCAGGGCTCAAACAGTGACGGCATCAAGAACGCATCACAGGCCGCATATATCTTATGAGACAGTGTATTTGAATAGAATATGTTACCGCTCACCTTATTGCCGTACTTCCAGTCAAAGTGACGGAACATGTTCTCATATCTCTCTTCACCGGTACCGAGCGCCACGATCTGGACTCTGTCCTGACACAGTTCATCCATCACATAGGCGATGAGATCGAATCCCTTCTGGTCCGTAAGGCGGGAAACGATACCGATCATCATTGTCCCGGCATCCTTATCAAGTCCAAGTTCCTCCTGGAGCTTTAACTTATTCTTGATCTTCTCCTTACGGACGTTGATCGCATTGTAGTTCTGCTCTATATATTTATCCGTCTCCGGATCAAACTCCGTATAATCGATACCGTTTACGATACCTCTGAGCGAATTGGCTCTGGCATTGAGCAGTCCGTCCAGTCCCTCACCGTAGAATGCGGTCTTGATCTCCTCTGCATATGTATCACTAACTGTCGTGATGGCATCCGCATATACAAGTCCGCCCTTAAGGAGATTGGCATCCTTATATGCCTCAAGCTTGTCCGGCGCAAAGTAGTAATCAGACAGCCCGGTTATCGACTTAACGTCATCCACGCTCCACTTACCCTGGAACTTAAGGTTATGGATCGTCATAACGGTCTTGATACCCTGATAGAACTCGCCACCTGCAAATCTCTCATGCAGATAAACGGGGATCAGTCCTGTCTGCCAGTCATGACAGTGGATGAGATCCGGCTTAAAATCTATGAGCGGAAGTGATGACAGTGCCGCCCTGCAGAAGAATGCATACTTCTCGATCTCCCACAACGGATCGTCGCAGTAAGGCTTCGGTCCGCCGAAATATCCCTCATTATCGATAAAATAATACTTAACTCCGTCATGCTCTGCTTCGAGTATTCCGACATAGACACTTCTCCAGTTGAAGTCCATGTAGAAGCTCTGGCGGAACTTAAGCTTATCCTTCATCTCCTGCTTCATGCAGGTGTACTTCGGTATGATGACCCTCACGTCATAATACTTCTTATCAATGCACTTGGGCAGTGAACCCACAACGTCCGCAAGTCCGCCTGTCTTGATGAAGGGTACGCCTTCTGATGCGACGAATAAGATCTTCTTCATGTGTATGTGTAACCTCCTAAGCTTAATACCCCCGTCTTTCTATTTTACCACAATCCCACGCGGTAATAAAGTACCACCGGGACCCGTCCGTTCAATATCCGCTCATCCGCCAAGCCGCGCCAAAGAACCCGTCTCTTTACTTCGCACTCGCGATAAGCTCTCTCGCATTATCCATACCGGCTTCCGTAAGCTCCCCGCCGGATAATAATCTCGCGATCTCCTCGACTCTGCTCTCGCCCTCGATAAGATGTATATCCGTAACCGTGAATTCCCCCTCGGTATGCTTCTCTATCAGATAGTGTTCATCCGCTCTGGCCGCTATCTGTGGCAGATGCGTGATGGCAATGACCTGATGCGATGACGAGAGATTCTTCATGCTCCCCGACACATTCCATGCGGTCTTGCCGCTGATGCCCGAATCGATCTCATCGAATACGAGCGTCTCCACGCCGCCCTTAAGCGCCGTCACTTCCTTAAGCGCCAGCATAAACCTCGACAGTTCGCCGCCGCTTGCGACCTTGCTTAACGACTTGACAGGCTCACCTAAGTTAAATGACACCAGTATATCCACATCATCGATCCCCGCTGCACTGAGGTTCCCGGGATCGTCATCTACCGCTATCTGCATGGTCACATTGTCAAAAGACAGAGCCCTTAACTTATCGGTCATCAGAGCGCACAGCCCCTCTGCGGCGACCACCCTGCCCTTATGGAGCCGGCCTGCAGTATCAAGCGCCTTCTTGTGTGCCGCCTCGGTATCTGCAGATAGCTTTTCCACATAGGCATCGAAGTTGGCTGCTTTTTCCATATATGCGCGTCTGTCATCCGCATACTTAAGCACGGCCTCTATGCTGTCCCCGTACTTGCTCTTAAGATGATTGAGGATATCAAGCCTGTTCTCAGTCTCTCGAAACTCTGCTTCCGAGAACTCCATATCATCCATATATCCTCTGATATCCCTGAGTATATCCGATACAACAGCTTCCGCATCTTCGAGCCTGCCCGTGATATCACTGACAGTAGTGTCATATCCCGAAACCTGATTGAGTTCCCTCACTGCACTTCCAAGCATGGCTCCCACTCCCTCATCGGAATGAAGCATAGCACTGACCTTAGAGAGACTTTCCGCTATCCTTCCGGCATTCTTCATAAGGCGGTAGCGCTCCTCGAGTTCGGTATCCTCACCCGGAACGAGCTTCGCATTCTCTATCTCATTCAGTTCAAACTCAGCAAGCGACAGTTCCTTATCCCTGTTCTTATCATCATTGTCCGCACTGTCAAGCTCGCTCTTAAGTTCCTTATATGCGCTGTAGTCATCCGCCATCTCCTTAAGAAGATTACCCAGATCCTCAGACGCATGATCATCCAGGATGTCCCTGTAATTGCGAACATCCAGCAGTTCCATTGTATCGTTCTGTCCGTGGATATCGATAAGAAGCGCCGCAAGACGCTTAAGATCCCTGGCTGAAATGACCTCACCGTTACACTTGGCGACACTCCTGCTCTCCTGGATCCTCCGGGATATATATATGCTCCCGTCGCTCTCCATGGGCAGGTCCATCTCCTTCATGCAGGCTGTGACCTCAGGTCTGTCACTTTTAAATACGAGTTCCACAAGGGCTGTGTCCGCTCCTGTGCGGATCACGTCCTTCCCTGCTCTCTCACCCAGTGCAAGACGAACAGACCCCAGTATTATCGATTTACCGGCGCCTGTCTCTCCTGTTAAGATATTGAGCCCTTCCTTAAGCTCGATCCGGCATTCTCTTATAAGGGCCAGATCTTTGACATTGATGCTTTCTAACATTTTTATACCTCCGTATGTGGTTTCCCCGCGGATAGTCCCGCCCACGATACGGCTATATATATTTACTTATTTTCTTGCTGAAATTACCCAGGGTGCCGGCTGATTCTCGAACACGTTCTTGCTCGTGAGCTTCGAAACGGCGATCTGGATTATCGTGACATCCGTAAGCCCGTAGCGGCCCAGGATCTCCTTAATGGATGCTGCAACCCTAAAGTCCAGTGTGTAGATCACGAACTCCATATCCGGATTGATCCCCGTCAGATACTCAAGCTCATGCTCAAGGCTTGCGCTTGCAACGAGCATCGTTGTATCCGGCACGGGAAGGTCACCCATCGTATCCTCACCGACATGATCTACAATGGAGATGTTGCGGAGTCCGAACTTATTGACGTTCTCTTCCATCGTCTCACGGTCTGCTTCCTTATACTCGACGGCAATGACGGTACCTTCACCGTTCATCATCGCAGCCTCGACCGCAATGGATTCGCCCGAGATCACACAGAGGTTCTTATCCTCATGGATATGCATCTTGGATAAGAGCACCGAACGGATCTCGCTTCCTACATACTTAACTGATCCTGTTGCAAAGAGCTTGTTGTCCATGCCGAACTTGATGGTGCTCCTTGCATTGGGATTGAGGACGATCATGCCCGCAGATGCATTGATACCGCGGTCGATCATGTCAGACACCTTATCCCTCTTTATGGGTCCTACGGGATCCGAGCCCTCATTATAGATGACCTCGCAATCACCGAGCCCTACATCCCACATCTTATAGAATATATCCTTGTCCCCTGCCTCCGTGAACACCAGAACGCATCTGTGTGCCTCGACAGTAGGGATCAGGTTCTTGTTCTTACGTGTGATATCAAGGAGCTTCACATGCTCCAGATCTATGTCAGTATTATCGGAAAAATACTGCAGCCACTGTATTATGTGTTTGTTTGTAAATAACTGATCATCCATAGTACTAACCCTCCATAATGCCCCGATTATCCGGGCGAACACCGCCCTGTATCTGTAAGTCCTGCTTAATTACACTTTGCCAAGAGTTCATCCCACTTCCTGTCCACGTACTCCTGAGCGGCCTCAATGGTCCACTCGTTTCCGGGCTTGAAGCAGTGTGCAAATCTGCCCTGCAGCTTCATGAACTCCTCTACGGGAAGCTTCTTCTTAGGCTCATATGTAAGTCTGTATTCGCCTTCAACCACCTCATATAAAGGCCATACACAGGTATCGATCGCAGCCTTGCATATATCGAGAAGATTCTCTGCGGGATAGTTCCATCCTCTGGGGCAGGGCGTCAGCACGTTGACAAATGTAGCCCCCTTCTTATAAATGGCTCTGTGTGCCTTTTCATGGAAGTCCTTCATGTTGCCGAAGAGTGTGGTCTGTGCCACATACGGTGAACCGTGAGCCACTACTATCTGTGTCAGGTCCTTCTGCTCCTGCTTCTTTCCTACTGATTCCACACCATAGGGAGTGGTCGTAGCCGATGCAAATCTCGGAGTCGCTGATGAACGCTGTGTACCCGTGTTCATATATGCATTGTTGTCGTAGCAGAAGTATGTAAAGTCATGACCTCTCTCAAGCGCGCCTGACAGAGACTGGAAGCCTATATCGTAGGTTCCGCCGTCACCGCCTATCGCAAGGATCTTGATGTTACGGTCCTCTGCTATCTTGCCCCTTCTCTTAAGGGCATTATATGCAGCTTCAACACCTGATGCCGTAGCCGATGCATTCTCAAATGCAGTATGTATATAGGAGTCTTCCCATGCGGTATACGGATACTGGAATGACGATACCTCAAGACAGCCCGTCGCATTACATATGACAGCCTTGTCTTCGGGATTGACCGCTCTCATCATCGCGCGGCATACGATACCCGCCGCACAGCCCGCACAGAGTCTGTGTCCGGAATGAAAGCGCTCCTCCTTGTTCATTTCTTCTTTTAAGTTATATGCCATTTTTAATTACCTCATCCTCTGTCCCATGTGGACGTATGCAGGTCCGATCTCGCCGCCCTTAGCGATCTTATCGAGTCTGTCAAACACGCTCCTTGCGGCTGTTACCGTGAAGTCCCTGCCGCCAAGTCCGAATACTATATCTATGAGCTTCGGACGGTCTTCCATGTTGATGATCGCCCCGGCGGTCTCAGCAAACAGCGGTCCTCCGCAGGCTGAGAAGCCCTCACTTTTATCCATAACGGCTACTGCCTTAACACCCCTAAGCGCATTCGCGATCTCTATATCCGGGAACGGACGGAACACTCTTACCTTGATGACTCCGGCCTTGATACCCTCGGCTCTGAGCTCATCCACGGTTGCCTTAGCGGTTCCTGCACTCGAACCCATGATGATCATGGCGATCTCGGCATCCTCCATACGATACTCTTCGATCATATCGTACTTGCGGCCGAATGTCTTATAGAAGTCAGCGGACACGTCCTTGATGACCTGTCTTGCATTCTTCATTGCTTCTGCCTGTGCGACACGCGCCTCCATATAGTAGGCAGACACGCCGTAAGGTCCGACAGCCAGAGGATTCTCTTCCTTGAGCAGGTAGTTCTCGGGCTCGTATGTACCGACGAACTTCTTAACTGCCTCATCCTCCTCAAGTTCTATATTCTCTATGGCATGAGATGTGATGAATCCGTCCTCACAAACCATGAGGGGAAGCCTGACGCTCGGATGCTCTGCTATCCTGTGAGCCATGAGGTAGTTATCATATACCTCCTGGTTATTCTCCGCATACAGCTGTATAAATCCCGAATCACGCTCGGCCATCGAATCCGAATAATCATGATTGATATTTATTGGACCCGTAAGGGCTCTGTTGGCTACTGCCAGTACGACCGGAAGCCTTAAGGATGCCGCTACGAAGAGGACCTCTGTCATGAATGAGAGCCCGGCACTTGATGTAGCCGTGACTGCTCTGGCTCCTGCTGCCTCCGCACCTAAGCAGGCCGACAGCGATGAATGCTCCGATTCAACGCAGATGAATTCCGTATCAACCCTTCCGTCTGCCACATACTGGGCAAAATACTGAGGTATCTCGGTAGAGGGTGTGATTGGGAACATCGCGAACACATCCGGATTGATCTGCCTCATGGCCGTGGCTATGGCTTCGTTACCCGAAAGTCTGTCTCTGATACTCATACTATTCTTCCTTCCATGTTATGGCATCGAAGGGACATGCCTTGATACATATCCCGCATCCCTTGCAATGCTCAAGATCAAAATCTTCTCTTCTTCCGTCATGTACCGGAATGCATGCATCCGGACAGAAGGGTGCGCACAGAACACACTGCTTGCACTTGCTCTCATCCCACTCAGGTGTCTTGCTGCGCCACTCACCGGTCTTTGTGAGTCTGCTCGTACCGGGCTCATATATCTCACACCCGACCGTCATATCCTGCCATGGGATATTCTCATTGATATTCTCTGCTTTTATCATATATCTTCCTTTCACGGTCCGCTTAAGACCTGGGTTTATCTTCTACCGTGTCTTAACCCTTAACCTCGTTCATGGCCTCGCTTAAGCACTTAAGATTGGGCTCAATGACCTGAGGCTTCTTGGCGAACTTATGCTTATATGACTCTTCCATATCCTTAAGGAACTGATCCTTGTCCACACACTTGCTGACTTCAACTACTGCCGCGAGCATGGGCGTGTTAGGGAAGTATGCTCCCAGATTCCTTACCGAGATCTCACGTGCATCTATCGTGCATACTCTTCCCGCATATCCCTTAAGTAACGGTCTTATCTCATCGGGAGTCCTTGCAGTGTTTACTATGACTGCGCCTTCACTCTTAAGACCTGCCGTCACATCGACACTCTCAAGCAATGTCTCATCCACTACCGCCACATAATCGGGCTCATATATATTGGAGTGTATCGGGCACCTCTCCTCGGATATCCTGTTATATGCCGTTATGGGCGCTCCGCTTCTCTCCGGGCCGTACTCCGGGAAGGACTGAACATACTGTCCTGCCATGAATGCCGCATCCGCAAGCAGCTGGCTTGCCGTCTTGGCTCCCTGTCCTCCTCGTCCGTGCCATCTTATCTCTATCATAGATTTATATCCTCCTGATTATTCACCAAGCTTCTGGTGCAGCGTATGCAGGAAGCTGTCCTTGCTCAGTCTCACTACGTTGCTTATATACTCAGACTTGGTTATGCTTATCTTATCTCCGGTATAGAGTCTCACTCTCTCGGATCCGTCAGCCGAGGCCTCTACCTCCGCTCTGTTACCGTCTCTGCCCTCTCCTATGACTATCTCAACGGTATCCTGTGCGCTTAATACGATACTCCTTGAATTAAGCGTATGCGCGCATATGGGCGTGAGCACTATAAGGTCCGCTTCAGGCTCGACTATCGGTCCGCCTGCCGACATATTATAGCCTGTTGAGCCTGTCGGTGTCGATACTATTATTCCGTCGGCATTTAAGTTGCTCAGTTCCTTGCCGTTTACGAATATGGAGAATCTCATTATCTGAAGCGAACCGCATCTGGTGACTGTGATGTCATTGAGCGCCGGTGATACGGAAGCCTCTCCGTCTGCAGGATCAGCTCTGTCTATCACTGCCTTGAGCATCATCCTCTTGCTCACTTCATACTCACGGTTCATGAGCCTGTCCATGGAATTCTCTATATTCTCGGGTACGGTCTCAGAGAGAAAACCGAGGGCGCCTAAGTTAACACCCAGTATGGGTACACCCGATCCCGCACATTCTCTTGCGGTCCGAAGGAAAGTACCGTCTCCGCCTAACACGATGACCACATCCACATCATCGGTATTGATCTTGTCATCAGTTCCGCCTTCGCTGTTCCTGATGGCACGTCTTACGATGATACCGCATTTCTCAAGGTAGATGGCCATCCTCTCCGTGAGTCCCATGCCTTTGTCTTTGCTCTTGTTGGTAACTATCAGAAAAGTCATATCTCACCCTTCCTTTGTCACTGTAACACCGCTATCATCTCAGTCCATCTGAGAGTGCGCCTCATTAACTACCCTGTCCGTCTCTGCCGCGATATCCGGAATACCGGCTGCATCTGCATCACCGCCCGGCTTATATAACCACAACAGATATTCTATATTGCCCTCGGGTCCTTTTATGGGCGAATAATCTAGCCCATTTATACCAAACCCCGCATCCAGGGCAACGCCTACTATCTTCTCAATCACTTCCCTGTGGACCTCGGGGTCTCTGACTACGCCCTTCTTGCCCACCTTTTCTCTTCCTGCTTCAAACTGGGGCTTTATAAGAGTGACCATCTGGCCTTCATCTCTTATCATCTTATATGCCACGGGAAGGATCTTATCCAGTGATATGAACGATACATCACAGCTTGCGAAATCTATCTCCTCGCCTATATCATTTGGCTCTAAGTATCTGAAGTTGGTTTTCTCCATACATATGACACGACTGTCATTTCTGAGTTTCCAGTCGAGCTGTCCGTGGCCTACATCTATTGAATAGACCTTTGCCGCTCCGTTTTGCAGCATACAGTCCGTGAAGCCTCCGGTGGATGCTCCTATGTCCATGCACACACAGTTCTCTATATCTATGGGGAATACCTTAAGGGCCTTTTCAAGCTTAAGCCCTCCGCGACTGACATATGGAAGTGTATTGCCTCTTACCTCGATAACGGACTCCGTGGCATCGAATGTGCTTCCGGCCTTATCTTCCTTCTGACCGTTCACATATACTTCACCTGCCATGATGACTGCCTTGGCCTTTTCTCTGGAAGAGGCCAGTCCGCGGCTCACTAAGAGAACATCGAGTCTCTCCTTCATCTATCTCTTCTTAAGAGCTGCCAGTGTTCTCTCTGCAATGCTCTCTGCATCTATGCCTATCTCCTTCTTGAGCAGTTCAACTGAGCCGTGTTCCACATACTCATCAGGAATGCTTATGGGCAGAACCTTTACTGACAGTCCCTTCTCCTTAACATATTCTATGACCTTCTCACCGTATCCGCCGCTTGCCACATTCTCTTCAAGCGTTACAATGAGATTATGCTTTGCCGACAATCTGTCGATCACATCGGTATCTATGGGCTTTACAAATCTCGCATTAACAAGGGATACCTTAACGCCTCTGCTCTTAAGGATCTCTCTTGCCTCGACCGCCGTCTTTACCATGCTGCCTACAGCGAGAAGGGCGACTTCCTTTTCCTCGTATATGATCTCGGACCTGCCCATCTCTATCGGGGCGCGGTACTCCTTGAGTTCGTCATAAGCCTCGCCTCTGGGATATCTGACCGCTATGGGCACACCCGATTCAACCGCAAACTTAAGCATATCGGACAGTTCCCACTTGTTCTTGGGAGCCATTATATGCATGTTCGGTATGCTTGAGAGATACGACAGATCGAATATACCCTGATGTGTCTCGCCGTCACTTCCGACAAGTCCCGCCCTGTCTATCGCAAATACAACAGGCAGGTTCTGTATGCACACATCATGGAGTATCTGATCGTATGCTCTCTGAAGGAAAGAACTGTATATGGCGACTATAGGGATCATCCCGCCCGCTGCCAGTCCGGCCGCAAATGTGACGGCATGCTGCTCCGCTATCCCCACATCAAAGAATCTCTCCGGATATACGTTACGGAATCTCTTAAGTCCGGTCCCCTCTGCCATGGCTGCCGTTATGGCTACGACCTTGTCATTCCTGGCACCAAGCTTGAACATGACTGTCGAGAATATATCAGTATAATTGGGCTTTTCCTTCTTCTTGGCCGGAAGTCCGGTCTCTATATCGAAAGGCTCTGCACCGTGGAATCTCGCAGGATGCTTGATCGCAGGCTCAAATCCTCTGCCCTTTTCGGTGATCACATGGACGAGCACTGCCTTGTTTACTCTCTTGGCTTCCTTAAGGACCTTGACCATGGCGTCAACATCATGACCGTCCACGGGACCTAAGTATGTGATCCCCATATCCTCAAAGAACATGCCCGGAACAACCATCTGCTTGATGGCATTCTTGGTCTTACGGACAGCACCGATGATGGCATCACCGTGACGCTTATCAAGCATTGAATAATAGATATTGTCTCTCAGATGTATATAACCCGTTCTGGTACGGATATCGCTTAAGTACTTGCTGACACCGCCGACATTCTCGGATATCGACATGTTGTTGTCATTGAGTACTATGATAAAATTCGTGTTGAGCTTGGCACAGTTGTTAAGTGCCTCGTATGCCATACCGCCCGTGAGCGAACCGTCTCCGATGACGGATACTATGGTATTCTTCTCACCGTTAAGTTCTCTTGCCTTTACAAGACCTAAGCCTGCCGATATGGATGTAGACGAATGTCCCGTATCAAAGGCATCGCAGTCGCTCTCCTTACGCTTGGGAAAGCCGCTCATACCGTGATACTTGCGAAGGGTATTAAACCCGTCTCTTCTGCCCGTTAAGAGCTTATGTGTATATGACTGATGCCCCACATCCCAGATGATCTTATCATCCGGCAGATCTAAGGATAAGTGGAGAGCCATCGTAAGTTCGACCGCACCTAAGTTGGAGCCTAAGTGTCCTCCCGATACCGATATCTTCTCTATGAGGAACTGTCTTATCTCTTCCGCTAACTTAGGGTAGTCTTTCTTGTCAATATTCTTAATGTCATTTGGTGCCGTTATGCGTTCCAATAACATATCTTTATTTCCTTCTGTTGATCATGCTGAGTAACAGTTCTTCAAGGAAGGGATTGTCTCCCTGAAGGGTATGTAACAGCATCGTGGCTTCCTTGGAGAGTGCCTCCACCTCAGCCTTGGCCTTTTCAAGACCATAAAGTGACACATATGTCACCTTCTGATTTTTCTCATCGCTTCCAATGGGCTTACCCAGTTCCTCAAATGTACCAGTCACATCGAGTATGTCATCCTGGATCTGGAATGCTATTCCCACATTACGCGCTATCTTCTCAAGTGTATTAAGCTGTACGTTATCGCAGCCTCCGAGCACTCCGCCGACCATCATGGCCGCTTCTATAAGACCTCCGGTCTTGTTCTCATGGATATATAAGAGGAGTTCCTCGTTGACTTCTTCCGACGGCTTGCCTTCTGACTCAACATCCGCAGTCTGTCCGCCTATCATACCATATATACCGCTCTTATTGAACATTATCCTGGCCGCCTTGCCCACACGCTCCTTCTCTATATCCGTATCGAAGGCTCCGAGCGCTGTCTCAGCCGCATAGTTAAGCAGTGCATCACCTGCAAGGGTGGCTATGGCCTCACCGTATACCGCATGTGTGGTCTTGCGTCCGCGCCTGTATTCATCATCATCCATACAGGGCAGGTCATCATGCACGAGCGAATATGTATGGATCATCTCTATCGCTGCCATAAAGTATTCTATAGCCACGCTGCTGCCGCCAAAGAGTCTGTATGTCTCCTGCATCAGCATGGGTCTGATCCTCTTGCCGCCGCCTCTTATGCTGTAGTTCATGGCCTCTATGACCTTGGACTGATAGCCGGTCTCATCCGCCAGAAAACTCTCTATTATCTCATCTATGGCTTCCGCCCTTGATGCCACTTCTTCCTTAAAACCCATATAACTCTCCATATCTTAAGCTTTTCGCCGCTTTGTCTGTTACTCCATATCAGGCAGAGTATCCGTGCTTCCGTCATCATTTAACTTAAGCACTTCCTTCTCCACTCTGTCGATCGCATCATTACATGACTTCACAAGTCCGACACCCTTCTTGTAGAGTTCGAATGATTCCTCAAGAGTTATCTCATCGCTCTCCATCCTCTCGATGATGCCGTCAAGCTCATCCATCTTCTGATCGATCGTCATATTGTCTTCTGTGTTCGTCATATCTGTATTGACCGCTGCGTTATCCGACTTCTTAGCTGCCATGTTTTTACCCCGTAATATCCTTCTTCTCTGTTCCCGTGACTCTGGCTTCTATCCTTCCGTCCTTAACATATATACCGATGTCATCGCCGACAGATACCTTGCTTACCGTATTGATGCACTTCCCGTCACTGCCCTCTGTGTAGGAATAGCCCTGCGAGAACTTAAGAAGCGGTGACACGCCGTCAAGTCCTGCCGCTATGAGAGCCAGCCTGTTACGGCGCCCTGCTATGGCCTTATCCATATTATCTTCCAGCGCATCCGATATCTTCGCAGCCCTGTGGCGATAGGACAATATCCTGTTATCCGGACTCTTCGCCGTAAGGATCGCATGTGCCGACTTAAGTGACTGCCTGCGCTCCTCTATGGCTCTTATCATCGCACGGTCAAGGCTCTGCCTTATCCGTGTGATCTTCTGATCCTCTGAAGCCCTGTCAACGGTTGCAAGTGTTGCCGCTGCAGTAGGGGTCTCTGCCCTCATATCCGCCACATAGTCCGCAATGGTAGTATCCGTCTCATGGCCTACTGCCGAGATTATGGGAACCTGACAGTCAAATATGGCCTGTGCCACATCCTTATCATTGAATGCCCAGAGGTCTTCAAGCGATCCGCCTCCGCGGCCCACGATCATCACATCAACTCCGCGCTCTTCAAGCATCTTTATACCCTTACAGATGCTCGCAGGTGCCGCATCGCCCTGGACTATCGCAGGATAGAGGATGATCTGTACGTAAGGATCTCTCCCTTTTGCAACGCTTATTATATCCCTTACGGCTGCACCCGTTGCTGCCGTCACGACTCCGATTACTCTCGGAGATACGGGAAGAGGCTTCTTATACTCGGGGCTGAACAGTCCCATGTCCTCAAGCTCTTCCTTAAGGCGGATGAAGCGCTCATAGAGTTCTCCCATCCCGTCCTTGGCTATAGAACTTGCATAGAGCTGGTACTTGCCGTCCCGCTCATATACATCGACCTTGCCGGTGACGACCACCTGCATTCCTTCCGTTAAGGAAAAAGATAAGCCTCTGCGATTACCTGCAAACATCACACAGGATATCACACCAAGCTTATCCTTCAATGTAAAATAGATGTGTCCCGAGGAGTGATACTTGCAGTTACTGACCTCTCCTCTGACCGAGAGGGAATGCAGCAGGTAATCCTGGGAGAACATATTCTTGATATATTGGTTGATCTGACCGACAGTATATATGCTACCCAATTCTCTATCCGTTCCCGACCGTGAAGTTACCCAGTACACCGTTTACGAAACTGTAGGACTCATCCTGACCGAAGCGCTTGGCCAGTTCGACCGCCTCATTAACGGCTACGCCCTCAGGGATCTCATCATCATACAGCATCTCATATACTCCGAGTCTTATGATGGTCAGATCGACCTTGCTCATACGTTCAGTAGTCCAGCCCTTGGTCCGTGAATTGATGGCTTCATCTATCTCAGGAAGGCGCTTAAGGATAGCGTCGTACTTGCTCTGTATGTATTCTTCATCCTTCTCATCGAATTCATCCTCTCCGATCTCGAAGAAGAGCCTGCACTGCTCATCCATCTCCGAAGCGTCGTTGAATTCGATACGGAACAGGAGCTTGAATATCTGTTCTCTGAGTCTTCGTCTGGTCATACCGATAACCCGTGATCAATCCTTCTTCATATCCACGCCGGCGATACGGATGTTGACATCCGTGACCGTAAGTCCGGTCATATTCTCGATCGTGGACTTAACCTTATCCTGTACCTTGGCACAGGTATCAGGGATGTTGTAACCGTAATCCATGGTAAGAGCGAGCTCAACACTCACCTTGCCGTCTGCTATATCTGTCTTCACACCCTTGGTAAGGCTCTTGTATCCGACCTTGCTCATGATCTCATTTGTGATGTTGCCTGCCATGGCAGAAACACCGTCGAGCTCAGTTGCTGCGAGGCCTGCAATGATGCCTACAACATCGTCTGCGATCTGCACTGATCCGAGAGCATTATCTCCGTTAAGTGTGTATATCTTGTTATCCTTGTCCATAGTGTTATATAACCTCCATTATGTACTCACATACCGCCTATAAGTATACCACATTTACCGCTTAAGTGCGAATAATAACTTGCACATCTCATCATTGGATGAGTAGGAAACATCCGAGCCGTCAATGTAGTCAAATATGTGCTGTCCGTCCACAAGTTCCGCATACATCCGGGCATAGACCGAAGGGTCGCTGCACTTAAGGACTATGCACCCTTCGCCTGATGCGATCGCCCTGTCAAACGCAGCCCTTAATCTCTCCGGATCATAGTCCGTAAAGTAGAGCCCTTCGCGCACATAATAGTTATCATTCATTGATACGCATTCCGGAAGCTTAGTCACGGGTTCTGCTCTGTGAGTCTTGGATATCTCAGCATACGGCACCATCAGATACTCGTAGTTGACATCAGGGACAATGACTTCACCCTCCGATTCCTCATCGAGCACATAGAGCGCATCACCCCAGGTGACGTCCACATAGTACCATTCGCCGTCAGCCTTGACCACATTCCAGGCATGGCGCTGGTCTTCCTTGACGGTGCCCGTCACGAGGCTGCAGGGAACGTTGAGTTTAAGCAAGAGAAGCTGCAGTGTTTTTGCATATCCCTGACATACCGAGCGCTTGTTCAGGAGCACCGATATAACGTTCTGGTTATCGGGTGCTGCGACATCATATTCCGTCTGTCTGACGATCGTGTCATATATGTACTTTACCTTGTCATAATCGGACGCATCGGCGGACACATTTAAGATTATGCCCTGTGCGACCGTATCTATGTCAGCCGCTATGGATGCGGCTTCAGCCTTGTCATAGACATAGCTTGCAGAGAAGACTATGCGCTTAATAACATCCCCTCTGGTGTACTTGGTATATCTGTAACCGTTGATATAAAAGATCTCCGGATGATCCATGAGAACACAGTTAAAGACCTTATCAAGTACTGCAGGATCGGTGGTCGATACGGGTACATTCTCCATGAAGTTCACGATACCCGCAAAGATCTCATCATAGATCTTCCGCTCTCCGTCCGTGAGTGTCGAATAGGCATATGAGAGTTCGTCATGCGCGACAACACCCGCGGCAAGCTCAGGTACCTCTGTGGCCTGTTCCTCTTCAAGGCTCTCATCCCACTGCTGCTCTTCTTCCTCTATGAGCAGATCCTCCACTGGTTCTTCAGCCGCTCTCGCTGCAGCAGTAACCGAAGGCTTTGATTCCGTCACTGCCTCAACCTTTGCTATGGGCGTGACTTCTACCGCCACCCTCGTTTTTTCCGCAGAAGGAGCCGGCTTATCCTGCCCCAGGGTAAGATAGGCTATGAGTCCCAACAGGACTGCCGTCGATATTCCCAGTACTGCCAGAAGTTTCTTCATTGGCTTTTCTACTCCGTGCCGAATTCGGCCAGTTCAAGCCCCGGATTACGGTCAAGTACCATACCCGGACTCCATGCATTGATAAAGAGTAAGAGCGGTCTGTCCTTAAGATCCACGACCTTCTTCATATCGCTCGTACCCGTGAGCTTATCCATATCCGTATCCTTGCTGACGATCCATCTGATATGCTCATACGGCAGTGGCTCAAGATTGATCTCAACATTGTATTCGTTATTAAGCCTGTACTTTAACACGTCGAACTGCAGCACGCCCACAACGCCCACGATGATCTCTTCCATACCGGTATTGTATTCCTTGAAGATCTGTATGGCACCTTCCTTGGCGATCTGCTCGACGCCCTTAATAAACTGCTTTCTCTTCATCGTGTCGACCTGTCTTACACGGGCAAAATGCTCCGGAGCGAAGGTCGGTATTCCTTCAAAGGTTATGCTCTCCTTGGGCGAACACACCGTATCACCGATCGAGAATATACCCGGATCGAACACGCCGATTATATCTCCCGCATAGGCTTCATCAAGGATCTTACGCGAATCTGCCATGATCTGCTGAGGCTGGCTGAGACGCAGTGTCCTGCCGCCCTGTACATGCTTTACTTCCTTATCGGCCTCAAACTTGCCGCTGCATATGCGCATGAATGCGATCCTGTCTCTGTGTGCCTTGTTCATATTGGCCTGGATCTTAAATACGAATGCGCTGAATTCATGCTTAAGCGGATCTATAAGTTCCTCTCCGCTCATTCTGGGCAGAGGGGTTGTAGTCATCTCAAGGAAGTACTGTAAGAACACTTCCACACCGAAGTTTGTCAGGGCCGAACCGAAGAACACGGGAGTGAGCTTACCTGCCTGAACTTCCTTAAGATCAAACTCCGCACTCGCTCCGTCTAAGAGTTCTATCTCATCTGTAAGGATGTCATATCTCTCCTGCGTTATCGCATTTATGACATCTGTGTCATTTTCAATCGGATACATCTTCGTCTCACCTTCCTTGGTACCCTTTTCGGTATCCGAATAGGTGATGACCTGCTTCTTTAATCTGTCATAGACGCCCTTAAATCCCTTACCGCAGCCTATCGGCCAGTTTACGGGACAGGTCGCTATTCCAAGTTCCTTCTCGATATCATCAAGGAGTTCAAACGTATCATTGGCATCCCTGTCGAGCTTGTTGATGAATGTGAAGATCGGTATCCCTCTCATTCCGCAGACCTTGAAGAGCTTTCTCGTCTGTGCCTCTACACCCTTGGATGCGTCGATCACCATGACCGCGGAATCGGCCGCCATCAGTGTACGGTATGTATCTTCCGAGAAGTCCTGATGGCCCGGTGTATCAAGTATGTTGATATGATATCCGCCGTACTCGAACTCAAGCACGGAACTCGTAACCGAGATACCACGCTCCTTCTCTATCTCCATCCAGTCGCTGACCGCGTGCCTCGCTGTCGCCTTACCCTTAACGGATCCCGCCAGATTGATGGCCCCGCCGTAGAGCAGGAACTTCTCAGTAAGTGTCGTCTTACCCGCATCGGGATGGCTTATAATGGCGAACGTCCGCCTTTTGTTTATCTCTGTCTCTAAATTACCCATAGTTCTTGTCCTAATAGATTATCTGATTCAGTGAGTGCAAATATATGCACAAGCGGGTAATTGGAGGCGTCGGTGCTTAGGTGCCGTCCTTTGGCACCTTACGCACCGCTACGCCGGATATTAGTGCAAGCGTGCCCGCGATGTATATATTTGCACTCACTGACATAAATAAAGCCCCTGGGATATAGATATCCCGGGGGCCATTGAGTCAATTACTGCTGAGCTACATCCTTCATTGAGAAGCTGATGCGGCCCATCTTGTCCTTGCCTAAGCATACTACAGTCACTGTAT
>JAEEGL010837794.1_pt1 | contig 17877 bp, 13 predicted proteins | sample 9134231 | NCBI WGS metagenome assembly JAEEGL01 (sample SAMN16246548, study PRJNA631951) | gut metagenome | biome: gut microbiome; feature: rumen; material: fiber-attached | host: Bos | place: Iran: Karaj | collected 2018-10 | reverse complement strand
CTTGCTGCCCCACGACAATGCCGTAGACGTAAACACGCCACCCAACGACACCGTTGCTGCGCCACCCTGCGTGGGGACATCATCCAGCGCCCATGTCGCCGAGACGGTTTTCGTGGTGTTTGCAGGGAACAAGGGAACGAGGTTGGCCTCCGACGCCAAGTTATCCTTGCTGAAGAGGTAGATGCCGGAGCCGGTAGTGGATGCCTGATTAATAGGCTCCACCTCGATACCGAGAATCTGCACCTGCTCACTGGTCTCGTTGGTGAACTCGAACGACAGCTTGCCCATGACGCGCCATACGGTGATGGTGCCGGCATCGGTGACAGCACCTTCAGCGACAGTGACATCTGAGGACAGTTTGCCAGTCATGGGAATGTTTGTCTCGCTATAGCCGTTGGCAAACTTCACCGTAGCATCAGGATTAACAGCGCTTCCTACTGTATAGCCGTCGGCGTAATTGGCGGTGGCATAAATCTTATAGGTGCCAGCGGCAACATCTTGGGTGATAACGGCCGACTCTCTGTAAGGGTACGACGCTGATGACAAGTCTTGCATTGTACCACTATCAATGATGTATTGCACTACGTTAGAACTGCTGCAAATGAGTATGCGAAAACTCTGCAGTTTCTCCCAGTCGTGGTCGGGTGCTTCCCAAGGATTGACATAGACAGCACGGGTAGATAAGCCCTCTGGCGTGCTGATGGCGATGCGCAGCCGCCCCATACCCTCAGGCAGTGGTTGCTCAGTATCGATGGTCTCGTCGCTGGAGCATGCGTTCAGCAGCATGGCGGCCATCAGGGTCATATAGTAGAAAAGGCGTTTCACTTTTATAATCAATTCGTTGTTATAGATAAATAATCGGGTTGTCCACGTGGCGCCACTTGGTTTCCTCGATCTTGATCTTGATGCACTGTCCCTTCGCCGTGATGCGGTCAATGCTAATGCGGTAGATGTTGTTGCGCACCACGCCGTAGTTCATGTCGGGACGGCCGAGGGAGTTGATGGTTTCTGTCGTACTCAGGCCAGCGGCTTCCACTGCTGCGTAACTACCAGAAGTGTTTTCTCCTTGGTGACGCAGGTAGCCGTAATACACCATCTCAGTAGTGTGGGCGGCATCTTTTATTCCTTCCTTATAATAATAGCCGTAGATGGCCAGTCCTGTGGCATAGTAGTAGAGCGGCGTGTTGTCGTCTATGGTGTTCTCTTTCGGGTAGCCCACGATGATATTGTCTTTTCCTTCAAGAGAATAATGCTTGTCTACTGCCTGCACATCCTTCATAAACAGCCACTTGTCATCATCATTGGCCAATACCTGTACGGCTGTCAATGTGTTACTCAGGCGTGCGGGGTGGGCGGCTTCGGTCTTGACGGAAGAAGAATAGTAGTCCAGCACCCAACTTGTTCCAGTCTCGTGCGTCAAGTATAGTGGTGTTTCCGAACTTCTGGCAGCATAGTTGTCCTGTCCGCTGATGCGCTTGATAAAATATTCGTTTCCCGTATTCACATTGAAGGGTACGACGGCAACGAGTTTGAAAATGTCTGTACTCGAAGGTGTTGTTTCAGAATCATTCATATACACCTTATATTTATATCCGTCAACATCGGTACCAGTGGCTTTTGCCTCATATTCTACAGCCACGCCGTAGTTGGTCCAGAAGTCTATTCGTGCGGCCAGCCGTTCTATTCGTATGTCGTCAAAGCTGTAGATTAATTGATTGTCCCCATCGAGGGTAGGCGTTGTACCCGGGAAGTTGATGACGACATCGTTTTCCGACGCCATGATGAAATTGGTAGCATTGATGCCCTTGCCCGTTCCTGTGTATGCCTGCGACGACATCATCTCGCGCACTGCGGAGAGTGTGGTCGTCCCGGCAGTAATCTGTGATGCAAGGTTCATGTTGGCCACTACTAATAAATGATATGACTTTGTAATGTCAATGGGCGTTTCCTTCAGCAGACGTTTGCCTGTAGAATAGACGGCTTCAATCTTGTGCGAATTTCTTTCTGTTCCTTCTGTTCCTTGCGTTGCCCGTGAGTCAAGCGTTACGGGGAAATAGGCACAATAGTCAATGGTTGTTGTCGAAGCATCTGCGGCATTAATGCCGTTATTGTTCTGGTAGAATATCACTGTCACGCCAGTTACTTCGTTTTCACGTTCGAATCCAGCCTCGCGGCCATCGCCGTCCTCACCCCACCCTGGCTTTTCGCCGGCGCGTGTGGCGTGCTGGTTGTCGGTGCTGACAGTAATTTTCAGATTGATATATGTATCCGGCTGCAGAGAGTCATCGCAATCAGAATCATCCATTATCATACTGCATGCTGAAGCCATTGGCAGCAAGAGTATTGCCGTCAGCAGCCTAAGCAAACCGTATGTTAATATCCGAATGTTCATGATTATATTTGCAGCGCTTGTCTGATAGTCTAATTAGAAGCTAACATATTGTATACGCTTAGCCCATGAGAGCACATCAATACAGACAGTAAGAAATGCTCCTTCTTGCCAGCGTTCGCCTTTCAGCCACAGTTCCAGGCGATAGTCGTACTCACGGTCGAGGTATTCCTGCGGCTGATAGTTGTATATCTCGTAGGCCATACGTCCCTCGCAAAGGATGTAAGGCAAGTTGAACAGTGCCACTGTTTCGCCGGTAGCCCGTTTGCGGATGCACAACGTGGCGTTGTTTGAGGGAATTGGGTTGTACCTGAGCCTGTTGAACATCAGGTCGTAGTGTGCGGAGCAGTCGGCGGTGGTCTTTCCGTCGCTCTCTACCTTGGATGTCCACTGTGCGTAGGGGGTGTAGACGATGGAGTCGTTGGGAGCGATGACATTATTCATATAGTCCACAGCCGAGTTGTCGTCGATGATGGTGACGTCGTAGTCCTCGTGGTTTACCTTTTCGGGGTGGTCAATCTCACGCAGCGAGATGTTGAGGTGGTTCGTGTCGCGTATGAGGCTGACGGTAGCGTAGGTCGGCTCATCCTTGACCAGAGTGACCTTTTCCTGTCCGTTGGTCGATATTGAACCGTCTTTGTTCAGGTGGTATTTTGTCTTGGCTGGAGTCAGCATGACAGGAGCCAACTGCATGGGGTACCCTTCAGCAGGAGTGGTGAGCGTGGTGAGCGTGTGCCACAGCGTGTCGAGCGGGACAATGTTGCTGACATAGTAATAGTTGGCCGCAGCACGAGTAGCCGTGTGGTCGAGATCAATGCGGAACTGCTGCCATTGGTCGCCTTTGCTGTTGGCGGTCTGCCGGTACTTGGCACCTGTAGCAGACAGCATGTCAGTCTGGAAAGCCACGGCCATCAGCCGGTAGTCATGGCCGGGAGCCAACTCTGCTTCAGTGAAGTGCATATAGTTGCCATACTTGGACAGTTGACTCCCGGACATGGATTTAGAGGCGACAAGTCGGTCCGACTCATCATACACATAGAGCGTGAGGCCGCCGACATGATCTTTCAGCATGTCAGCCCGCTGAATGTTATAGTCGTAGACGAAGTTGACGTAGAGGCCCGTAGGACAGTCATCCCGATCCTCCAAAATCGCATCGCAACTACCTAATGTCAATGCAGCCAATACGGCCACAAAGCCCTTCTGTATGATGAGTCGAACGTTCATTGTCGATTAGAGTTTAATGCTTGTGATTTACCTAAATTATATTAGAAGCTCCAGTTCTGAGTTCGCTTTGCCCATGAGAGGACGTTAATCTTCACAGATATATACTTAGAATCCTCAATCTTGTCATCAGGAGTATCAGGATTGCTTACCGTCACGCTGGGATCGACAGGCAGACCAATCTTGTTAAAGGCTGTAATATTGACATCATACCAGTTGTTACGTACCATACCATAGCGACCAAGGTAGTTCTGCTCGGCATTGGCGCCAGGATAGGATGCAGAAACATTTCCAGCAGTCGGTTTATCAGTGCTTTCCCAGCAGTTCCAAGGAGCCAGATCACCTTGAGCTTTGGCTGTGGCTTCTGCGAAAGTACCCAGTGACTTCTCGTAGGCAGTATTAGCAAAATGCTCGAAGCGGGCTTCATAATATACAACACCACCGGTATATTCCAGTACCTTGTGCAGAACGTTTGCACCAGTTACAGCATCGTCTTGAATACCAGAGGCGGCAATAGCACCAGAAACAGCAGTCTTTCTGTCTGCTTCATTGGCAGCAGTCCATAAGGCATCATTAGTCCAGTACCAACCAGCAGCTGATTCGTTGACTGTAACACCAGTAACGGCAATCACGCCTGTAGTAGTATTCTTTGCGGCCCACGTCACATTAAACATATCGGCGGTCAGCGTCAAGGATTGACCAGCCTTAAGCAGAGCCTTAATGGAATTGTAGAACTTTGAATCGTTGATAAACACAGAGAGAACCTTAGTGTCAATTTGGGCAAGAGTGTATTGCTCGTTTTCGCCGTTATCGGTGTAGAAGGTACCGCCACTAGTCACAACCTTCACAATAGCTCGGGTGGTGTTTTCGTAAGTCTGGTGTTGAACGTCGAACGTGTTCTCATTGCAATACTGGGGATTACTCGTGCCAGTAGCTTTCAGTGCAGCTTCTGCAGCAGTAGCATCAGCTGGACGAACAAGGGTTGTAGCATCTACACTGTAGTTGGGATCTTCACACCAGTAAGTCCTGTAATATGATGTAACAGGCTGTATGGAAGTGGTACCAATCGCAGTATTACCCACAAAACGATAATATGGAGTGGTGAAAGCGCCAGAGTTATAGCCTAACGATTCTGTATGTGCCTTGCGAACTAAGTAAGATGTAGGTTCAGTATTGTTGATGGCCCATGTCACAGAGTTGATGGTAAGTGGTGTGGTACTGGCAATCGTGGTTGCTGTATAACTCAGTGTTGCTTTTGCCACGGCACGCTCTACAAATATAGATCCAGCAGGTTTAGTCCTGGCTTCTGCTTCCGTATCATAAACGGTTTTTGTGAGGTTTTCCAAGATATGGATGTTGCCGGCAGCAGGAGCACTCGACTGTTCAGACTTGTCGGTAGTGAGAATGGCGTTGGTCATAAAGAAACCATTCGTAGAGTTAGCTTTAGCAGCAAAATCTCCAAAAACGAGTGCCTTGATATCTGCAAATGTGGTGGTTGAAGAAATCGTAGAAGTACTGGTGCTGGTAGTGAATGTATGTGTACCAGGTGTATAAATACCACCATAGTTCAGCAGGACAAGACCATAGAGATTGTTGGTAATGGCGTTATCTAACTGTGACACGACCTGATAGCTTGTAGTAATGTTATCGTTATCAACATCGTTGTACTTTTCCAGCTGAGCGAGAATGTCAATATCCTTAACCCATGTGGCCCCGTCCTCGGTAGAACCGTCGAAGAGCATGAGGATGGCTGACTTAACCTCATATTCGCTGGCCAGTCCGTCATCATAAACATCGTTGAGTGCACGGGTGACAGAGGCAGAGGGAGCCGATGGCAAGTTAATGTTCACGGCAATGAAGCCACCGTCGGTGTTTGACACGCCTGCTCCTTGGGTGGTGTTCACCTCATCGTTGTCGGAGCATGCACCGAACAGCATTCCAGCTGCTACGAGTGCGAATAAACTAAATTTCTTCATAATTTTAAAATTTTAAGAAGTTAATAAATAGAGTTAATTGTAATTGTTATTAATATTAATATTATTGTTGTTGTTCTTTTTTCATTACACGGATGGCCTCCCGGTTCTTCGACACATCAAGTCCACGCTGTGCAGCCTTGTCAAGGAGCGTCTCAGCGTCGGCATAACGCTTCTGGAGTATGGCAACGACGGCACGGGCGTTGAGGGCCTCGGGGCTGTCGCCGGCACGGTCGAGGAGCGTCTCTGCCTTGAGGATGTCGCGCTGGCGTATGGCTACGTTAGCCAGGTTGAGGTTGGCCACGGGGTCGTCGGGATATATAATCACGGCCTGCTGTAACACCTTATTATATTCTGTGCTGTTGGGTTTCATGGTTTGTGCCACGTCCCACAGTTCGCGCAGGGATAGTTGGTAGGGTTTGGTCTTGTATATCTCAATGGCCTGTTCAAGGGTGAAGTCGCTGAAGTTGAAGGAGATGTCATAGTCGGAGCGGCGCAGTCCCGGATAAATGTTCTGCAAGAGGTAACGATACTCGGCGGGGTATGTGTCACGTATGGCGTGCTCGTCGCGGTCGGCCTGACTGGTGGCATTGTTGTCGAGGTCGGCCAGCACCTTGTCTATCTTGGCAAGTATCTGGCTGCGGTGTGGCAGCGTCTGTTCATCCATCTTCTCCACGGCCTCGCGTAGTCCTATCCAGTTCTCTGGCGTAGCCTCAGCGGGAGCGAAGACGGTAGCGGGGAGGTTGTAAAGGTGGCTGACGTAGTCGGTGAGCGACTTGGCTCGATTTTCGGCCAGCATCTTATTGTGGGCGTATGGACTCTCAGGCGATGCCCAGCCATGTATCTTCACCTGGCGTACGGATACGTTCGGATCGGCCACCATCACGTCGAGGGTATCGGTAATCTTGCGCAATTCCCGGCGGTTGTTCATATAGTCGGGTTTCACCTCCCATCGGTCTACGACGAAGGTGATGTATGCAGAACCGTGCAGGTTGCGCTCTTTCTTCGATGGGGCGGGCACAATGTCTGTGAGTGCGATGAGGTTGTAGGCATCGGTGGGTGTTGGCGGTGTGAGGGTAGTGAGGAAAGCATGCTCGCTTTTCAACGTGTCGCCACACCCGCAAAGGTCGCACTCCACGTAGACGTTTGCGTTGTCGAACCAGGGTTGTTTTTCTGTTGTGTAGTTGTAGTGGTACGTCTGCGGCATTTTGTCCGTTCGGCGTATGTTTTCACAGTTGGCAGCGTAGAGCGGGTCTATTCCATCGCGCTCGAATACGATGTTCTGCCGCCGTCCGCTGACGATGAGCGTCTTCAGTCGCTGCTCATACCGACTGTCGGTGGAGCGCAATAATGGCGTGAAGGCTCGGTAGCGGTTCGATGGCACGTCGAGCGAGTCGAGCACGAAGTCGATGTCTACGATTGTCTTTGTTTCTGTGCTTTCCACTTTTATGTTATTCACCAAGACCTGTGTGTCGGTGCCTTTCTTCATTCCCATGAGGCGTATGGGTTGCTGGGCGCAGAGGGTTGCCGATTGCGGACATATACAAGGATTTGTCCCTACAAAAAATGTGATGAGAAATAATATAAGAAGATTCTTTTTCATTTTTGTGTCGAAGTCACGTTGTTTTATTATCACGAAAGTTAGAACAAATATAATAATGAAAGGGCGGCTTTGGTGGGTCCGATATAGATTTTGTGTCCGTCGTCTACCTTGCTGCCGCAAGTGCCGCATTTGTACTTGTCATAGTCAATGTATGCGGCTCCCACGCCGATGGCACCTTCAAAGTTCCAGTGTTTGGATAGCACCCACTGGTAGCCGTAACTGATGCCAGCGCCTGCGTACCACCCCTGGAAGCGGTGATCCTGTAGTTCTTTCCACCAGCCCAAGGGCATCTTGATGTTGGCTGCATTATATTGTCCGCCGAAGGCATGTATGCCAACGAAGGAACCGTTGAAGCGGTGGCAGAACCAGTGGCGCCATTCGGGGTTAACCACCCAGTGCTTCAGGTATTTCCGATCGTCACCATGGCCAAAACTCCAGGGGTGATAGCCATAGAATACCTGAAAGGAGTGCTTCGTGCCTATTCCAAACTCCATTCCGAGGTTTGGCGTAGTTGAAACATCGTAGAGAAGGTTTGTCTTCAGCGCCACATGCTGGGCCCGTGCTGGACAAAGACTCAACGAAAAGATGAAGGCGAGAAGTGTCACCCATCTGATTTTGTAATACAAATTGTATTTGCAAAAAAGCATCATAGTATATAATACGTTTTAGGTCAAAGATTATGACAAAGGTAGTTTGTTTCTAAGCAACAGCCAAAACAATTAGATATATTTTGCCTGATTTTACAACCTTTAACGAATCAACGAACATGTTTTTTCCTTAGTTTTGGCCAGTTCGTATTTTTTTCGTACATTTGCACCGTAAAAACTGAGACTATGAATAGAGAAATAAGAATGACGATAGTGGGCTGCATAGCCATTATGCTGACTGTCGGCACGGCGGCCCAGCCCAACCGAGGGCCACGCCACCGCCGCATGGCCTTTGTTACCGACACCATGATGGCCCACGACCCCGTAATGGCCTACGAGAGTCAACAGGCCGCCGACGGAAGGCCTGCAACAGAGGGAACCTACTTTCTGCTCTCCACGGGCATAGGCATACAATGGGCCACGTCGAAAGACCGCAAGACGTGGGTGGTACAGCCCACGCCATTTATTGACACCATTCCACAATGGACTCATGACTCCGTGCCCGGCTTCCGCAACCACGTGTGGGCACCCGACATCATACGCTGGCACAACCGCTGGTGGCTGGCCTACTCGTGCTCCACATTCGGCAAGAACACATCGGCCATCGGGCTGATGACAGCGGCGTCGCTAAGCAGCACCTGGAAGGATGAGGGCTGCATCGTGGCCTCACGCGAAGGGCGCGACAACTGGAACGCCATCGACCCGTGCTTCGTGATAGACGACAACGACCAGCCGTGGCTGGCATGGGGCTCGTTCTGGGACGGCATACAACTGGCCCGCCTCGACACGACGATGCGTCTGGCCTCGAAACCTGTCACCATAGCGCGGCGCTACAAGCCCGGAGACCCGACAGCCGCCGAGAATCCCACGTCGAAATACGCAGGGCGAAACGCCATCGAGGCACCCTTTATCCTGAAGCACGACGGCTACTACTATCTCTTCGTATCGTGGGACTACTGCTGCCGCGGTGCAAAGAGCAACTACCGCGTAGCCGTGGGCCGCAGCAGGACTGTGGAGGGGCCGTACCTTGACCGCGACGGGCGCGACATGCGCGACGGCGGCGGCACGCTCGTCCTGGAGGGCGACAAGGTGGAGTATGAAGCCGCCGGCCACTGCGCTGCCTACGACCCGATGCAATGGGAGGACGGCCAAGGCAACAGCGGCACGTCGCTCTTCATCTGTCACGGCTACTCAACGCGACAGAACGGTGCCGCCTTGCTCATACAGAAGTCCATCAAGTGGACTGATGACCAATGGTGCGTCATAGAATAAAGCCCCCAAAATCAGCAAATCATGAACCAACGAGTCCATAAGACCATGATGAACGCCAAAGTAGGATTAGTGTTCTACTTTGTAACCATCTTTATTGCATTCTACTCGCGCCGCATCTTCCTGCAGAGTTATGGCGACGATTTCATTGGCCTGGCCGCTACACTTTGGAGCATCCTTGAGTTTCTGAACGTGAGCGAAATAGGCATTGGCACCTGTATAGGCTATTTCCTCTATAAGCCAATAGAAGAGCAAAACCGAGAGAAGATATGCGAGATAGTGTCGCTCTTCGGCTTTCTCTATCGCATTATCGGCACCATCATCCTGTCGGGCGGCATCCTTGTCAGTCTGTCATTCCCGCTGGTCTTTGCCGACAAGGGGCTCCCCTACAGCCTTGTATTCTTTACCTTTTATGGTTTTCTTACCAGCCAGTTGCTTGGCTATTTTATCAACTACCGGCAAATATTACTTGACAGCGACCAAAAGACCTACAAACTGTCGATATGGACACAAACGGGTGGCGTTGTGAAAACCTTGGTTCAGATATGGTTAGCCTATAACTACAAGAATCCCTACGTATGGGTGGCGGTTGATGTCATCTTCAGCCTTATCATCTGCTGGATTCTCAACCGTGTTATCAACCGCGAGTATCCTTGGCTAAAGACCGACAAGAACCGCGGACGCGAAATACTCAAGAAATACCCAGAGATATTGACCAAGGCCAAGCAGATAGTCATTCACCGGTTGAAAGACTTTTTCCTGACCAAGAGCGACCAAATACTTATCTTCGCATTCGAGTCGCTGCAAATGGTTACGTTCTATGGCAATTACACCATGATTACGGGAAAACTTCAGGGCCTTTTCAACAGCGTGCTGGCCGGCATGAATGCGAGCATAGGCAATCTGGTGGCCGAAGGTCACGAATGGAACATTCGCAAAGTATTCTGGGAATATGCCACATTCCGCTATTGGACTACCGGCACCATCGTCATTGTGCTGGCATTCCTGTTCGACCCGATTATCAGTTGGTGGGTAGGCCCGCAATATATCATCAGGCATCATCTGGTGGGCCTCATCATACTCAACATGTACATTACGCTTACACGTCCGTCGGTCGACCTGTTTATTAATGCCTACGGCCTTTACGACGATATTTGGTCAGCGTATGCAGAAGGCCTCATAAACCTTTTCGTTACCATCATCTTTGGCTATTTCTACGGCCTATTGGGCATTCTGCTGGGCAAAGCCGTGAGCATGCTGCTTATCGTCGTTATCTGGAAGCCATATTATCTGTTCAGTCATGGATTCAAGGAACCAGTATCCCACTATTGGCGCAACATTTTCATCCACATCACGATCCTGATTGGCGCGTTGGCTACCAATTATCTGCTAGTGCAACTATTCCAAAGGAATGCGGATGCAACGCTAATCCAGATCTTGCTGTATGCCTTATGTATAACCCTGCCGGTCATCCTTCTCTACTCATTGGCAGTCTACCTGCTCTGTCCTGGAGCACGCGACCTGGTCAATCGTCTGCCTTTTGTTCATCGTGCAAGTTGACCTCACGGGGATTGCCATATTCAAAGGCCAGCATCTTATACTCGAACTCATCGGGGAACTTAATATATGAGTTCACCGGCTTGGCAACGTAAACGGCATCCATGGTGGGCATGCCTTCAGGCGACTGCTGGTAGCGGCACACCATTTCCCGGTAGGCCAAGGATACGCGACGAGCACAAAAGACGGTCAGGGGAACATGAACCAACATCATCAGCACAATGATCATGGCTACGGTTTTCTGCCGGGCCATCCAGAAAGAGAATCGCTGAAGCACTAAAACGACCAACAGTACCGCCAACAGTTCCATCGGGAAAACCATTCGCTGAGAGTAATGGGGCAGCATCGCCACAAAGACGAGTCCGAAGACGATGGTCAACAATTCGACGGAATGCTCCTTGAGAAACGCCATGAATAAGCGGCGTCCCTTGACATACAGCATACCCGCCAGCAAAGCGAAAAGAAGGAGGACTCGCTTGGAATAAATCAACACATGAGCCTTCAACATGAGCCAGTCGTTGAAATCGCCCGTTTGCTGAGCCATGCTATCACTACTGCGGTGAATAGTAGCAGGGGCCAGTACCACGGTAGCCACGCCAATCCAAAGTCCGATTATCAGTACCCATGTTTGTTTGTTAAGATGACGCCATCTGAACAATACATAGAAAAACAATGAGCCCGCCAACGGCAACATAAAGCCTTCGTGAGTGGCTCCGGCAAGGAAGCCGAGGAGAAACAGAAGAGGCAGAGGAAGAGAGGGGGAAGAAGAGAGAGCCGTTTTGCGCAGAAGCAGGAGATACCATATCATGGCGGTGGCCACCCAAAGATAATTGATGGCATAGGCTATTGAAACCGTAAATATATACTGTACGGGCAATGCCAGCCACAACAGGCCCACAACGATAATGCCCTCATACAGGCGACGGATGTCTAACCATCGCAGACAGCCGTAAAGGAAGAAGCCGTAGACAACCCCGTTCAACACATTAAACAGCGGTTTGCCCAGGAAGCCACAGAAGCACTGCGCAAGAAAATGTATGAGCAAGCGGCCATTCTCCAGGAAATACCAATTCTTCATGGAAACAAATACATCCATGAAGCCTCCTATCCTTCGGTCATGATTAAAATGAATGGCATCTGCCCCCATATCCATACATACGTATTGATACATAATATCATCGTAACGCAAAGGATTGAAGGCTGTCAGCACAATGATGACGGCACTCATTATCACAACGGCTATCGGTATGATGTATGAGGCACGATGTTCGGAATACGGGTATTTCTTGTTCATAGATGCAAAATTACATTTTTTCTTCTATTATTGCAAACTATCTCATTTTTTTTTCTTAATTTTGCAATCAAATTAGATAGATTAACACATCCGACTTTATTCTTAAACTTATGCGAGAATAATTATGAATGACTTTAACGCCCGAAATTCCGCTGCCATCACATGGCTTCGCTTCCCCCTTATATTTCTGGTCATTCTGCTCCATGGTTACTCCGTGGTACAACTTCAGGGCATGCACCCCGTCTATTTCGGAGCCATCTATCCGCTGGCGCTCTGGCTTGGCGAGACTGGAGTTCCCGGCTTCTTCTTCATCTCAGGCTATCTCTTTTTCCTCAGCCAGAAATCATATCTTCATAAACTTCAGTCACGCTTTCATTCGCTGTTCATCCCTTATATCCTATGGAACACCCTGCTTATAGTAGCCTATATATTAGCCTATATCACAGGCCATCCACAAGATATTAACGGCAGAAGCATGGCCGACTATGGCATCACAGACTACCTACGTCTATACTGGGACCGCGGCACTTACGACAACGGGAACTTCGTACCCATTCTCTGTCCATATTGGTATATACGGAATCTGCTGCTGCTATCGCTATTGTCGCCTATTGTGTGGTGCTTTGTCAAATATCTGCGGGAACTGTTCTTGTTGGGCGTTACCCTCTGGTGGTTCCTCACACCCCATAACGCATTTGTCTCGCAAAGCATACTGTTCTTTAGCCTTGGTGCCTGGTTCTCTATTCACCACACCTGTCCTCTGCAGTTTTTCATCCGTCACAAAGCATTTTTCATCCTACTATGTGCCGTGTCGGGTTTAGCCGACATCATATTCCACACATTATGCCCGGTATCTGTCAATCTTCAGATTCACCGTCTGGCATTAATCGCCAACATACCCGTGCTATTCATACTGGCCGACTATCTGGCATCAAGAAAGCATGAATACCCGCTACTTGCCAATGCCGCATTTATTGTTTTCAGCATACACTACCCTATTATTGTCGTTTTGCGAAAAGCATGCGTCCAGTATCTGGGCCATGCCAACGATGCCATACAAATACTACTCTATCTGTCGTGCATCATTGTAGCCACTGTGCTGAGCCTGCTCTTCTATATGGCCCTTAGCAAATTCATGCCCCGACTCAAGAACATTCTTTCCGGCAATCGCTCATGAAAAGGAAATACATCTTTTTGCCCATCCTAATCATAGTTCTTCTTTGTATTATCCCGGCAAAGAAAGCATATCAACTCTATTCCATATCTACAGAACTACCCATATATCCATGCCAGCAGCACCATGATGACACCCTGCGCATCATCATCGTAGGAGACAGTTGGGCCTTCATGCACCAGCCATACGATGACAGTTTGGCCAACCTTATCCACGAACAAACGGGAAAGCCCACCCGCGTGACGTCCTATGGCATTTGCGGTGTTACAAGCAAAGGATTCTACCAGCATGTCCATACCGACGACTCCCTCAGGCTTTTTCTTCAAAACGGTGCCGATTATTGCTTCATATCCCTTGGCATCAATGACACATACCATAAGACAGGAGCCCATAATTATGCCTGTCACACCATCTATCTGCTTCGTTTCCTCCTGCAAAACAACATCAAGCCCATTTTAATGGAAATACCCGACTATGACATCATCTATACATACGACCATCAAACCGTTGCAAGGAAGATTCTCCGCAAGTTTTCCATGGCTGTTACCAACAGCCAAAAAGACTGCAGGAAAGACTATAGAGACATGCTGGCCAAAGAGTTGTCAACAAGTAATATCATAAGCCATGTCACACTCTTTCCCGTCATCAAATACGATTCCACACTTTTTGCATCAGACAGGATGCACCTCAACGAAAAAGGATACGCCAGACTGGACTCCACGCTTGCCTACCATTTCCGCCTCAACAACTTATAATACTGAAACAGGCCGAAAGGCAACATACGCAATAGCAGCATCTTGTGATCGGAAGCAGCAAACAGTTTCCCGTCTTTCGCTATCAGAGCGCAGGCAATATACATCCGCATATTCCATGACCTGTTGCCCTTGCCAAGAGTGATTGCCTGATTATAATACAGGCGATAGCCCTTGGGATTCTTAAAAAGCACATCCCAGGCATTGCGTGTGAAACCATCGGGGTGGAACTCACAGTCTTGAGAGAAATAGGGAAATACCAGCATCTTGTAATGCACGTCCATCTGGTCGTAGACGTAGTTTTCGGTTATAAACTTCTCGCCCTCGATTTCCGGAAACAGATATTTTTTCAGCACGGACGTCTTGAACACCAAGGTTGTTTCGCCCTTGAAACCGCATTCATAAAGATGTGAGAGCGTTGATAACTTGACACCTTCCGGGAAGGGGGAGAAATTGCCTGAGAGCATCTTGCGGTATGACACCATGCCACTCGTTGCATCTAACGACGACCATTCGCTATTCTGATTCCAATAGTTCAAAGTGTCCTCAACAACGGTTGGTGATGAAAGGCAATCGTCGGAGTCGATGCAGACAAACAGTTCCGTTTCACACAGACAGACGCCTTTGTTATGAGCCATTGACTTTCCAGCATTGGCTTGGTAATGATACTGAATATCTACCAATCCGTCGGCCTGCCATCGGGCCATCTGCTCTTTTGTGCCGTCGGTAGAGCCATCATCGACAACCAGCCAGTAGAAGTCCTTGGATGTCTGCTGACAAAGACTTTCATAGAGTCTCGGCAATATGTATTTCCGATTATAAGTAGGGGTAAAAATAGTCAGTTGTTTATTTTTCATTACATTATGCTTTGCCTGGGAGCGCGGGCGTCCTCGCCCGCATCGTTGGCGGACGAGTACGTCCGCGCTCCCAGAGTTGGCTACAAAGGTAACACTATTTTCAAAAAAAACAAAAAAATTTCATGTATTTGCAACATAATAAATGTTTTTTCGCTACCTTTGCATATATAAACAGATGACTGAATAAAGTTTTGCAATAGATCATGGTAAAGAAACTCGTCTCAATACTTGTGCCATGCTACAACGAGGAAGCATCGCTGCCACGGCTGTATGAAGAGGTATGCCGACTGATGGATACGGAAACGGCCTACGAATGGGAACTGTTCTTCGTCAATGACGGCAGCCGCGACCGCACCATGGAGATTATCCTGCAACTGGCAGAGCAAGACCAGCGCGTAGCCTACGCCAGCCTGTCGCGCAATTTCGGCAAGGAGAATGCCATGCTGGCCGGCTTCGACCATGTGGCCGGTGACTGTATGGTCATCATGGATGCCGACCTGCAGCACCCCCCTACCCTCATTCCCGAGATGCTGAAACTGTGGGAACAGGGCTATGAGGATGTCTATGCCCGTCGCAACAGCCGTGGCAAGGAGAGTGCCCTGCGCCGTGCCCTGTCGTTGGCTTTCTACCGCATCATTAGCCGGTCGGCCCGCTACGAGGTGCTGCAGAACGTGGGCGACTTCCGCCTACTGGACCGCAAGTGCATCACTGCCCTGTGCAACCTGCGTGAGAGCGAGCGTTATACCAAGGGCATGTACTGCTGGATAGGCTTTAAGAAAACGAATGTGACGTTCGACACCAACGACCGCATCGCCGGCGAATCGAAATGGAGTTACTCGTCGCTGGTCAACCTGGCCATCGAGGGCATCACGAGTTTCACCACCGCTCCCCTTCGCATGGCCTCGTTTATGGGTTTCTCAGTTGCCATCGGTGCCCTCTGCTATATGTTATGGGTAATTGTCAAGGCCATTGTCTGGGGTGAGCCCGTTACCGGCTACCCCACCATTATGACTGTCATGCTCTTCCTCGGTGCCGTACAACTGATTGCCATCGGTATCCTGGGTGAATATGTCGGGCGCATCTTCAATGAAACGAAGCAACGTCCGGTATATGTCATCAGCCATCTGAAATCAAAGGATAGCGACCGTTCACCTTCGACCTTTGACCTGCCATCGCATGAATCGTGATCGTCTGTACGAAATTCTCCGCTTCGGCATTGTAGGCGCAGTGGCCACGCTCCTACAGTTTGTGGCCTTTTTCCTTTTGGTAAGCCATATAAGCCACAACATTGCGTTGCCCCTCAGTTATGCTATCAGCCTGACGGTCAATTTCTTCCTGACCACCTATTTCACTTTCCAAGTAAAGCCCAGTGCCAAAAAAGGCATGGGCTTCCTGGTAAGTCACGGTATCAACTTCACTCTTCAGTTTGTGCTGCTCAACATCTTTATCTGGTTAGGCATGAACAAGCAATGGGCCCTTATCCCGGTATTCCTCGTCTGTATACCCGTCAATTTCATCCTTGTCCGCCTGTCAGTAAAGAAGTTATAAGCCATCACTTTACTTTGTGGAATCGCCAAAGGCAAGCGCAACGACCTTGTCGACGGCGGCACTGAGGCCATCGGCGTTCTTGCCGCCAGCCTGGGCAAAGTGGGGCTGACCGCCACCGCCACCCAGAATGAGTTTGGCGGCCTCGCGCACCATCTGTCCAGCGTTCAGGCCGTGGTCGTTGACCACGTCGTCGCTCATCATAATGGTAAGTTGGGGCTTGTCGTGGTATGTGGTGCCGAGAGCACAGAGCACCGGGCCGTCGATGGCGGCACGGAGTTTGAAGGCAAGGTCCTTGGCAGCGGCAGGCTCCATGGGCAGCACGCAGGCAACAACCTTTACGCCGTTCACCAGACGGGCTTTCTCCACCAGTTGCTGGCAGCAGCGCTCCACGGCCTGGGCCTGGAAGGCTTCTATCTCCTTCTTCATGGAGTCGTGCTCGTCGATATATTTCTGGATGACGCCCTGCAGGTCCTTGGCGTTATTGAAGAACGACTTCACAGCCTTCAGCGTGTCTTCCAACTGATAGAGCAGTTCCTCACACGCCTTGCCCGTCTTGGCCTCAATACGGCGGATGCCGGCGGCAACGCTGCTCTCCGAGATAATCTTGAAGAAGCCGATGCGACCGGTAGAGGTGGTATGGATACCACCGCACAGTTCGCACGAGGGTCCGAAGCGCATCACGCGCACCTTGTCGCCATACTTCTCGCCGAAGAGGGCGATGGCACCGATTTTCTTAGCCTCTTCCATGGGCATGTCGCGGTGCTCGTCGCGCGGCAGGTCCTGGCGGATCATATCGTTGACCAGTCGCTCCACCTCGCGCAGTTGCTCGTCGCTGACCTTCTCGAAATGTGAGAAGTCGAAGCGCAGCGTGTCGGGGCTGACGAAGGAGCCTTTTTGCTCAACGTGGTCGCCGAGCACTTGCTTCAGGGCATAGTCCAGCAGGTGGGTGGCGGTATGGTTGGCTGCCGAGGCATCGCGCTTGTCGATGTCAACGCAAGCCATGAGCTCGGCCGTCGGGTCTTTCGGCAGTTCCTTCACGATGTGTACTGTCTGGCCGTTCTCACGCTTCGAGTCGATGATCTCCACGGTCTCGTTCTCGCTGACGAGGACACCCTGGTCGCCCACCTGGCCGCCCATCTCGCCGTAGAACGGCGTGTAGTCGAGCACCAGCTCGTAGTAGGTGTTCTTCTTCTGGGTCACCTTGCGGTAGCGGATGATGTGGCAGGTGTGCTCGGTGTAGTCGTAGCCTACGAACTGCTGCTCGGTGCCGACGGGCAAACCGTCGGCCACACTGACCCAGTCGGAGTTTTCGACAGCGGCGGCATTGCGGGCGCGCTCTTTCTGCTTCTGCATCTCGACCTGAAACTCGGCCTCGTTGACGGTGAAGCCGTTCTCGCGGCAGATCAGTTCGGTGAGGTCGAGGGGGAAGCCGTAGGTGTCGAAGAGACGGAAGGCCTGTACGCCGTCGAGGACGTAGCCCGACGGTGACCCGTCGGGAACAGCGGCTTTGATCTCGTTCATGGCCTTATCCAACAGTTGGATACCCTTGTCGAGGGTACGCAGGAAGGAATCTTCCTCTTCCTTCATCACCTT
>JAEEGL010321133.1_pt1 | contig 17877 bp, 13 predicted proteins | sample 9134231 | NCBI WGS metagenome assembly JAEEGL01 (sample SAMN16246548, study PRJNA631951) | gut metagenome | biome: gut microbiome; feature: rumen; material: fiber-attached | host: Bos | place: Iran: Karaj | collected 2018-10 | reverse complement strand
GGAAAAGATGGTCACCCGACACCTGCAGCGTACACATAATACTATAGCGCCAACGGAGGCAGCGGCGTTCCCGCAAGTCAGACAGGCAGCGGCAATATTACTCTTTCAAGCACAAAGCCCTCAAGAAGCGGATATACCTTCCTCGGATGGTCAACAAGCAGCTCCGCATCATCGGCGCAGTATCAGCCCGGCGCGGCTTTCAATCTGACTGCGGATACAACGCTGTATGCAGTCTGGAAAAACGATCAGCCTTTACCGAAATTATACACTTTATACTATAACGCCAACGGCGGCAGCGGCACTCCCGCAAGCCAGACAGGCAGCGGCACTGTAACTATTTCAAACATAAAGCCTTCAAAAAACGGTTACAGCTTCTTGTGGTGGAATACAAAGTCTGATGATACCGGAACCAGGTTTGCTCCGGGCTCCTCCTGCGTCTATGCTGCGGCGCTGCTTGTTGCTCATCCGATGAAGCTGTATCCGCTTCTTGAGGGCTTTGTGCTTGAAAGAGTTATATTGCCGCTGCCTGTCTGACTTGCAGGAACGCCGCTGCCTCCGTTGGCGTTATAGTATAATGTGTACACTGCAGGTGTCGGCTGATCATTTTTCCAGACTGCATAAAGCGTTGTATCTGCAGTCAGGTTGAAGGCCGAACCGGGCTGATACTGCGCCGAAGATGCGGAGCTGCTTGTTGACCATCCGAGGAAGGTATATCCGCTTCTTGAAGGCTTTGTGCTTGAAAGAGTAATACTGCCGCTGCCTGTCTGACTTGCGGGAGCACCGCTGCCGCCGTTGGCGTTATAAGTGAGAGTATAATTTATGACAGAAGTACCACCGTAATCGCAGTTGATGGTGTAAACCCGAGTGCCGGGGTAATATTTGTTGTCAGCATCATAGGTGCCACCTTTTTTGGTTGAAATAATGATATAATACTTTGTCCCGGCGGTTAAATCTATTGGGAATGAATATGATTCAGCGGAATTCAATCCTATAATCACACCGCTGTTTTTTGAAATTGTCCCGTCACTGTTTTTCTGAAATAATTCTATCTCCCATCCGCTTACTGAATCAGCATAGTTATGTTTTATATTGATGCAGGTTTTTGATGTTTTTTCTGCAACAAAAGAATAGTAATCTATGTCATAACATGACATCAACAGGCCCGAATAATCTGTACCTGAAATGATGGCATCAGCCGTATCATAATAGTTGTTGAACTCGTGTTCAAAATATTCGGTAGAGGTAAAATTATATCCGACCAAGTATTGTGCCTCGGTATAATACTTATCATTTGCATCATAAGTACCTCCTCTACGTGACGATATTTTGATTAAATAGAGAGTGTTTGCTTTTGCGCCAATAAATGGTGTTTCATAGTTTTCAGAGCTTTGACGAGTGATTGTCCATGACTCAATTGCTGAATAAGTACCATCTTCATTTTTCATTATTGCGGTAATAACCCATCCACATGAGCTTTCTGCAAAATTATGTGAAAAAGTGATACTGAGTTTACCGTTTTTATTTGGAGTAAAGGAATAATAATCTGCTTCTGACCAATCGTATAGATTTCCTTCAATTTCGTGAGAAGCAGAAAGCGGGTTTGCCGTTTTATAGTCGTTATTGAATTCTCGTTCATAGTATTCAGTTGCAGTAAAATCAAATGAAAGTGTATACTCTGCAGATGTGTAATATTTATCTTTAGCATCATATGTTCCTGCAGCTATTACGGATATTTTAAGAAGATAGGTCGTGTTAGCTATAATACTTATTGGAAGAAGTTCCTTTGATTCTCCTTCACCCAAAATAACTTTACCGGAATAAAAGCAACTGTAGGTTCCGTCTGCGTTTTTCATCCAAAAAGAATAAGTCCAGCCGCTACTATAATTCGCTGCAAATGTATGCTTGAAATTAAAAATCAGTTTACCGTTTCGAGCGGGAGTAACCTTAAAATAATCCACATCCTGATATGTTGAAAGATTTGCTTTTATCGATGTGCCTTCCGGAATGGTGTTTGCAGTAGCATAAGAATCATTGCTTTCCGTTTCATCAACCGTTCCCGACGCAAAAGCAAGAGGGAAGATCATAATTGCCATTATGATCGCCAGATAGATTGATATTATTTTTTTCATCATTGAATCTCCTTTCACCGACACTGTACTCAGGCCGCGTTTATCATTGGTAACTTCCAATCGGGCCATTCAAAAAGCCCGGCGATATCTTCGCCGATTTCCTCTATTAATGCTATAATAGTTTCCGGAATCAGCAGAATCAGAAATTCCGGATGCGTTTTTATCATTTTTATAAAAATATCAAATGCAGACCTTGTTAAATCGCTTGTGTCAATCATTCCGAAAAACACAATATCATCGTCAGATGCTGTGACGGTATTTTCCGCCGGGTCTGCCTCGACGAGTGCCGGTTCTTCGGAATCCTCCGCTGTAGTGTATGTGCCGATTTCAGAATAAGCCGATGCCGCCGACGAGAATGTGCCGGTAAATAAGGCAAGGCAAAGGATGACGGATAAGCATTTACATAATGTTTTCATGTTGTTTTCTCCTTTTTTGATTATTACTCTCAATTTTCTGCCGGATCAGTTTTTGCCCGAATCAATAAGACTGAGCGCCGCCGCTGCGCGGTCTCCGTCATCGGACGTGCATATAAGCGCCCCTGCAATCGCTACGGCTGCCGCCGCTATTGCCGAATAAATAATCATCATGATAAATTCCCTCCTGTGAAAAATATTATTTTTCAATACCGTTTTGCAGTATTCATATCTGCGGGCATACCGCTTTTCGTTCATCCTTAAAGGATATGCAGACAAGCGCGCCGGCAATCGCTGAGTCTGATGCTGATGGCCATGAACAATCATTGCATTGTCTCCCGTTTTATACGATTTGCTCAGACTGTTGCTTTATGATTGCCGGCGCCGCCCGAACGGCTGCGGTTTTCCGATTAATTGATTTATGAATATTGCCATTCCGGTATTGTTTATTGCTGTGAGCGAATAATATCACATTCTGCAGAGCTTATTATGCAACCGGCGCGAACGTAACGCTTTACGTCGCGATCGTAAGAAACAGAATGTGTTTCACCGTGATTAAATTATATCCGGACCGCGATTAAGATTGAATTATGCAAATCATTAAGATTTTATGAAAACACATTAAGATTGAATTAAGATATCTGCAAAAAACGGGGAATACCTTTCGGCATTCCCCGTTTTTTAACTGCTTCTTATCGGAAGCTTACTGTTGCTTTCTTCCATTTGAACATGTTGAAGAGGAAGTTTCTGAAGAATGAAATCAGCTTGCTGAAGAAGCCGGTGTCGACCTTTATTGTCAGCGAAGTCTCATCGAGATTTTTGTCTCCCTGTTTTACTTCAAGCTTTACACTCTTTGTTGAAGAAATCTGACCGATTTCTGCGGAATAGACATTATTTTTCACCGAGGCTTCTTTGCCGCCGATATAAACCTTTGCACCTGACGGAATATTTTTGAGAGCTACACTTACAGTCACAATCGTTTTGTAAGCGGCTGTCTGTTCCTTAAAACCTGCAGGGAGTTTATATCCGGAATCGGGTTTTGTTTCTTCTTCGGGTTTTTTGTCCGCGGGCTTTGTGATGCCTTTTTCGCCGCAGTGTGAACAAATCTCTGTCTTTGATCCGTCTTTGTTTTCGGTAAGCTTGAACTGATGTCCGTCAAACAGGCAGTCAAGCTTTGCGCCGGTCACGCTCTCATCAACATCTGATGAAGTAAAGACATAATAACTGAATGATGTGCATCTGACTATGATATAGTATCCGTCGGGAGCGTAAGCGCATTTTTCCGTGCTGCCGTTATCGAGATAATGGATTATGTTTATATCCTTGCCTTGCTTCAATGCCTGCTGACAGGTGGCGTCAAGAGATGTGACAGGTACTCTGATATAGATATACTTGTTTTCATCAAGCTTATGAGTTTCTGCGCCGTTTACATCATTGTGAAGATCAAAAGAAACGACGGTGCTGTTATTATACCAGCCATAGTTGTTTGTGTTTGCAGTGCGGAATCCGAGCACTTTATCTTCACTGTAAGGACAGTCTCTGCAGAAGATATGGGTTATTGTTTTTTCGCCGGATTCATAAACAGTAGATTCAAGTCTGTGTTCACAGACGGCTGCTTTTTCGGTGTAACAAGCTCCGCAGGAGCATGTGTAAGTTTCTGTTCTGCCATCTGTGCAAAGTCCGAAGGATGCAGTTTTTCTGAAATTGTGAGTGTGTCCGCTGAATACCGCAGTGTATTCAAGGTCAGAGAAGCCCATATGAGACTCAATATTCGGTGACCAGCCGGTGAATACTCTTTCATATTCGTTAACCTGCGGAGCAGTAATCTTCTCACCTGTCGCATAGCTCTGAGTTACGGTTTTATCGCCGATGTGCCATGTAACCGTTCTTTCCTTTTTGCCGTAATCGGCATAATATTTGGCAACTTTGCCGCTTACCCTGGTTCCTTCCGGGATATCCCAGGAAGCATATGCGCATTCAGGGGCGGTAATCAGATCACCGATACTCATTTCCCTGATTTCATATGTTTCATTGCCGATCACGAATTCAACAATGCATCTGTCTGAAGGAATGTTTGCATCCGGCGAGACAAATGTTGCCACATTGCAGCCGCCGACCGTAACCCCGGCCTCATTTGTATTGGTGAGATAATCACCTGCATTCAGTGCGTATTCATTTGCGGTCACATCAAATGAGATATCTGCTTTCCAGCCCTGCATTACGTTGGTTGAGTCGAAATAAGGATATGGAGTGATATTTCTGACTTCTATATAGGTTGTACCATCTGTGCGCCTGTCAACGGTAATATCACTGTTTGTTATACCGTATTTCGCGGTTGTTTTTTCGCGGAATGCTGTTTCCTGAGGTGTGGTCATTGTGAATTCTTTTCTGACTGTATCATAAAGAGTAACAGCGCCGAAATTCAGAGTTTTGGCAACAGTCCTTATATAAATGTTGTCAAATATCTTCTGAAGCGCATCGGCATCGTTTACTGAGAGGAAATATCCGTTGTTGGTTCTCTCATCCAGATGCCAGATTGATGATGCGTCTTTATAGTTTGAAGACGCGGCGTGAAGGAACCTGTCGAAGTTTTCCGATGTGCCGTCGGGGTTTGCCTTGTTGCTGATTGCTATTGAATAAACGGTGACGCCCTGTGCTTTGAGGTATTTAGAGCTTATGATTGCTTTGTTGGCAACTCCGTCATCAAAAGTATTTGTGGTTGTCGGCACACCGTCGGTAAGGAATATGATAACCTTTTTACGGTCGGAAACGTTTTCGGCAAATACCTTTGCTGCCATATCAAAGCCGAGGTCTGCAGCTGTTGCCCCTTTGGCTTCAATGTTGTTTATTGCTTTTGTGATATGGCTGTAATCCGATGTCACGCTCATAAGAGAGTTTTTATACACAGCCTCATTTGCTTTGTCATATTTAACCGGGCTGTCATTTTTTGTGGTTAACACTTCGGTATTCTCATATGCGCTGATACCGGATGCCGCTTGGCTTCCCATGGCGAAGCCGACGATTGATATTCTGTGATCGGCTCCCGTCTGCTCCGCATTTTGCTTTACGGAGTTTACAAAGCTTGTTGCAGTATTGACAAGATAGTCTCTTCTTCGCTGGCCGGCGGATGCGTTTTCATCCTTGCCCATCTTATATGCCATTGAGCCGGACTGGTCAACGACAAGCACTATGTCAAGAGGTTTGTTTTCGCCTTCTACCAGAATGCTCTGCGCATCAGAAAAAGCGTTCAGAGTGATTGTTACCGACCCGCCACCGTTTTCATCGGCAGTTTTTTCGGTTTCAATTTCGCCTGTGTTATCGGAATCCTTTATGGTATAAATTGCTTTGATTACGATGTCTGTTGTGCCTAAGGTGTAATCTTCCCATTTTCCGGAATAACCTTCTTTTTCCGGAACGGCAGGCTCAGCGATAGCTGTCTGGCCCTCTTCAAAGACTACAACCTTTACTACCTCGTATGTTCCGGTCTCATCGGTATATGACCCGTCTTTATCGGGAACAACAAATGTTGCGGTGTGAGTGATTGATTCAAAAGAGGCAACAAATACGAGATTTCTTGCGGGCATTTTTTCGGGGATTTCGCCGCTCCAGCCCATGAATCTCTTGCCTGTGAGTTTCGGGTCTGCCGGTTTTACTATTTTTGCGCCGAAAGTATAGCTGTCAACTGTTGAGTTTCCGTTCACAATCCATGTTACCGTGTAAGTGTTTATTGCCGAAACGGCATTTGCGGTAACATTTCCGGCAGGCATTTTCCCGTCTTTAAGCGCAGGTGTGAATTCCCAGTCGGAAACGGTATATCCCTCTTTTACGGCTTTTTCCCTGATTGTTACGGTGTCACCGTAGAAAACCGTGTCAACTGCGCTCTCATATGGTGTCGCAAAATATTCAACGCCGTCAAGTTTATATGTTATCTGATATTTATCCGGAGTCCAGACGGCATAATAATCTATATCTTTGTCAGGAACCTTTTTTTCCACTTCGACTGCGTTTTCGCCGTCTTCACTCCATCCGCCGAATATGTATCCTTCTTTTTCCGGGTCATCAGGCTGATCGATATCCGCACCGTATAAGAGCTCTTCAATCAGAGTATCCGTGCCGTCATTGAAGGTGACGGTGTGCCTGTTTCTGTCGAGATAGACTTTAAGTACAAGCGAGCCGTCGGGAGCGATTACGCCTGTGAGTATGCTCTTTTCCGAATTCAGATTGAAGCCTTCGTTTACCGTGTACCCGGCTTGTGCTGTTTCGCCGGTTGTTCCCGCGAAATCTTTGCTTGTTTTATTGTATTTGCCGTTGAGATTCATAATATAGGTTTCAACGGTGTATTTTGTATCTGTGGCCGGCTTGAATGAGCCGTTTATAACAAGGTTTTCCGCAGGCATTTTGACGGGCTCTTCCTTATCCCATCCTGAGAAAATATAGCCCTGTTTGGAGGGAGCGGGAAGTTTTGATACATCGGCATTGTATTCGTATTCTTTTTCGCTGTATTTCTTACCGTCAACATTATATGTAATTGTGTATTTGTTGATATTCCATACGGCGATATATTCAATATCTCTGTCGGGAACCGTCTCTTCCACTTCAACTGCGTTTTCGCCGTCTTCACTCCACCCGCCGAAAGAATATCCTTCTTTTTCCGGGTCGTCAGGTTCATTGATATCTTCACCGAAGTAAAGCTCTTCGCTTGTTTTTTCTTCTCCGTCATTAAACGAGATTGTGTGTCTGTTCCGGTCAAGATAAACCTTGAGCACGAGAGAGCCGTCCGGTGCGATTAGTCCGGTGAGGACGCTTTTCTTGCTGTTGAGGCCGAATCCTTCGGGAACGGTGTATTGGGCGGTTGCTGTTTCGCCTGTTGTGCCCGTGAATTCTTCGCTTGTCTTATCATATTCACCGCTGAGATTCATTATATATGTTTCAACAGTATATTTTGTATCTTTTGCGGGAATGAATGAGCCTCTGAGCACAATATCCTCGGCAGGCATTCTTTCAGGCTCCTCTTTATCCCAGCCTGAAAAAACATAGCCCTGCTTTGCCGGAACGGCAAGCTTTTTGACGGGAGCATCATAATCGCATACCTTACGAGCATACATTATTCCGTCAACATAATATGTGATTTTATATCTGTTTATTTTCCATACGGCGATATATTCAATATCTTCATCCGGAACGGTTTTTTCGGGCTCGATAACATTTTCACCGTCTTCGCTCCACCCGGTAAATGTGTATCCCTCTTTTTCGGGGTCGGCGGGCTTTACGATTTCATCGCCGTAAACATAATTGTCAACATCTTTTTCACCGTCATTAATCCAGGTTACGGTGTGTGGATTGGGCATATAGTTGAAAACAACCTTTAAATCCTTTGCGCCCATTCTGCCGCCGACAAGGGCAACATCGGGTGTGTAGCCGTAAACTGCCGGAGAAACAACATTATAAGGCGCATTATAAGTGATTTTTTTGATATAGGAAGCCGGAGCCAACTCGTTTTTGCCGTCACTCATTATGTAGTCTACAGTCAGAGTATAGGAATTGATGCTTGAAACAGCATTTGCCACGACATTGCCCGCAGGCATTTTTCCGTTTTCAAGAGGGGGAGTGAATTCCCAATCCGAGACAGAATAGCCCTCCTTGACGGGCTTGTTTCTGATGACAACCATACTGCCGTATAATGCGGTGTCGACAGCGCTGGTGTATGGAGCTTCATAATAATCGGCTCCGTCAAGCTTATAAGTTATTGTATATGCATTTGCCGACCACAGAGCCCTTACCGTCATATTATTTGCGGGCATTTTTGCCGGGATATCGGCATCCCAGCCTGTGAAAGCATAACCTGTTACTTCCGGGTCTGCAGGTACAGTTACCGCCGTGTCATATTTCTGTGATATTGTCTTATATACGGCGTTATTGTTGATACTGCCGTATCTGAATGTGATTGTGTATGTGTTTGCGGTCCACTGAGCGTAGAGCGTTACGGAAGCATTTGCTGAGTATGTTGCTCCGGAGGCGTAGGATGTACCCGAACCGTCTGCTTTTGTATTCCAGCTTTTGAATGTGTACCCGGTTCTTGAAGGTATTGTAGTGACCAAAGTCAGATTGGTTCCGTGAACTTTGGTTTGGCTCGGAATTGTTCCTGTGCCGCCGTTATTGTTATATGTTATTGTATATGTCGGGTTCCACTGTGCGTAGAGCGTTACGGAAGCATTTGTACTATATGTCGCACCCGGCGAGTAGGAAGTACCGGTTCCGTCGGCTTTGGTATTCCAGTTTTTGAAGGAATACCCGGCTCTTGTCGGCTTTACAGTGCTTAAAGTCAGATTTGTTCCGTAAGTTTTAGTCTGGCCTGAAGGGGGATTGCTGCCTCCGTTGGCGTTATATGAAACCGGGTAGGTGTTGATTGTCCATTGAGCGTAAAGCGTAACATCTGCATTATTTGAATATGTTCCACCGGATGCATATGATGTTCCCGAGCCGTCGGCCCTTGTATTCCAATTTTTGAATGTGTATCCGGTTCTTGTTGGCTTTGTCGTACTTAACGTCAGATTTTTTCCATATATTTTTTCTTGACTCGAAGGGGGGGTGCTACCTGAGTTTGCATTGTAGTTCACAGAGTATATTCTTGTGATAGTTCTATATCTGTAATATGTAACATTATGGTTTTCGTTCTGAACATTTACAAGGAAAAAGATCTGATTTCTACCATCTATTTGACCAGTCTGATCCGCTCGCAGCGCATATCCCGTTTGGTTTCCTGAGTTTTTACAATAATCCATATAAGCTGTACTGCCGGGCAATTCTCCTTTAGCTTTCGACAAAACATAACCCGCTGCTACAGTTCGATAATAACCTCCGGGGTATGCCTGAACACCCTGTGTGTATGAATAACTTGTTGCATAGGCACCGGTGCCTCTGTAAAAGTTCCAGTTTCCGCCAGTATTACTGTATTCATAGGCGGTTGCAACAGATGAACCGTTGTGCCATGTACAGTAATAATCATAATCGTACCGGGTTCTCCAGTATTCAGATACTGTTTTAGTCTGAACCTCTATTGTGTCACTTGCTGTAACAGGAGTGGTTGACCAAGGGCTCCAATCGGAATAATTTTTTGATTCGGCGCTTGCCGTAACAGGCAGCACGGACAGCGTCATCACTGCCGCAAAGAACAGCGCAAGTGCTTTTGTGAGATTTTTGATCATAATTCAGTCCTCCCATAATAACTGTGGCGGCACCGTGCAGGATACGCCTTGATTAAAAGACGCACCTGCAAAACAGACGATGCCCCGTTTTATACGCGGGAAAATCGTATCATAAAAACTTGCGGCTGTTCATTTTCCGGCGCGAGCGGGCAGATTTACGGCCCGAGCGGTAAATACAGGGAATAAAACACTTGAAAATAAACGGGAAAGATTATACAATATACTCCGGAAGTGTCAGTTACACCAAATCCGAATGGAGACATGACTATGTTTTATCCGGCAGTATACTATATTATTATCCCGGTGCTCAGCATTTGTCAGATAATACTATGCAGGGTTTTTCCCGGTTTTTTAGGGTATCAGATAAGAAAAAACAAAATACCTTTTTATATTGCTTCGGTTGTCGCGTTTACCGCCGTTCTCGCAGTTCTTTTTCTGTATAAGGGGACCGTTGACGAATTAATCGATGTTACAGATGCGGTTATGTCGGTATATATGCTCTCGGTGTTTTATATACTGTATAAACCGGTGCGAAAAATTACATTCTTTTTTATCGCCCTCACCCTGTCGGCACTTGTGGATTATATGGCGGCTCTTGCGACATCATTTCTCGGGCAGCTCGGAATCCTCGGCACATATGTGGTTTCGATTGCAGTGTATACTTTGCTGACAGCAGCCGTTATTGTACTTAAAAAGGCAGGTATCAGACCCGAGCCGGAGCTGATTGAAGGATCTCCTCTTGTTTATCTGACTATATTTCTTGTTGCCTTCAACGGGTATTACGGCATCTTTCTTAACATTGACCCGTCATCCAGCGAAAAGATTTCAAATGTCCTCAGGATTATAACGGCAGTTATGGTTGCAGTATGCATCTGTAACATAGCATATAAATACATAGATCTTCAGAAGAGCCGCAGACAGATTGAGGAAGAGCTTGAAATGGAGCTGCGGAGATATGAAGAGATGATACAGAAAAACCGTGATGTGCGCTCATTCAGACACGATATCAAAAATAATCTTATGTCAATGAATGCCCTCGCAGATTCCGAGAGATATGAGGAGCTGAAAGCTTATATTGACGATCTTTCGGGGGCTCTTGAATCGTCAAACATAAATTTCTCGACAGGCAATTATCTTGCCGATGCCATCCTGTCAGATAAATCCGCACTTTCTCAGAAAAGCGGGACGGTTATTACATTTGACGGCACAATTCCCGCAAGCGGTATAAAGAACAGCGACCTGTGCACAATCCTTGCGAATTCACTTGACAATGCAATCCGCGCGTGTGAAAGCATTGACGGAGCGGTAATCTCCGTGAAATCAACAGAAAACGAAAACGCAACGGTAATAACGATTTCAAATCCGACAAACGAAGATATCCGTATCAGAGGAAACTATATAAAAACCACTAAAGAAGATAAGCGCAATCACGGTCTCGGGATTTCAAATATAAGAAGGGCCGTTCAGAAGTATAACGGATATGCCGATATTTCCTGTGAGAACAAGATATTCACCATTGAAATCGGCCTGATTCTTTGAGATATCATTCCGATTGAGGCCGAATAAACCTCATCCGCTTTTCAAGGGCTTTATCGAGGCGTCAATCGGCTGCGGAAAATAAAGATAATAAAAACTTCGCCGCCGCATACGGGATTCTCCGAATGCGGCGGCGTTTTGCTGTATTTTAAATTCTATTTTATGCTTTGTCTTCGGTTGAAGCGTATAAATCCGCTTCGGAATATGTTGATGACGCTGCTGAAACAGTGCCTGTCAATACTGCGAGGCAAAGGATGGCAGATAAGCATTTGCAAATTGTTTTCATTTTGTTTTCTCCTGTTTATTATTATTCTTATTGATTCTCTGCCGGATCAGTTTTTGCCCGAGTCAATCAGAGCGAGTGTTGCGGCTGCGCGGTCACCGTCACCGGATGTGCATACAAGTGTGCCTACGATTGCTACTGTCAACGCTGCGATTGCTGAATAAATGATCATCATGATTATACCCTCCTGAATTAAATGTTTGTTTTGTTTTTCGGTGTGATTGAATGATATCACATTCTGCAGAGATTTTTATGTGTCCGGCGTGAACGTAACATTTTTCGGTGTGAACGTCGGATGCAGAATGTTTTTCGTATTTCCAACCTGTGATTGAATTATATCCGGGGTGCGATTAAGATTCAATTATGCAAAGCATTAAGATTTCTTAAAACATATTAAGATTGCATTAAGATTTATCGGAGCTGTTCCGAGACATAAATTAAAAACCACCCGTTAAACGGATGGTTTTGATTACATATTATGTTGTTTATTCTTTTTCAAGGAATATTCGCTCTCCGCCTTTTTTCCTTGACTCTTCGGCGGCCAGAGCAATATTGTGGCTGATAACGGTTGCATCAATTGTGGTGATATCGGTTAAATCACCGGTTTCTCCGCAGAGTATCTTCACAAATCCCGATATAAGTCTTATATCTCCTTCAACATGGCCGCTCGGGATTATGCCTGTGTTAATCCTTTCGGTTTTTCCGCCGAAAATATGAAGCTTCAGCTTGTTTCCGTAACCGACGAGCTCGCCCTTTGTGCCGATAATGTGACATTCCCTGAACATTTTATGTGAAAAGCCGTTCATATTCAAAACCGCCGACGCTCCGTTTTCAAAGGTCATATTGACGAGCTGATTGTCACAGACATTGTTGTCACACATAAAAACGCATCTGCCGTAATCACCGCTCCTGACCGCATTGATTATATCCGCTTTTGAATTCTTTGCTTTGCCTGTCAAAGTGCGCTTCATGTATTTTATGAATTTCGCCTTCCAGAACGGGTCTGTGATATACAACTTTTCCGCGTCATACGGGCAGCGGCTTTTTGCTTTGCATCCGCCCATGCAGTAAGGCGTTGCTCCCTCGGGCGCATTCTCTCTGCGGAAATATTTCAGTGAACCGACGGAGCTTACGCTCACACATGGGGAATCAACAAACCAGGCAATCAGGTCAATATCGTGACAGCATTTTGCCAGAATCGAAGGCGTTGATGTGAATTCGTCACGCCAGTTGCCTCTGACAAAGCTGTGCGCGAAATGGAAGTAGCCGACATTTTCCGTATGATTTATTGTCACAATATCGCCGATTTTGCCGCTTGATATGATTTCTTTTATTTTGCTGTAATAATTTGAATAGCGGAGAACGTGACAAATTATGAGCAGCGCATTGTTTTCACGGGCAAGATTATTCAGCTCTGTATATTCGGCTTTAACGCCGCTTACCGGTTTTTCAAGCAGAATGAGCTTATAGCCCGTGAGGATTGCCTTCTTTGTGATTTCATAATGGCTTGCATCCTGTGTGGCAATAATAAGCGCGTCGGAAATAACTCCCCGTGAGAAAAAGGCCTCCGGTGAGATAAACTGCCTCTCTTTTGGGATATTGTATTTGGGTGCGATATCGTCAAGCGCCTGCTGACGGATATCGCACAGAGCGTATATTTCGGTTTTTGAGGAATGAAAGTGTCTGAGAAAGCCCATATATTCCGTTCCTCTGTTGCCGAGACCTATTACCGATACTGTTTTTTTCATATATACAGCCTTCTTTTACGGATATTACGGATGTCCGATTAAAACTTTTCCCTGATTGCAAGCGCGTGGCCGGGTTTGATATCAAGATTGATTATGCCATTTTCTATAACGGTTTCACCTGCCGGGATATTTCCTTCAATGGTTATTTCAGATATTTCCGCTTTTTCAAATCCGGCATCGGGGATATTCCATTCACCGCTCTTTCCTTCCTTTGAATAAGCAATGAATACAGTGTTTTCACTGTCAAGCGGGAGCAGTACATCGCCGCCGGATTTCAAGGCAGCGCCGTCTTTTGTTATTTCGGATTTTATGCCGTTGCTGATGATGCCGCCGGAGTATCTGACAATATATCCCTCATCCTCCGTGATGAGTTCAAGGCGTTTATGCCTGTTTAGATAAAAATAGGGCAGCTGAAGAGTGCAGAACTGATAAAGGAATTCACCAGACCAGTCTTTGGGATCTATGCTTTTATCCATCCAGATGTCTTCGCCGTGCATTGCGCCGTAAAATGCCGCGAGCTGTTTTTTATCCGTAAGATGTCCGCTGTAGATTTCGGGCGGGATTTCCATACACTCCCGGGCCGTCATGTTGCTCGTCCACCACGAAGCGGGGATTCGACCGAGTGTGTGAAAGGGAGCGTTTCTCCAATCTCCTTCGGGAATTGTCTTTCCCTGCGCCCGGTAGTATTTATTTATCGGGTGCTCCGGAGAATCCGCGCGCAGTTCAAGCTCACGGTAGGTGTATTCTGTAGTAATGTCAATGCCGAGTGAGATTATGTAATCGAGCATTTTATCGCGTGCTTCGCTCTCTTCCTCTACGGAAGTGTAGGGATTCATATTCTGCGCGATGCAGAAGTTGTCAAGATGCACCGTGCCCGCTTCTTTTACGGGAGTAACCTCGCAGAAACGGTCCCAGTTCTTTTTGAAAAGACCGCTCTCATAATATCCTTTATATGATACCTTGTATGCATCCCTTCCGTTGAAAACTTCAATAACGGCCGGGCTGCCGTCTTTGTTTTTCAGCACAGAATCTGTCGCAATTAGCTCTGCGGAGCAGGGAGTCGCGCTGTATGCATCGGCAAGATTGCCGTGAAAGCTGACAACGGTATTATACTTTTTTGCTTCTTTATAAAGATTCCAAAGCGCATCACGGGCCGATTTATCCTCCGGCTCTTTAAGATAATCATTGATCTTTTCCATCTCAGGGTAACAGTCATCGTGCCCGAGCCCCTGCCAGCCGACGAGATAGACGATTTTGGTGATTCCCTGAGTCAGATTGTCAATCACTCTTATTATCTCAAGCGCCTGCCTGAAGGTAATCAGCACTTCAGACCGGTTGTTTTCAAAATCGGGCCTTGCGAGAAACATTTTCATCCACAGAGTCTGTGAATAATCGTAATTCGGTTTTTTAATAAATTCCATACGGATTATCCTTTCGGCAAAGTTTGATGACTGCGGCTGTCTGCGGCCGTTTCGGTAATAAATCGCGGAACAGGTTTGTCAAGCGGAAATGATGCGAACGGGGATACGGTATAATACCTTAAATTCCGTAAATAATTATAGTATATTTGCTGTGGATTTTCAATATATTCAGCCGGTTTAAGCGGGGAATTTGCTTTGCCGGCGCAACTTCTGAAAACCCGGGAAGAAAATACAGCCGCAGCATTACATTTTATTGACAAACAGCTTTGTTTTTACTATACTTTTAGAGAACTAAATTAAAAGGAGAAATCAACATGAAAAAAATAATCGCAGTTGTCATTTGTCTTATACTTGCGTGCTCCTGCCTTATAGGCCTGAGCGCCTGCGGCAAGCAGGATTTATCACAGAGTCAGTATCTCGGCACATGGAAGGCCACCGATGCAAGTTTCAGAGATGAAAAGCAGGATATTGACGAAGTTCTCAAAGACGGCGACTTTATCATCACACTTAACGGCGACGGCACAGCGACAGTCGATGACGGCACCGGAGCTTCAAGCGCAAACTGGAAAGAAACAAGCAAGGGCGTCAAGGTCAAGGGCGACGATATCAACACTAAAATGACCTGGCTCGGTGACAGCTTTGATCTTTCAATCTTCGGAGTGCATCTTATCCTTACGAAGCAGTCGGATGAGAGCACCGGCGCAGCAACGGAAACAGCTGCCGAGTTTGACGCACGTCCTCTGATTATCAACAGCGAGCCCGTAGTAGTCACCGCAAAAGAGAGCTTTGACAATTTCGGCGTTACTGAGTTTGTCTGCGACGCTTCGGAGACATATTCATTCACAAAGAGCGATGATGACACTACCTGGAAAGTTTTCGTTCTTGATGAAAAATTCGCTGACGGAGCAAGATATCTTCCTCAGGCCGAGGAACCCGCTCTTGAAGGTGACGGCACACTCAAGATTGAGGAAGGAAAATATATCTACATCCTTTGCAGCGAGAGCTCATTCACCGGCGATGCCGCTACAGACGCAGCTCTTACAATCAATTATGCCGAAGGCGATGAAGAAGATCCCGTAACACCGGATAATCTTTTCACAAGAGGCGTATGGTCGGCAAGTATCGACGGCAAAATAGACACCTATTTCATATTTGATGACGAATCAAACGGACGCACCGAAAGAGCTGACGGCACAGGCGGAGTTCCCTTTACCTGTGAGCAGAAAGCTTATGATGTAACATTCCATTTCGGATCACCCGATGATGTTACCGAGGCAAAATTCAGCACCGGCGACAATACCGGTACATTCAACTACGGCGATAAAGAGGTTACCTACTATTTTGAGGCGGTCAGCAATGCCGACCCCGCAACATTTGAGGTTCCCGCAGCCGAATAATAAGCTTTTAAATATCGGAAGCCGCGATTCAGATGAATCGCGGCTTCCTGCTGTATGCGAAATAACAGTATCATTCAAAATCTTCTTTCGCAAAATCTTTTTCCATAACGGCAAGGCCTATGGATTCCTTTCCTCCGCGGCGTCCGGTATACCATAGCCTCCACCTGTCCTTTTCTTCGTCATAAATGGCTGAAGTCTTGTAGCATGAGTCACAGTCCCACTCGCCGGGAGAGGGCTGAACAAGCGGATTCAGCCTGCACCTGTGAAAACCCGTAACGCCGTCATCCGAGCGGGCACAGCAGATACAAGCGGTGTTTATATCGCGGTAGCCGATATAAAAAACAAGGTATCCCAGATCCTTGTGCGGAATAACCTGACAGCCGCCTATGCGCTCCTGCTCATATTCATTTTCCGGAGCGTTTGTCATAACCGGGTTGAGAGGCGATTTTATGAAATGAATGCCGTCATCGCTCTCGGCATAGCAGAGCACATTCGGCTCGTAGGTTTCGCCCGCGCTGTACCACATTCTGTATTTGCCGTTTTCATAAAGCACGCAGGGATTCATCACCGATTCGCCCTCAAACGGCAGCTCGGGTGAGAGCACCGGCTTATCGGTTATCCTGTGAAAATTAAGGCCGTCATCACTTTCGGCAATGCCGATATAGCTGTTTTCGTGTGCCTGCCCGGTGAACCACATTTTATATTTATCCCCGGTTTTCAGAACACAGTTGCGGTTGATCGCATCCTCCCACCCGGATGAAGGATCGGGCAGAAGCGTCGAGCGCGGAAAGCTCCACTCAATGCCGTCGCCGGAGAAGGCGACGGCCGCGGTGTTGCTTTTACGATGCGAAAGATCCATGCGAAGGAGGCCGCTTTCTTCTCTTGTCACATAGACGTCAAATAGCGTTCCCGTTTCATCGTCGCCGTAAACGGGATTATCTGCGTATTTCAGAAATCTGTGTTTGATTTTGCTGTTTTCCATTGGTAATCCTCCCGGTATCTAAGCCGGATAAAATTCAAAAATCTCAGCCGTTAGAATCTGTGCTTTTGCCGCAGTGTTGACACACGCTGATATCATATAGTTTGAGATGAAGTAATTGACCGCAGTGCGGACACCGCACCTTTCTTATCATCCATATAACCGAAAATGCCAACAGGATTCCTGCAAGGCAATACAGGATAACGCTCACGATACCTTTGTTTGTATTCAGGTATGCGGTACCTATGCCCACACAAATGAATCCCGTGAACATCAGAGCGTATCCTATTGCTCTCGCCAGTCTCGGATGCATATTATTCATCACTAACCCCGCCCATCATTTCCGTAACTACCTGTATTATATCATCTGTCGCACCAAATCTCAACCATTGTTACAGGAGAAGCTCGATTCCTGTGTCTTGTCCTCATAACCTGCTCCGTGAAGTTTCATTCCCGGCTCACACCAAAAAGAAACACACCCATTAAAAGATGAGTGTGTTTCTTTGGTTGCGGAGGGAGGATTTGAACCTCCGACCTCCGGGTTATGAGGGACGATTTTGCGTGATTTTTTGTTCAATATCAATAAATATATTGTATATTATGTTGCCACGATTAGTATATATTGAACAATATTTTACACTATTGAAAGATATTAGATAGTGGTGAAAATTGCCAATAGTGGTGAAAATAGTGGTGAAATTCAGAGGTTTTTGATTTTATTAGCTGAAAAATAACTGTCTAATATACTGAACAAAATCTGTCTAAT
>JAEEGL010137482.1_pt1 | contig 17877 bp, 12 predicted proteins | sample 9134231 | NCBI WGS metagenome assembly JAEEGL01 (sample SAMN16246548, study PRJNA631951) | gut metagenome | biome: gut microbiome; feature: rumen; material: fiber-attached | host: Bos | place: Iran: Karaj | collected 2018-10 | reverse complement strand
TAGAAGACATTGCGTTCGTTGGCGGCGAAGAAATCACGCAGCCGGTCATAGATGCCCGGGACGGACTGCTCCAGGTCGGAGGGGTCCTGCCACATGATGCTCTTGGTCAGCTTGTTGTCGTACGTGATGTCCAGGTCCTTGTGGCAGGCGGCGAGCGCCGGCACCAGCAGGGCCGCAGTCAGGATATATCCGAATATCTTTTTCATGTTCATTCCTCCTGTTTAGAAAGTAAGTTTCACATTGAAGAGGACCTTGCGCGTCGAAGGGATCAGGTTGCCGTTTGAATTGGCGTTGTTGACCGATGCGTACATGCTGTCGCCCGATTCGGTGCTCATGCCGGTCTCCGGGCTGATCGCGCCGCTGACCCGTGTAAAATAGTACAGGGTATTGCCCGTCACACCCACGGTGAACCGTTTCATGTGGAACCATTTCGCCACGGACTCCGGCAGGTCGTAGTAGAGCGACACGTCGCGGAGGCAGAGGTAATCGGCCGGCTCGACGTTGAAGGAGGAGGCGCGGGAATAGTTGCGGTTACCGAAATCCGGGTCGTTCGGGAAGAAGCGGGCGACGGTCGCACTGTCGCCGGGCTTCCGCCACGTCTGGTTGAAGAGGGACACGTCGATGTTCGCGTTGGAGTTGCCGAGCGTGTTCTGGAGCATGCGCGTCTTCATGTAGTTGTAGATCGAATGACCCAGCGCATAATCCATGTAGATGTTGAGCGTGAAGCGCTTCCAGACGAAGGTGTTGTTGATGCCGCCGATGGAGTGGGGCATCACGTTGCCGAGCAGGAAGAGGTCGGTGCCGTCGATCTGCTCCTTGCCGTCGGCGCTCAGCGCCGTGCCGTAACGGTTGACGAACTCGAAGTCGCCGACGTCCTTGCGGCCCGCGATCGAGACGCCGTCGCTGCGGCGGTAGCCGTGGGACGAGCCGTCATAGTAAGCGGCCGCCGCCTGCTCCTCGGTCTGGAGGATGCCGGCGACCTTGTAGCCCCAGATGCGGCCCAGCGGCTCGCCGACAGCCGTACCGCCATAGCGGTAACCGCTCTCGGTGACGGTGCCGCCGATGCGGTAGCCGTACTTGCCGGTGGGATTGCCGAACATGTCGAGGATCTCGTATTTGTACTCTTCCGCCAGCGAGAGGACCCTGTTCCGGTTGTAGGAATAGGTCAGGTCGGTTTCCCAGCGGAAATCCCGGGTGTTGAAGTTCACGGTGTGGAGTTCCACCTCCGCGCCGTAGAAACGGACGCTGCCGACATTGGCCTTGACGCTGGTCAGCTGGGCGACATCCGGCAGGGTGACCGTGTCGATCAGGCCGGAAGTCACCTTGTCATAATAGTCGAAGGAGAAGCGGATCCGGTCGTTGTACAGGCCCAGGTCGAAACCGGCGTCCAGCTGGGTGGTCGTCTCCCACTGCAGGCCGTCGTTCATCATGACCGACGGGAGCAGGGTGCTGTAACCGGCATAGTTGCCGATGGCATAGGTGCCGAGCGGGTCCTCGCGGGAAATCGAGTTGTTACCCGTCTGGCCGTAGGAGACACGCAGCTTGAAGAGGTTCACGTTGCTGCGAAGTGGCTCGAAGAAAGGCTCTTCGCTGACCAGCCAGGCCGCCGAGACGGAGGGGAAGAAGCCCCACTTGTGACCCGCCGAGAAGAGGGAGGAGCCGTCATAACGGGCGGAACCGGCCAGGATGTAGCGGTCCGCGAAATTGTACTGGAGACGGCCGAAGTAGGAGATGAGCGCCGTCTCATAGAACTGGTTGCTCATCTTCATGGTGCCGGCCAGGTTGTCGCTGCCGGACTGCAGGTACGGGATCTTGTCCGACAGGGAGCCCGAGTTGCTCGCATTGAGGTACCAGTAGGGCCACTTGGACCACTCGTAACCGGCCGTGCCGGTGATGCGGTGCCGTCCGAAGGACTTGTCGGCGTTGAGGTAGGCGTGGAAACTCTGCCGCGTCGTCTCGGTCCAGGTCTCGGTCGTCGAACGTGTCGTGCCGACGTAGTTCGAAGTGCCGTTCCGTTCGCCGAAGGCATAGTAATGGCCCCGGTAACTGTTGTCGAACAGGGCATACTGGGCGTTGGCCGTCAGCCAGTCGAAGATGTTCCAGCGGAGGCCGAAACTGCCCTGGAAGCGGTTCGTGATGCGCTCGCGCTTGTAGAAGACCGAATAGAATTCGGCGGTCTGCTGGTTCTTGTTGGTGCCGCCCGTGGCGAAGACGCCGTCCGGGTACTTGCCGATATGGGTCGGGGACATCATGAGGCCGCGGCCGATGGCGGCGAAGAAGTCGTCCGTCGTCGGGATCTGCGTGGCATGGGAGAAGTCGAAGGTCGTGTAGGCCTCGAGGTTCTTCGTCACCTTGAAGGAGGTGTTGCCGTGGAAGGTCAGGTTCTCGAAGGAGTTCGTGGGCAGCATGCCCGCGTCGTTGACGTAACCGACGGAGGCGGCATACTTCATGTCCTTGTTGCCGCCGTTGATGCCCACGTAGTGCTTCTGGTACATCACCGTGCGGAACCACTCCCTCTGCCAGTTGTGGTCGGTGTAGATGAGGGTCCGGTTCGGGTTGGCCGGGTCCGGCATCGAGAGATAGCCGGCCGGGACCTCCTCGCCCTCTCCCAGGAAACGCGTGGAATACGTCGCCGTGGAGGTCGTGTTTCCGGTGCCCGGGCCGGAGGAATCACCGAGCACGCCTTCCGCGTTCGGTCCCATCGCGATGGCGGGACGGACGATCGAGAGGAACTCGGTGGAATTGGCCAGGTCCCAGGTACGGGAAGGTCCGACGATACCCATCTGCGAGTCGAAAACGATCTGCGGCGCCTTGAAGGCGTTGCCTTTCTTTGTCGTGATGAGGATGACACCGTTGGAGGCGCGGGCGCCGTAGATGGCCGTGGAGGCGGCATCCTTGAACACCTCGATGCTCTCGATGTCGTTCGGGTTCAGGTCGCTGATGTCGCGCTGCATGCCGTCGACCAGGCACAGGGCATCCTGGCTCTGGTTGATGGAGGAGCCGCCTCGGATGAGGAAGCGGGGCGCCGCACCCGAAAGGTTGTTGTTGGAGGTGACGCGCAGGCCGGTGACCTTGCCCTTGAGGGCGTCGCCCACCGTCGTGACCGGCGCATCCATCAGCTTTTCGCCGTCGACCTTGGAGATCGCCGCGGTCAGGGTCTTGCGGGACTGCGTGCCGTAACCGATGACGACCACGTCTTCCAGCAGGTTCTCGTCGACCGAGAGCGCCACGTCGATGACGTTGGAACGGCCGACGCGGACTTCCTCGCCCGTGTAGCCGATGAAGGAGAATGCCAGGGTCTGGCCCGGATCGACGACGATGGAGTAACGGCCGTCGAAATCGGTGACCGTACCCGTCTTCGTGCCTTTCACCAGGACACCGGCACCCGGAAGCGCCTCACCCGCGGCGTCCGTGACCCGGCCGCGGACGACGTTGGTCCGCTTCTCGGACCGGGACGCCGGCGTATCCTGGGTCAGGACCACCGTCTGGTTGACGATGTTCCAGGAAATCCCCTTGCCCGCAAAGGCGTTGGCCAGATGCTTCTCGAGGGGGGCCTGCCCGTGGAGGGAGACCGTACCGAGCGAAGCGCCGGCAAGGGCAGATTCATAGGAGAACAGGACCCCTGTCTGCTGCGTGAAGGCCTGGGTGAACGACCGGACGGTCGCGCCTTGCAGCGAGAGGTCAACCCCGTAGCTCCGTTCCTGCACGGACAGTTCGGCGGCTGCCCGGGCTCCCAGCGGGAGCAGCAGCGCCGAGAGCGCCATGCAGAGGGTTAACAATCTGTGTTTCAGCATAATGGTAGGATTTGGTTAGTTGAGTATTTCACATTGGGCACCAGTCAGGTACTCCACGATCGAGAGGATGTCCCCGAGGGAGTCCGACTTGAGGTAGTTGAGCGTATAGCGTTTGTCGCTGTCCGTCGCCGCGCTCCGGATCCGGACCCCGAACTGCGCCTCCAGGCGCGCGAGGATCTCCGGGACGGTGACGTCGGTGAGGGAGATCAGGTTGTACATCTGCGTGATGTACGCCTCGGCATAGATGGCGTCGACCGTGACGTCGCCGGTCTCCTTCGAATAGGTCGCCTTCTGGCCCGGGGTGAGGGACACGAGGCCGCTGCCCGTCCCGGACAGGATCCGGACCGAACCGCGCTCCAGCACGACCTGGGTCCGGCCGATGCCGGAACTGACGGAGAAGGCCGTCCCGAGCACGAGGACGCCGAGATCGGCCGTCTGCACCGTCATCGGGCGCGCCTCATCGCGCGCGATGTCGAAATAGGCCTGCCCTTCCAGGACGATCCGGCGCGCGTCGGCGAGACCGGAAACGTTGTAACGGATCCGCGCCCCCGGCCGGAGCCAGACCTGCGAGCCGTCGTCCAGCCGGATCGCCCGGACGTCGGACGAGGTGTTCGCGACGGCGAGGTATTCGACCGGCTTCTCCGTAGGCCGGAGAAAGAGGGCGAGGCCCGCGATGAGGACGAGGGAGGCGGCCAGGCCCAGCCAGCCGAAAATGGAGCGGGAACGCTTCCTTTCCCCGTCGATCCGGGACCCGATCCGCAGGGACATGTCGTCGATCCGGCGCCCGAACTCCGGGTCGGAGAGCGTCCGGTGCAGCGAGTAGTTCGCCGCGAAATCGGAGAAGAACCGGCGGTTCTCCTCCGCCTCTTCCAGCCAGCGGAGCAGGAGCTGTTTCTCCAGCTCCGTGGCCTCCCGGCTCAGGTAGCGCGAGAGGATGGGGATGATATCGTGTTCGCTGTCAGTCATTGCTTTTCATTTCAATACCTATTACTATACAAGGGACGGCGCAAAATTACTCATGCTTTTTTCGGGCAAATCAGCGGAATAATTGCTATCTTTGGGGACGGAACTGAAGAACACTACGATTATGAGCCAATTGCATGTCATCGACCATCCCATGATCCAGCACAAGCTGACCATCATGCGGGACAAATGCACCGGATCCAAGGATTTCCGGGAACTGCTGAAGGAAATCGCCCTTCTGATGGGGTATGAAGTGACCCGCGACATCCCCCTCGAGGACGTCGCGATCGAAACGCCCCTCTGCCGGATGATGGCCAAGAAGGTGTCCGGACGCAAGCTCGCCATCGTTCCGATCCTCCGGGCGGGACTCGGCATGGTCGAAGGCCTGCAGACCCTCGTTCCCGTGGCCAAGGTCGGCCACATCGGCCTCTACCGCAACGAGGAGACGCACAATCCCGTCGTCTATTATTGCAAGCTCCCCGAGGACATCGCGGAGCGGATGGTCATCGTGACCGACCCGATGCTCGCCACCGGCGGCAGCGCCTGCGACGCCATCACGATGCTCAAGGAGCGCGGCTGCACCAACATCCGCCTGATGTGCCTGGTCGGCGTGCCGGAAGGCATCAGGCGCGTCCAGGCCGAGCACCCGGACGTGGACATCTATGTCGCGGCCGTGGACGACCACCTCAACGAAAACGCCTACATCGTTCCGGGCCTCGGCGACGCCGGAGACCGGATTTTCGGAACGAAATAAGCCATGGCCGGCATACCCTACAAGGAGGTGACGAGCATTGCCGCACTGCCCGCGCCGGACGCGAGCGGGTATGTCGCCCGTTATGTCTTCCAGTACATCGATTTCGCCCAGGCGCCGCAGTACGTGGCGGCCGGGCACCGCTTCTCGGACTGCTGCTTCCTCGGCTGCGACATTCCCCGGGAGATGGAGGGCTCGATCGGCAACACCTGCCTGGTCTTCCCCCGGATGGGCCGGGTGTACAATGCCTTCCGCAGCCACCTTTATACCGGGGAGACGCTCTATGCTGGCTACGATCCCGCCAACGACGACAGTTTCGCAACCTGCTTCGATTCAAGGATTTACCAGGATTATCTGGAAAAGGGGACGCACTGCACCGACATCCGGGAGACGCTCGGACGCGCCCTCCACGACCACGGGATCGGCGATGCGATGAACGACTTCCTCAGCCGCTTCGACCCGCGGCAGGTGGTCGCCATGATGGGCGGCCATGCCCTCCTCCGGACGGACGCGGCCTACCGGCAGGTCGTCTTCATCAGCAAGACGCTGACCGAGCACGGCAAGCTCATGGCATCGGGCGGCGGGCCGGGCGCCATGGAGGCGACACACCTCGGTGCCTGGATGGCCGGCCGCTCCGGGGACGAGGTCGACGACGCGCTCGCCATCCTCTCCGAGGCCCCCTATTTCAAGGATTTGGGCTGGCTCCGGACCGCGTTCGCCGTCCGGGAGAAGTACCCCCAGACGCGCTACCGCAGCCTCGGCATCCCGACCTGGTTCTATGGACATGAGCCCGCGACCCCCTTCGCGACCGACATCGCGAAATACTTCATGAACAGCGTCCGGGAAGACACGCTCCTGACGATCGCCCGCGGCGGCATCATCTTCTCCCCCGGCTCGGCCGGCACCCTGCAGGAAATCTTCCAGGAGGCGGCCCAGAACCACTATGCGGAAGCCGGCGGGGAGAGCCCGATGGTCTTCTTCGGCAAGGATTTCTTCACCCGGGAAGTGCCTGTCTATCCGCTGCTTGAGGACCTCCAGGCCCGCGGCCGCTACCGCCAGCTCATCCTGTCCGTGACCGACGACCCCGAAGAGGCCGTCGCCACCATCCTTTCATTCGGCGCGCAGTAAACGGCAGATGGAAAAGGAACTCATCATACGGATCCGGAAAGGGGACCGGGAAGCGTTCGACCGCTATTGCCGGACGCGCTACGTCTCCCTGATCTCGTACGCCCGGCTCTTCGTTCCCGCCGCCTGGGCCGAAGACGTGGTCCAGGACGTCCTGTTCGCGGTCTGGCAGCGCCGCGGCTCGCTCCGGGAAGACCCGGCCGAGGTCCGGTCCTACATGATCCGGTCGGTCTACAACCGCTGCCTCAACTACCTCAAGCGGGAGCGGCAGCGCGCAGGCGCCTTCTCCGACAGCGACACCCGCATCCTGGAACTGGTCTCCCCCTTCTATTCCCCCGACCGCAATCCCGTCATGGCCGACCTGTTCAACGCCGAACTCGGCCGGATCATCGACGCGGCCATCGACCGCCTCTCCCCGCGCTGCCGCGAGGTTTTCCGCATGAGTTATCTCGAGGACATCCCCGACAAGGAAATCGCCGCCCGCCTCGGAATCTCCGTGCGGACGGTCGAAAACCAGATTTATACCGCCCTGAAGCAGCTCAGGGCCGATCTCGCGGGCTCCGCGGAATAAGCGGGGCCCGCGCAGCCCCCCTTTACTTCTCCTCTGTCAGATAATAGGTGAGCGTCGTCTTCAGGCTGTGGGTGGACAGCCCGGAGAAGAGGTGATACTTGCTCATCGTGCTCTCGAAGGAACGGACAATGGTGCAGGTGTCGGGATCCCCTTCCGTGACGTTCACGGAGAGGCCGCCCTGGAAACGGTAGTCCTTGAAGAAGGACTTGTACTGGGTGTTCCAGTCGCATTTCAGGGAACCGTCCGCGGCGTTTTCCCAGGACCAGGAACCGACATTGACCTTGCCGCCGTCATAGACGACCGCATAGGTGCCGGATTCCGTGAAGATGAGCCCGGTGATCTTCTCCTCGGGCACCTCGCCGGCCTCGTCGTCGCCGGTCTTTTCGAGCCATTGCGAGAAGTCGCAGCCGTCCAGTTCGAAATTGACGAGGGTGATGTCGTTGTAGGCGAGCGCGAAGTGCGTCTTGTCGAAGGTCCAGTGACGGCAGAGGCTCCGGTTCAGTTCCGTTTCCTGGACGGTCGAAGCGAGGCCGGCCTGGACGGTGAAGGGATCCCAGCCGTCGCGGTCGATGACCAGTTCGGCCGTGCCGCCGCTCAGCAGGTTGATGGCAACCTTTCCGAAGCCCTGGAGCACACAGAAGCCGTCGGCGACGGTGAAATCGCCGTACGCCCAGACGTCATCGAGTTCCAGGTCGCCGTCCGCCTTGGTCTTGGCGGGGTTCTTCGTGACGATGTATTCGCCTCCGGAGGTGAGTTCAATGGATTTGATGGGACTGGAAGCATCCGAAATCTCGTATTTTCCGATGACCGGACGTGCGTCCTTGCCCCCGTTGTCCTTGTTGCAGGAGGTCATGCCCGCAACCAAAAAAAGAAATGCGCCTGCCGCGGCAAGCAGTTTCCGTGTATCCATAGCCTTTCAATTAAAAAAATGTCTTCACGGTCTGCTCTCCCGCAAAATCCGTACCGCACCGGCCTTCCACGGCATTCAAAGGCCGGTTTACGGAACGGCCCTACAGTTTCTAGAAGCGGACATCACGCTCCGACGGGAACTCCAGGACATACTTGTACTCGAGGGAAGACTTCGTCCCCCACCGCGTCCCGGCAAGGCTTGTCACTTTCTCTTTCTTGCAGGAACTGAGCGACAGCATGCCGGCCATGAGGGCGAGCGAGAGGAAGAAGGCCAGGGAAGATTTCATTTTTTTCATTGTGCAACGTATAATTGGATATGTAAAACGAGACTTCAGAATACCTCCTTCATCGAGAGAAGGACCAGGACCGCCCCGAGCAGGATATAGAACAGGGCGGCGGCGAGGACATAGACCAGGCCGGTCTCGACGGTGAGGCCCAGGGCCTTCCGGGTCCCGACCTGCAGCCATTGGCGGTAATCGATGAACAGGAGGACACCCATGATGAGGAATCCCAGCCGGGAACTCCGTCCGAAGGTGACGAGCAGCGCCAGGAACATGAAAACGCAGTACTGGCACAGCACATAGGCGGAAGCGGCCGCCGCGCCGGAAACGCTGACTTTGTATTTCCTCAGCAGAAGGGCCATCGCCAGCCAAAGGAGCAGGAATCCGTCCAGGAACAGCGGGATGCCCTTGCTGCGGAGATCGCCCTCAACCGCGGCCAGGGACTCTTTCCAGGGGGTGTCGGCCGCCTCCGGATACAGGTCCAGGCGCGTAATGAGGATGGCTCTGGAAAGGGTCAGGAAGAGCTTGGAGATGAACCGTTCCGCCTGCTCCTCGTCGATCGTCCTGCCGCCCGCGTCCAGTTTCCCCTGGACATCCAGCTGCGCTTCCTTCGTCGCTTCGAGCAGGGATTCTCCGAAGACATCCCGGCTGGCGCCCGGCTGGACGACGGCCGTCAGGAGGGTGAAGACCGAATAGAAGACCAGCAGCGCAGTAACGGGTGCCAGATACTGCTCATGCCGCCCGCGGTGGATATAGTCCCGCATCAGATAGCCGGGCCGGAGGACAAGGTCGGCGATCGTCCGCTTGGCATCCTGGTTCAGGAAGGGGATCATCGCTTCGCGGGTGCCCATATACACGCCGCCTCGCCGCTCCCGCACCTTGCGGGGCTTCCGCCAGGGGATGTATCCCAGTTCGAGGTAGATCCGGAACAGGCGCCACCGCGCCCCCGACCGCTGGAAAAGTCTCATTTCGCCGTCTTTCCTATTGCTGCAAAGATAGGCATATATCCGTGGCTTTCCAAGCCAGATCCCACCGCTTCGAAACACGGAAATGCCACCAGGCTAGCCTTTAGTCAGCATTCACAATTGAAGCAGGAGATAATCTCCAATATATGTTTACCCTAAACCACTCTAGTTCAAAGTATTTATAATGCAAAATTGGAGGGGGGAAAAGGCAAAGACTTCTTTTTACAACACGAACACCAGAAGAAGGAGCGCAGCGACAATTAGTACAACCCACTTGTTTTTCCAAATCCACTTGACCAAAGATACGATCAAAAGGATAGGCCACAAAAAAGGACCAAGAACACTTCGGAGAATCAACCGAAAAGTAGAGGGGTTATGAACATCAGTATGACAATATGGACAGATTTCCGCGTCATAGGGTATGGTCATACCGCATTTGGGACACCGTTTGGTCATATTGATTTGTTATTAACACAAAATGTAAAAATAACGCAATTTGGAAGAATAATACAAACACGAGCCAAAGTATCTGTTGATATAGTCTCTTCTGGATATCAATAGTTCGTTAGTTTTATAGTTTTTAGTCACGGCGCGAACGCGCATTTCCTAGAACTGCATGGACAGCGTCATGCCGGCAACCGGCTGCACGCCATTGGAGGTCATCGCGTAATCGACCGTCGGATAGAGGTTGAACTCGATGGCGCGGCCCTGCAGGCCCTGGTAATACTTCAAAAATAAACAATTGTTTACATTAATCCAAAACCCTCCCGGCCGCTTCCGCCCCCCGTGATTGGATTTTTGCAAAGAATTGCTACATTTGCAAGTCCCCGGAAGGGGAACTGACCATTTACCAGATTGTAAGGAAACAGAAAACCGAACAGATACCATGAGTCTCAAAAGCACCCTGCTCCTGCTCTGCGCATGCCTGCCGACCGTCCTGGCGGCGCAAAACCGAATCATTGAGCCCAGTGTCAACCCGGAGGAGGATTCCCTCGCGGTTGCCCGCGTACGGGCGAAGATGGACTCGATCCGCCAGTACCGTCCCACTGTCGCGGTGGTGCTGGGCGGCGGCGGCGCGCGCGGCATGGCGCATCTGGGTGTCCTGCGGTACATCGAGGAATTGGGCATTCCGGTAGACCTGGTGGGCGGTACCAGCATGGGCGGCCTCATCTCCGGCCTCTATTCGCTCGGTTACGGGGCGGAGTACCTGGATTCGCTGGTGCGGGCCATCGACTGGACCGTGATGATGTCCGACAAGATTCCCGACAGTTTCCAGACATACAAGGTCCGCCGCAACAAGGAACGCTTCTCCACGATGATCCCGTTCCACTACGACGATGAGGACATGCAGACCCGGATCAAACGGCAGGTACACTTCGACAGGAATTACGAACAGAGCGATACCCGTACCGGCGACATGAGCCAGGAGATGATGGCCAAGGTCGGCATGGGCCTTCCGGACGGATTCCTGTTCGGGTTCAATGTCCGGAACACCCTCAGTTCCGTCTCCGTCGGGTACCAGGATTCCCTGGCCTTCGACAAGCTGCCAGTGCCATTTTTCTGCGTCGCCACGGACATGCTCAGCATGAAGGAAAAGAACTGGACCTCGGGCAATCTGGTGGATGCCCTGCGTTCCACCATGGCGATTCCCGGCTATTTCCGGCCCGTGCGGCTTGAAGGCATGGTGCTGGTGGACGGCGGTACGCGCAACAATTTCCCGGTGGACATCGCGCGGGCGATGGGCGCGGACATCGTCATCGGCTCGGAGATGCCGACGCCGCGCAACCTGGCCGACCTCGGCAACCTGGCCAACCTCCTCATGCAGCACATCACCCTGATGTCCGTCGATGTCTGCGAGATCAACCGGAAGAATACGGACATCCTGCTCCAGCATGAGCTGAAGGGATACACGATGCTGTCCTTCGACTCGAAAAGCGTGGACGACATCATCGCACAGGGATACGCGCGGGCCGTGGAAAACAAGGAAGCCTTCGAAAAGATCGCGAAACGGGTCGGCGCCGTCCCGGGCGGCGAGGCGCCCGAACACGGCCTAGCCAACGAACGCGGCCGGGCGGCCACCGACCTGTCCAAGCACAAGATCCGGGTGGGGGAAATCCAATATGAAGGCGTCAGCAAGAGAGAGTCCACATACATCATCAGTCCTGCCCTGCTGCCCCGGGACGGAATGTATGGCCGGGATGAGATCGAACGGGTGCTCTCCGCCCTTTACGGCACGAAGGCCTTCGAGTCGGTCACCTACCGGATCAGCGGCGACCAGGAGCCTTACACGCTCATTTTCGACTGCCAGAAAGGCCAGACCAGCGAGGCCGGCGTCGGCATCCACCTGGACCTGGACGAGGCGTTGTACCTGGGCGCCCACCTGGGCCTGGGGACCCGGAAACTGAGCGGGTTCCGCTTCGTTTCGGAACTCAAGGTCGGCCAGGTCACCCAGATGGACCTGGACCTGTCCTACAAGCCGTTCGGACAGCTGCCGGTCATCGGTGTCGCCTGGAAGAACTCCTACCGGAACTTCAGTTACCGGATGAATGACGAGGCCCTGAACGATCCCCTCGCGAAAGCCCGCTACAATGGAGCGAACTCCCGCCTGGAAATCTATGCCGAAGACGCGAGGATGGTCTATGGAAACGTCCGTTTCGGCGCCGCCTATGACATGGAGCCGTACGAGAACTACCTGGACGCCCAGATGCATTGGCAGGGTTGGGATTTCCGGAGCCGCTGGCTCTCCACCTTCGCCTCCCTGCGCTACGACACGTTCAACGAGAGTTATTTCCCGACCCGCGGTTTCCGCCTCACGCTGGACACCCGCTATGTGTTCGACGGATTCTCCATCTATATGGAAGACGAGGACATGGAGGCCGGAGAGCACTACGAGGGCGACGTTCCTCCCTACAGCGTCGGGACGGTCCATGCTTCCGTTGCCATCCCCCTCGGACGCTCCGTCGTCCTGCAGCCCTCCGTCTATGCCGGCTGGCAGACAGAGACGCCCGGACACATGGACTTCATCCACACGCTGGGCGCAGGCGGCACCTTGGCGGGACGCTACATCGACAACCAGATCCCGTTCTTCGGCCTGAGCCAGGGATTCTACGCCTGTGACAAAGTGGCCGCCACCGCCCAGATGGACGTACGCTTCCGCCTGAACCACAAGAATTTCCTCACGCTGCGCGGCGGCTTGTTCCAGAATAAGGGCTCGTTGCTGGACCTGGTCAAGACCCCGCTGACGGCTTATGCCTTCGGTGCGGAGATCGGCCAGAAGTCCGTGGTCGGCCCGATGAAGTTCGGGGTGCAGTGGTGCAGCATGACGGGAGTATCCGTCGCCCTGTCGATCGGATTCGATTTCTAGAAGCGCATGCCCAGCCGCAGGGCAACCGTATAGCGGAAGAACCGTCCGGAAGTGTCCACGTCGTCGGCGATCGCGTCCTCATAGGGGACCTGCGAAACGCCCTTGTAGTTGAAACTGTCAAGGCTGGCCGAAAGGTTGGCCGTGAAAAGGTCGTATGACCAGCCTATGCCGACGCGGGCGACATAATTGACGAGCAGCCTGCCGTTCATCACGCTCCTGTGATATTCGGAGTACTTGCCGTTTTCATCGGGTCTGAACGCCTTGGATGTGAACTCGTTGAACAGGGTTACCAGGGGAAGGAACGTCGCGTTGACGGTCACGTTGCGCAGGCCCTTGTCCCGGTCACCCGTCGGCTGCCGGTGGTACGGTACGAGGTTGTACGAGTACCCGCCGCCGAAAGACACCTGCGCGGAGGTCTGCAGGGTCTGACCGCCGGACCAGCTGGCGATGTCCTCCGCCGGGTCGATGCCGAAGTCGCCGAGGATCAGCTTGCTGCCGAACATCCAGCTGCCGGCGCTGTGGCGCTGGAACAGGTTTCCCTTGTAGGCGGCGGAATAGGCGAAAGTCCGACGGTTGAACGCATAAAAGCCATCGACGATGAACGTACGCATGTTCCCGGGATTCTCCGTCACTCCCGTCCGGTCCACATAGGCCCAGTGCCCCTCCTGCGCGATCGTATGGGAGAAGGTAACCGGCTGGGTCAGGTTGAAGTATTGTATCTGGACGGCAAAACCGGCGGCGAGGAAGTCGAAGGAGAAGTAATCGTCCCTCCCTTTTCCCCGGATTTTCTTGCTGAGGGCCAGGCTCAGGTTCCCGTAACCCGCCTGGAAACCCACCGCCCAGTCCGTGTCGCTCTTCATGACGGATGCGACCCGGGCAGGAACCTCATCGAAGGTCATGTTGTACCCGTCGAACTGGCCGACACCGGTCTTGAAACGTTTTTCCTCATGCATGGCGGCCGCACGGACATCTCCCGTCAAAGCGAAATGGAAACGGGGTTGGGGCTGGTAGACGGCCGCCGGATCGAGTTCGAGGGAAGGACCGGCGATCCGGTCAATGAAAGCGCGGAATCCACTTTCCTGCGCCCCGGCCGGAAGGAGGAACAAGGCGGCAGCAACGGAGAGTGTGAATCGCTTAAGTGACATCATGTTTCTTGTATTACCTGTACGCCTACGGTTCGGAAGGGATGGCCTCGATCCGGTCGGCATAAACACCCCAGTATTCATTATTCTTATAATCCTCGACCAGATGGGTCGGAACATATACCTTGAAACCGGCCGGCGTGCCGTCGAAGATGTCAACTCCCAGATAAAACTCCTCGAAGACCGGCTCCCGGGCTGACAGCGTGATGGAACCCAGGCTGGCACATCCCTGGAAAGCCCCATCGTAAATCCCCCAGAATGCCTCTCCCGGGATGGTCAGGGAAGTCAGGCCGCTGTTCTGGAACGCATAGCCTTCAATTTGGATGACCGACGCCGGCAGATCGATGGAGCCAAGACGGGGGCAATCCTTGAAGGTGCGCTCACGAATCACGGGAAGACCTTCCGGAATCGTGACGGATGAAAGTCTTCCACAATGCTCGAAAACGCCCTGCCACATTTCAAATCCATACCATTCATCCTCCTCCAGATCGGGGAAAACAGCCTCCCGCAACGAAGCGCAGTTGGAGAACACCTCTTCCCCGAGATAAAGGATGCGGGTGAGGGAAACGGTAGTCAGGCCCGTCTTGGTGAAGGCCCTGGAGCCAAGACTCCGCAATGAGGGAGGGAAGTTGATCGCTTTCAGGGCGGAACACTCCGCAAAGGCCTCGTCACCGATGGAGAAGATGCCCAGATATTCGCCCCACTCGTCGACCTCTCCTTCGACAAATGTCACCGTCTGTAAATTGGTACACTTGTAAAAAGCCTGGTCTCCAAGACTGCCGACCGTGCTGGGAATCGTAAGGGACGTGAGTGCACGGCACTCGGCAAAGGCCTTGCTTCCGATGGAGGAGATGCCGGCGAGATACGTCCATTCGCCCTCTCCTGCCATTCCTTCCTCCATGGTCACATCCTTCAGTTTCGTGCACTTGTAGAAGACCTTGTCCTCGATGCGGTCTATCGTTTTGGGAATCGTTACAGAGGCAAGGTTCTCACATTCGGCAAATGTTTCTATCCCGATATCGTACACATCCTCCGGGAAACGGATCTGCTTCAAATAGTAGCAATCCTCGAAAACGCCCATGCCGAGACTCCCCCAGACCACCGGGAAATCCAGCGTTTCAATATGGCAGCCCATGAACGCATAGTTGCCGATGCTGAGCAGGGATGATTCCGCCGTCTGCCCGTCTGTCTGGTATACCGGCCACCGGATCTCCTTCAGTCCGGAATACCTGAACGCTTTTTCCCCGATGCTTTCAAGACCATCCGGGAATGTAAACGAGGTCAATTCGACACAATACTGGAATGTACCCGGTTCAATGGCCTTCAAGCGGGCGGGCCATACGACCTCCGTCAATTGTTCGCAATCGGAAAAAGCGTATTCTCCAACGGATTCGACCGTGTCGGGAATCACAACGGAGGTCAAGGCCGAACCGACAAAGGCGTAAGAACCGATGGAGGTCAGCCGGTCCGGCCAGGTCACTTCGGACAAGCGGGAACACCCGCTGAACACGCGTTCCCCGATCACTTCCAGAAGCGGAGGGAGCGTTACCGACTCGATGTGTTTGCAGTCGTAAAAAGCGCCATTCTCAATGCGCGCGACCCCCTCGGGGATGAAAATGGAATACAGGCCTTCGCAGCGGAAAAACGCCTGTTCCCCAATCTCGGTCAAAGACCTCGGCAGGAGGATGGAGGATAGCCTGTCGCAGCCGGAGAAAGCGCTGGTCTCCAGGCTGGTCATGCCCGTAAAGAAGCGGAATTCGTCGAAGGACCGGATGACCGGTTTTTCTTCATCGGTGTAGTACTGCGTATCCTCGCCGCAGCCGTAGAACAGACCGTCGAACGAAGTGACCGCCTCCGCTTCCGCATAGGAGATCCCGCCATCCCTGTTCGTATCGAATCTGCTGACCAGCAAGGCCTTTACGTTTTCATCGGCAAAGTCGATATTGCCTTCCTTCGTCCACTTCGACTCCGGGATGTCGAACCCTCCGATGAGCTGGTTGGAGTTGCTCGTCACCACGAGGTCCGTTTTCTTCGTATAGGTGGCGGCAAACCCTTCCTTGTCGATGAAACTGATGGTCACGTCCTTATAGGTACCCGGGGCGACAACGGCATAGTAAAGGTCGCCGGTTTGCAAGGGGACCCGCTCGTCCCTTACCAGCAACACATGGTCGGCGCCGGTACAGGAGACCGAGGTGATTTCATTCGCCGGACTGACCTTCACCATCGCCTCGCCGGTCATGGCTCCGCCGCCCTGTTCCGTACCCGAGATGCGGATGGTTTCGATCTCATGGCTCCCGGCCCCTTTGACCTTCACCGCCACGAGGCCGCCGACGTTCCTGAAATAGAGATTGTCGGGATCGGAGACATAAGCGACCGCGACGTTGGCTCCGTTCGCGAAGCCGCCGCCCTCCGGGACAATCTGCGTGGAGGGGATGACGACCGGAATGGCCTCGAAACTGTCCGCCCGATAATCGCCAATCGCAAAAAAGGGCGTATAGGCGGCATACCACGTCAAGGCATATCCCTCAAATTCCGGCTTTCCCCAAAATTCCTGGAACGAGGAGAACGAAAACCGGGCGACGGCTCCGTTTCCGAGAATCTCGGTCCGGGAAGACCGGGCGCCCTGCCAGTACGCAAGATCCGGAACGATAAGGTAGGCATCCACCTGGTCCTCCTCCGACCAGACCACATCCACCCCTTCCAGGGAGGTCTTCGTGGGGGCCCCTTCTGCGACGTGGGCGGTGAAAACCAGGGTTTCTCCCTTCTTGCCCGGGGTCTCCGGGGTGTCCATTTCCATTTCCTTCGAGCAGGAAGCGAAGGCCGCAAGGGAGAGCGCGGCGAGCAGGATGTAAGTGTTCTTTCTCATTGTCGCGTCCTCCATTACATCCAGTCGTCTTCGTTGTCAACACCGGTCTGGGTCTCAAAGGACTCGCCCGTACGCAGCGTAGGCGTGTCGGAAGCGCCGAGGAAATGCTCCTCCATGCGCACAGGGATCAGTCTTGCCTCCGGGGCAGAATACCCGTCGTGTCTTTCCATATCGTATCGTTTTATACATCTTCGTTTTCGCCGGGATGGCCCTTCCCGGAAGGAGCGTAAAAAATTCCATCTGCAAAACTACCGAATAATGGCGAAAAACGCAAGTGGCGGCTTCGTAATGCGGGTCATTCCCGGGGGATCGGCACTGCCGTAAAGGCTTGAAAATCGTGATTTTTTTGAAATAATCGGATTGGATTCCGTATCTTTGCAGGGTTTTATAACTGAGATATGGATAACAAGATGTATGAGGCCCCGGACTGCGAGGTCATCCTGGTTCAAATGGGGTCGGGTCTGCTTCAAAGCAGCCTGGATTCGGTAAAAGCGTCAAGAGACGGCTATGGTGCCGCAAACGTTGAAACTTGGGAGTAATATGAAAAGTTTACTTAGAATCATCGCTGCGGTTTCCCTCCTGACCCTTTTCTCCTGCGCCAAGGAAACCGTCCAGACGGGGGAACAGACCACCCGGTACACGATGTCCGTGCTGGCCGAGAAGTCCGAAATCGGCACCAAGGCTCTCTCGCATGAAGACAACAAACTCAATGCGACGTGGGCGACGACGGATAACATCTATGTGACGGACATCAATCCCGAGAGCGGCTATACCGGCACAAAAGCCCCCAGAAACGCTGCCTGGGCTTCCAGTCCGCTCCATCCGACGGCGAACGGCGCATCGGCTACGCTTGCCGGCACCTTCGAGGGGCTCACCATCAATCAGGGCGACCTTCTCAGGCTCCAGTTCCCCAAGAGCGGCACCATGAGCTATGAAGGGCAGAAGGGCACGCTGGAAGACGTCGCCGCCAACTACGACTATGCCGTGGCCTACGTGAACGCGGCTGAAATCGAGAATGGCAACATTACCCCCAATGGCCCCGCCAAGTTCGTGAACCAGCAGGCCATCGTCAAGTTCAAATTCCTGGACAAGGCCGGCAATCCGCTCGATGTTTCCAAGCTCACCATCACGGCCAGCAGCGGCAAG
>JAEEGL016536008.1_pt1 | contig 17878 bp, 9 predicted proteins | sample 9134231 | NCBI WGS metagenome assembly JAEEGL01 (sample SAMN16246548, study PRJNA631951) | gut metagenome | biome: gut microbiome; feature: rumen; material: fiber-attached | host: Bos | place: Iran: Karaj | collected 2018-10 | reverse complement strand
TCTTGACGGTGCAAGTGCTGCTGATGTTGCAAAAGGTACCTGGGCTACAGAATTTAATGTTTACGACAGCTTTGGAAATAAACACAATCTTTCAGTTTCTTTTGCACGCGTAACAGGCGACCCTAATACCTGGCAGGCAACTGTGCTTGTTGATCCTGAAAATGCTGATTTTACACAGACAAGAATCGGACTTGGAACAACAGACGGTATGGACAATACTTTCCTGGTTCACTTTGACAACATGGGAACACTTCAGTCTGTAACCGACTCTGCAGGAAATGTTACAAATCCTACTGGAGAAATCAGTCTGCAGGCTTCTTTTACAGTTCCTGAAAGTAACGATGATGCTGAAGGAAATCCGACTCGCCAGACAATGAACATCAATCTTGGAACAATCGGTTCAATGAAAAACACAATCACCCAGAGTGCATCCCAGTCTTCGACTAAAGCATTCTATCAGGACGGATATACACTCGGATATCTTGATAACTTTAAGATTGACCAGTCAGGAACGATTACAGGTGTTTACTCAAACGGAACAAACCGCACCATCGGACAGATTGCTTTGGCAAGTTTTACAAACCAGGGTGGTCTTGAAAAGGCGGGAGATAATACCTATATGGCATCAAACAACTCCGGGCTTGCAAATGTAAGTCAGTCAGGAATAGCAGGAAAGGGTAGTTTACTCGCAGGGGCCCTTGAAATGAGTAACGTAGACCTTACAGAACAGTTTACAGATATGATTGTTACTCAGCGCGGATTCCAGGCTAACTCCAAGACAATCCAGACATCTGATACCTTGCTTGAAACTGTACTTTCTTTGAAACGATAGTATTAGTACGCTGATAAATTAAGGACTGATTCAAATAAAACTGGATCAGTCCTTTTTTTTTATAATGCAATTATTATATTTTTATACAATTTTATATGCAAAAAAAAACGCAAATTTTATGTACAAGTGTAACTCTTTAGTATTTAATATATATAACTATTAACATGTGCACTAAGTTATACTAACTTCAAAACTAATTTTCAATGTACATGAATGGAGGAGGCTATATGAAGCATTTTCGCATTGGACTGTTAATCCTGCTTGCTTCTGTGTTGGTTTTCAGCATTACAGCTTGTGATGATGAATGGTGGACACTCTCAAAATACACAATATCTTATCAGACAGATCATGGAACTGCTCCAAATTCAATTGAGCTTGAGTTTGGTACATACCTTGATGCAACGCACTTACCAGAGCTTACAGCTGAAGGCTGGAATTTTATAGGCTGGTGGGCAGCTGATGATGCATCTAGAACAATTATTGAAATTAGTGTTTATAAGGTTACAAAAAATATAACGCTGATAGCAAAGTGGGAAAAAGTTCCTGAAAACCAGAATGATAACGGTGAGTCTGGAAATCAGAATGATAATGGTGAGTCTGGAAATCAGAATGATAATGGTGAATCCGGAGATACAGGTGACTCTGATGATACAGGTACTGAAACAGGAGATGCATTGAATGTTGCCTGGCTTTCGGCTGTTCCTGGAAAAACTTCTATTACACTTTCATGGACATATCCTGATGGAATTGATTTTTCAAGTGTTTCACTTTATGTAAGTAAAGAAGAAGGTGAATTTGGAAAGGATAAACGTGTAGCTTTCAAGCAGTTTACTACGGAAGAATATGAAAATGAACTTCCGAAAAACTGGACATTCGAAAACCTTGATGCCGGCACAACATATTATTTCCGGGTATCTTCAAAAGATACTTCTGGCGAAGTTTCGAAAACACCTATAGAGCTTTCCGTTTCTACACTCGAATCAGATAATGGTGGAGAAGGTGGCACTGGTGGAGAAGGTGGCACTGGTGGAGAAGGTGGCACTGGTGGAGAAGGTGGCACAGGTGATGAAGGTGACACAGGTTCACTTGATATTTTAATTCAGTAATCATCAGTTTTAAAACAGGAGAAGAAATATGATTTCTATTAAAAAGATAATATTTGTGGCTTTATGGGCTTTAACAGGTTTGTTCGTTATATCTTGCTCAGTGAATGACATGTCAATTAATGACGTAGAAAACGGTTCCGTAAGCATTAAATTTGCCATTCCAAATTTTATGAAAACAGAAACTACTGATGCTTCATCCAGAATGATTATGCCAAGTACACGTGTTATTAAATTCTATATTTATACAGATGATACACTTGAAACCACTCTTTATACAAAGCAGTTTTCGGTTGATAATTCAGGACTTTCTTACAATGACTACACAATGATTACAGCCCGTCTTGATGATGTTCCGGTTGGCACATATGCAGAAGGAACCATGCTTGTTGAACTTTATGATTCAAAGGTAGACTTTATTCTGACACAGGCATTAAACGACAGCGAAGTTGAAGTTACTGCATCAGGAGACCCTGCATCAGTAACTTTTTATGCACTGCCTGAGACTTTTATGGATATTACAGACGAGTTTATTGATGAAGATGAAGACGGCGTGTATGAAGTGAATTCATTCCAAACAGAAATATTACTTGATGAAGAAACCTTATCTGGTTATGACATATACTTTGAAGTTTATCAGGTAACTGTACCTTCCGGATATGGTCTTGATGTAATCCTGAATGGAACAAATGAATCAGAAAACGAAGTTGCTGTAGTTGTATACGATGAATTTGGCGTTGCAACTGATGCAGACATTACTGTAAAAAACGATGCCAGCTTCGAGAATGAAGTTTTTGCTCAGATTCCAACAAGCTATGATGATACCTATTATGTTGTTCTTTACACAAAAGGGGTTCTTGGCGGGCTTGACGATGCAGAATATGCAAATGTAACTTTTAACCTTTCTGAGGAAGAATAGAAAAAGTAAAGAATAAAGGGCTGTCCGGAAGAAATGGATAGCCCTTTTTGCATAAAGGAGAGATAATGAAAAATATAATTTCAAAAAGCATGTTAATTGTGCTGTTTATTATTATTACAGGAAAACTGTCAGCACAGACAAATGCTGACTATATGTTTGCAGGTACAAAGCATCCGTCGTATTCAAACCAGTATGAGGCAATTGATTCGTATGTTCGCGGATTGTCAGCCAGCGATATTCCTGTGAATATGAGTTATGCTGATGCGGCAAGGAAAATATGTGCAAAATCAAATACTGACATCCAGAAGGCTCGTGCGATTTTTACATGGGTTGCAGGCAACATTACATACGATTTGTCTTTCAATGCAGACACAGCATACAATGCAGACGGAACCTGGAAAAAACGTACCGGTGTTTGTCAGGGCTATTCAATGCTTTACAATGAACTGGCAAAAGCAGCCGGACTTAATGCAGAATATGTAAGTGGATTTTCAAAAAGTGATGATTACAAAATCGGTGATAGTTTTGGAAGTCACGGCTGGTCTATTATACATCTTTCTAACAGGGATTTGCTTCTGGATGTGTGCTGGGGATCTGGTTATGTAAACGGCAATCAATTTTATTTTGATTTTCAGGATTGCTGGTTTGATGTAGACCCGAATATTATGATAGCAAGTCACTATCCAAGACAGAGTATTTATCAAAGTTTAGATAATAAAGTAACACAGAATATGTTTGTGAACCTTCCGAGTATTGAGCCGGCAGTAACACACGGCGGAATGGATGGAAAAGAAGTATTTGATTTTTATCAGACACATAGTAAGGCATGGTTTCCTAAGCCTTTTGGTGCATTTTCTAAGAACATGAAAATGGGATATGTTATTAATAAGATTCCTCTGGCAGAAAAGCTTATGGCTGGTGAATCATATACTGTAAATATAACACTCCCTGCAGGCTATTCTGCATATTTTAATGTAGACGGAAGAACTATCAGTGTACCAAGTGGTGTTGACTTTCAGATAAAGCCAGAAACTACAAAAGATGTAACTTTTTTGGCAACTAATAGTGCACTTTTAAGATGGAAAGTAGAAGAAAAAAACATAATCACACAAGAAGCACAGAATCTTTCAGAAGCAACATCAACTTCTCAAACATCAGGAGTAGTTACAACGACCACAACATCAACTGGAGAAGTGAGGGTTGCAGCTGTTACTGATGCACAGGATTCTGGAAGCAGTACCGAAGTTACAAATGTTCCTGATGACTATGTAACTCCGCTTTATGTTCCTGCACGTGTTAAAGCGCCAATTCAAACAAGTAAGGGCTTTAAGAATAAACTTGGTATGACTTTTGACCCGTATGCACAGGTTGATTTTTCAAAGGATGGTACCATAATCGGAAATGTGAAGGTTGTGTTTAACAAGTCAGGCAACATGATAAACTTTGTAGACAAAGGCAATGCAAAAAAGCTTTATGGTCAGTTTCTGTATAAAGAACAGTACTGGAAAAAATATACCGGTGACCTGGACAATGTTATCTTAAATCTTGATCAATTCTATAAAAGCATAAATATCTATCAGACAAACCTTTACAGAAATGCAAAGGGTGAGTGTGTAGGTCCATACTGCAAGGACGTTAATCCTACTGTAACAACTGCTCAGGCTAATGCAGGCAACAAGCAGAATAAACAGGGCTTGAACCTCGACAATCTTGCAAAGGTTACCTTTAATTGTACAGACGGAAGCACTCAGACTAATCAGGCAAACGGAAAAGGAAAGATTCTTATTTTCTGTAAAACTACCTGCGGAAACTGTCGTGCAACTGCTTCAAGTATAAAAGCCGTAAACGGAAATCTTGGCAATGTGGATGTTGTAGAAGTAGAAGTAAACCTTTCTTCTAAAGAAGCTGTAGCACAATTCAAGTCTGAATGCGGTGCTTCTTCAATTCCTTTTGCTTATGACACAGGCTCTACAGCAAACAACCTTATGTGGAACTATCTGTCTAAGATGGGAACTACAAATTCCATAACACTTGGTGTAATTGTTTATATTGACAGTAACAATAAAATTCAATATGTAGAAAGCGGTTACGTTACTGCTGAACATATTAAACAAATAGCAAAAGATTATCTCTAAGGAGTTGTCCATGAAATCAAGAAAAATTCTTTTATTTGTTTTTACTGCACTTTATCTTTGCTCAATCGCTTTTGCAGAAAATGGTCTTAATAAATTAAACACAGAAAAAGCAACATATAATCTTGTGTCTGGTGGAACAGCAACAAACCAGGCAGAAGGCAAACCAAAGATTTTAGTGTTCTTTCAGGCAAACGACCCAAAATCAAGGGATTCTGCAAAAAATATTTGTGCAAGTTATTCTAATCTTACTTCTCTGGATATTGTGTTTATTGAAACAAAACGTTCCAGTAAATCAATTGTCACAAAGTTCCAGAATACTTATGCTTCAAATAAAGTAAAATTTGCCTACGATACCACAACCGAAGCTTATAATTCCATGAAGGCATATACAAAGCTGCTTTTAGGACCTGCCGCTTCAATTGCAAATCCTCTTATCATTTATATTGATAAAAACAATGTAATTCAGTGTGAGGAACACGGTATAAAGCTTACAGAAGCACATGCAAAAGAAATTGCAACTACTTACCTTGGATTGACTTTTCCTCAGACTACAACTAATGCCGTTGCAACTACAACAACTAAAGCAAAAGATTCAATCAAAATAAAATCAGGTTCAAAAGGTTCTATTGCCGCAAATGGCTCTATTTCTGTTAATGGCAAACAGCTTGCCAAGACAGAGGAAGTTGTAATTGTACCAAAAGGAACAGTTAAAAAAATTGATGGAAATTTGCCTGTTGCCGAAGAGCCTTATCTTTCACCAGGAGCATGTGCTTACACTTACTTGAATGATGATAGTAACTTCTCTGAGGGAAGAAAAGTTAAACTTTCTTCTTATGCAATGTCAAAGTATCCTGTTACAAAGGAATTATATAAAAAGGTACTCGAGAGTGTAGACGGCTTTGACAGATTAACTGAACCTTCTGCATTGGAAATATGTACTGGCTTGCTCGGATATGATGATACTTATGTTTGTTACTATAATGATGAATATAACATGCCGGAGGATACTATAGATCCTTATGTATATTTTGTAAGTTATTGTGATGCCTGCTATTTTTGTAACGCCCTGACAAAGCTTGTAATGTCTGAAGAAGACTGTGTATATACATTCTATAATGAAAATGTAAATTATGGTGTTCAGCCAAAAGGAATTTCTCCTGACCTTACACAAGATGAGAAGGCAAAATTTTTCGAGCGACAGAAAATTCCTGATGAAGAAATATATAGTTTCTTTAAGGTTTCAGGAAAACAAAATACTGTAACTGGACGTACAAGAGTATTATACAAAGCATCTGTTGAAGCTGATATAACAAAGAAAGGCTTCAGACTTCCAACTTCCGCAGAATGGGAATTTGCCGCACGCGGAGCGAATCCTAAGACATCTGAATGGTCAGTTAATAAGCAGGACAGGAGTTATGTGAATTCCTTAGGACTGTATGAAATGTTTGGATACAAGCAATTCGTAATGGACTGGTTGACTTCTAATACAGATTTTTGGAAAGAAGATGCACGTTTTACAAAAGATAGTGAAGGATATATTCTGGATCCGTATTTTTCAACACTATATTGTGTTTCAACTTCTGGCCTTTCTCGCAGGGAAATGATAAATACATATAATAACGATGAAAATCACTTCCATATTCGTCTTGTACGTAATCTAGATTAGAGTTAAAATTTAGGATAAATATTATGGAAAAGAAATTATTTTTATTGACTACACTGATTTTTATCTGTCTCTTGCTGCCTGTTTCAGCTCAAAAAGTTATGGTAAAAACAACGAAGGTTCCTGCTGAAAAACCTAAGACTGCGCTTCAAAAAAACTTAACCCCAGTAGCCAGCCAGATTACCTGTAAAATTGGCGCTCCTGGTCTTGGCGGCGGTACTGTATTTTTTGAAAATCCTAATTATTCAAAAGACGGATACCGCTATCTTGAAGCTTTCTGGTCTGATGAAACTTTAAGATTACCATACAGCAAGGCAACAGCTTTCCTTAAAGAATTTAATTCGTTAAAAGGCAAAGCAGGTTCTCTTAATACCTTAAAAAAATCAGACTGGTACATTCCTTCAGAAACAGAATTAAACTCTCTTATTTCAGAACTTGGTTATCCAAAGGGAATGCTGCCGGCTGGTTCCTACTTTGTTTCAGGTGGAAAAAAGACTGTCTCTTTTGATTATAATATCAAAACAAAAAGCCGCACGCTGAACAAGGTTCCGGAAAAATTTTCAAAGAACACAGCCCTTAAGGGAAAAGCAATTAAGAACCTTAATGCTGCTAAACTCAAAGCCCTTGAAACTAAAAAAACTTCGCTTAATATTGCCGGTCTTGTTCTGGTTCGTAAAATTACTAATGAAGAACTCAAAACACAGGCTCCAAAATTTAACCTTACAATCCAGCAGTCTCCGGGTGCTTCAAGAACTCTGCCTCAGGGAGTTAGTGCATCATCAAGTCAGACTCAAACCCAGGCACAGTCACAGACTCAAGTGCAGACACAGGCAACTGATACATTTCCATTTACAGCAGCTTCTGCAAACACTAACCGATACAATTACACTGAAATTGATAATTATGTTATAAATCTTGCAGTCCCGGATTCAATGTCTTTGGAAGATGCCGCAAGAAAAATCTGTCAGACTGCCCGTAACGACAGGGAAAAAGCCCGTGCAATTTATATCTGGATTGCCGCTAATATTTCTTATGACAGAGATTCGCTTTATCTTACCGAAGCAGAACAGGACGAAATTGGAATAAGAGATGCCGACAAAACCTTTGCAAGAAGAATGGGCGTTTGTACCGGCTATTCAGCACTGTATTCAAAAATGGCAAAGACCGCTGGACTTGATGCTAAGGAATTAGGTGGACTTATTATTCCAGATTATTATCAGTTTGGTGATGACGTAACAACTGATGAAAATGCACATGCCTGGAACAGCGTAAAAATTGGAAACGAGACAATACTTTTGGATACAACCTGGGCTGCAAGCTCTTCAGAGTTTGGTTCATCAGTTCCAGAAATAAACGATGCCTGGTTTGACTGTGATAAAGAACTTTTTGCTATGACACATTTTCCTCTTAAACTGAGTGAAGTAAAAAAGATTAAAAGACCTTACATTGATGAACAGGAAAGTCAGGCTCTTTCAAAGCCTTTTAGCCGCGATATGTTCAAGGCAACTCCATATATTAATCCGGCTCTATCGGTTTCTGGTACAAAGGGTACTGACGTGATTAGTTATCTTAAATCGAATCCAAAATCCTGGGCAATGTTTATGTTTAAGGGAATGGGTCTGGTTGTAAAAGACGGCTTAAAGATAAATAAATATGAAATGTCAGAAGAAATTGTTACAGGTGAAAGTGTTGTGTTCAATTTTAGTTTCCCAACTGACAAGGGAGTATATATTTACTTCAATGGTCGGGAAATAGCAGATGTTCAAAACAACAAAGACCATGTATTTACATTTGATGAACCTGGAGAGCTTATCATCAGATATGGTCCGCCTGTAGGAACTGTAACTGGCTTTATCAGATACAATGTTGTATCTGCAAGAACTCAACAATCTGCAAGAGAAAATGCTGTAAGAGCAGCCTTTGCAGCATATTAATAAATTATAAGGGGAAGAAAAATGAAAAACTTTTTTAAGGTATTTGCACTTGCTGCATTATTCGGATTTGTAACAGTCAATGGTTTTGCGGCTACTAAGGACAATTTTAACCGGTCAACAACCACAACACAAACCAAAACACCAGCTGCAATCGATAATAAGGCAGCACCGACTCAAAACAAAGCATCAGCTACAGCCGATAAAAAGGCAGCTGCTTTAGCTTATGACAAAGGTTATCAGGCAGGAAAAAAAGCTAAAAATTCAACTGTCAATGTTCCAAAAGAATATGCTGCATATGCTGCTGACTACAAAGCAGGCTTTAAAAAAGGATTTGAAGAAAAGCAGAATGCAGAATTAGCCTATAAGAAAGGTTATGAAGATGGAACAAAAGCCACAAGAGCAACACCCGCCAGTGTTCCACAGGCATATTCAGCAAATGCCGCAGATTATAGAAGCGGTTATCAAAAAGGATATGCAGAAAAACAGGCTGCTGCACAGGCCGCCGCTCAGGCTGCACAGGCCGCCGCTCAGACCGCTTATGACAAAGGTTATGAGGATGGAACTAAAGCAGCAAGCGCAACCCCAGCCAGTGTACCACAGGCATATTCAGCAAATGCTGCAGATTATAGAAGTGGTTATCAAAAGGGATATACCGAAAAAAAGGCAGCTTATGATGCAGGTTATGCTGCAGGCTATGCTGCAGGAGAAACACAAACTTCAGATGTTCCTTCTTCTATACCAGGTGCATATACAAAGCTTGCTTCTGTATACAAGATTGCCTACAGCTCAGGCTGGTTTACAAAGCGCCAGGAAACATCTATATATAATGAAGGGTACAGTGCCGGTTTAAGAGGAATCTCGGATACTGCTGTGGTTCCTGGAGATTATTCCCGCGTTGAATGGATGGCAACAAAATACAAGGAAGGCTTTGCAGCAGGATTAACGGATTATCTTTCCAGCCCGGAAGCACAGGAAGCTGCAAAAGATGCATATGAAGCAGGTTATGCCCAAGGTTTACAAGAAGGAAAAAATAGTTATTACAATTGTTCTGCTCCAGCAATTCCAAATATGTATTCTCCGTTTAAGGATAAATATACCGGAGGGTATACCAATGGTTATAATGAATCCCAATATGGAACCGGCTACAGTACTGGGTATGGAGGTGGAAGACTTCCTAGAGGAGTAACTATTTCAACGAATTATACGAATGGTTATGGAAAGGGAAGGCAGGATAAAACAGATGGTGTCATCGCTTCATATCCTGTAAATGATAATCTCGTTAAGTATTCATCAATGGTTTATGTAAAGGCAGGAAAGGGAACTGGCGTAAAAACAGAATCTGGTAAGGATGGACTTATAAATTATGATTATGATATTGCTCCTTACTACATTGGAAAATATGAAGTTACTCAAGAATTCTATGAAGCAATTTTAAATAGAAAGAATACAGTCGAAATGGGAAGAGGTACCTACGAGCTGGATTCAAAACCTTCGAGCCATTTAGAAAATTCACTTGTAAGCGGCGAAGTACAGGGAAGAAGACCAGTAGAATCTATTACATGGTTTGATGCTGTTTATTTTTGCAATGCCTTGAGTGAATTACAGGAATTAACTCCTGCTTACACAATTACAATCAATGCGATTGAAAATAAACACATTACTGATGCAACTGTTTCATGGAACAAACAGGCCAATGGTTACAGACTTCCTTCAGAGGAGGAATGGGAACTTGCATGCCGTGGAGGGGATTCTACCTTAGTAGATTTTACTTTTAATTTTAGTGGTGTTTCTGATCCGTCGTTCAAGTTCGGAGATAAAACAAGTAAGGCATTGGATAAAGTCGGCTGGTATTCATATAATCCAACAGGTGTAACTCAAAGCACACAAGGTAAAAAAGGTGATGCTGGATATTGTACACACGAAGTTGGAAAAAAAGCAGCTAACAGACTTGCCATTTTTGATATGTGTGGAAATGTTACTGAATGGGTTTTTGATTTAGGAGATGATGGTGAGCGTATAATTCGTGGCGGTTCTTATGCTTCAACTGCTGCTTCAAGCCATGTAGTTTCCTGGAATGATGAAAAACCTTCAAAAAGAATGACAGGTATAGGCTTTCGCCTTGTTCGTAACGCAGAGTAAAACAGCGTCCAGCGGGCTGTTCAAAATAAGGTGGACAGCCCCTGTTTTTCGGACAATCAAAATATAAAAGGAGAAAGTTTATGAAATCAAAAAGATACCTTCATATTCCAACGGGTGCTTTAATCATATCTTTTTTTGTAACATTTCTTTTTTCTTCATGTGAATTCCTTAATTCCTTGAAATCTGACATTGAGAAAGATGTTGAACAGGCAAAAACTGAAGCCTATTTTCGTCTTTATGGTCTTTTTGATGATACAGAAATTGCTGGAAATATTGATGGCTGGGATTGTGCACAAATTAATCTTATTGGGACAAAAGGCTATTTTATTGGAAAAGATTCCTATGGTACAAATTTAATCAAGGGAAATTATTTCTACATGGAAAAGCCTTCTTCAGGAGAATTTTACAAAGAAGAAGATAATTTTGGTTCTTATACTGATGATTATCAGCTGCCTGATGATTTTGATGAAGGTGAAATCTGGCTGAATGTTAAGTATATAAATAATGATGGTAAATGGGAATTATTTACACGGGACAGCAGGGACGGAAGTTTTTACATGGCAAACCTGGATATTCCCCGTGGTGATGATACTTTCGAAAATGCTGTAAAAAAGACAAAAGAAGATTATGACCGGCGGAAGGCAGATGCTCACGACTATGCTACTCATAAATTTCACTATGCACTGGAATATTATTCAGAAGATAATATGTACAAGGCTTATAAAGATATAACAAACAGCTGGTTTTACAGGGCTTATCCGGACACGGAAATAATCTTATCGATGAATGAACTTGAAGAAATGCTTCCGGAAACTTCAAATGCTGATGTATCAGTCGATGGAAAAGACATCATTCTGACGATTGGCGGACAGCGCCTGAAAGTACAAATATATGATTACAACGGCTTTGACACAGACTTAGTTTTTACTGCGAAAGATGATTATTATGCCCTTGCTTCTACCAAATATTTTGGCTTAATTTCATATGCAACGCCACACTGGAATGAAAAAGTCTGGCTGCGTGATAATTATCCGAAGTTTTCTGCACTTTTTGATGATGTGCTTAAAAAAGCTACTGACATTAAAATGGAAGAGCGAGGCGGAAAAGCATATTTTAGTGCCCATTATGACATGAGCGCCAAAATTATAAAAAATCTTGATACTCTAGAAGAAAAGCTTAATAGTCTTAATCCAACAATTACAAAAGCCCAAGACGAAAGCGGAAGATTTATTGTTGATTTTGGAAATGCAAAAGTTAAGGCTAGAGTTTTGAAAAATCTTTTAAAAAACACTCCTGATGTAGAGTTTACTTCTATCAGTAGTGAAGAGGATGCAAAAGTAAAAAATGCCGGTTTGTGGGGACTTTATGAATACAGCGGAAATACCTATAGCCCGAATATAGCACGAAACGAACGCCTTTGGCTACGAGAGCAATATTCAAATCTTAATTCGCTTATAGAAAGCATAATCGCAGAGGAGGAAATATGAATTCCAAAAAAATTCTAATTTGCATGAGCCTGTTTTTGTGCATGTTTTTTTCAATGTTTGCCCAAACCAGTCTTAACAAAGCAAATATTGAAAAAGTAACTTACACTCTTATTTCGGGTGGCACTGTTACAAATCAAGCCGAAGGTAAGGCAAAAATCCTTGTCTTCTTTCAGGCTAATGATGTAAAGTCTAGGGACAGCGCAAAAAACATCTGTGCAAAGTATGAAGATTTTTCAAACGTTGACATTGTGTTTATAGAAACAAAAAAGTCTAGCAAGGCAGTGGTTACTAAGTTCCGAGATACTTACGCCACAAGTTCTGCAAAAGTCTGTTATGATACTACAACTGCTGCAAATAACTCCATGAAAGTATATACAAAGCTTTTAGTTGGTTCTGCTGCATCTATAGCAAATCCTTTTATTGTTTATATAGACAAGAACAACAAGATTCAGTATGAGGAACACGGCATTAAGCTTACAGAAAGTCATGCAAAAGAAATTGCAACAAGTTATTTGGGACTCAATTTTACACAAGCTTCTTCAAGTATTGCACAGAATTCTTCAAACAATTCACAGTCTTCTTCAAGCAATTCACAAGCTTCTTCAAACAATGGTAAAAAAACTACTTCAACATATAAATATGGAATAAGAAATGTTTCATTTGCAAAACGTCAGAGCGGAAACGGAATAATGTTTACCTCCACAATTAGTCCTGCAAAAAAGGCGGATTTTTCTAAAATTGATGAGTATGCTAAAAAACTCGAAATTCCTTTTGAAAGCAATATTTCCATAAGCGATGCAGCCTTGTTAATAACAAAAAACTCAAAAACTCAAGTTGAAAAAGCAAGAGCAATTTTTACCTGGATTTCTAACAATATTTCTTATTATAACTCGAGTGTTAATGACAACAGTTTTTATCAAGCACTGCCAACTTTTAGAATACGCACGGGAGTGTGTCAGGGATTTTCAAAACTTTTTCAAGAAATGTGTTCTGCGGTGGGAATAAAAGCTGACTATGTTTCTGGCTATGCAAAAAGCAGTTATTTAAGTTCTGATACTAGTAAATTTAGTGCACCGGAATCTCATGGATGGAATTTGGTTCACACTGATGAAGGAGACTTTTTTGTAGATACAACATGGGCTGCGAATGCTGTTAACAGAGGGGGTCTGTATGCTTTTAGTGATATTTGGTTTGCACCAGACCCTTGCTATTTTATTACTTCACACTATCCAAAAGAAGTCCGTTTCCAGCTTTTAAGCTCTGCAATTAGCATCGATGATTTTGTAACTCTGCCAAGAATTGATTCAGATTTTGAAAAAATCGGTCTTGACGGTAAAGAGGTTTTAGAATTTGTTTATTCTCATCTTGACTCCTGGAAGCCTGTTTGCACTACAATTTTTGAAGCCGTTTATAAAGGGAATACAGTAGATTTTATTACATTGCCATTCAGCGATATTTTAATAGCAAATCAAAATTATGATGGCTCTTATAAGGTAAATGGTCTAGTCAAGAGTGAGAATTTTTCAACTGGTACGTCTCAAATAATACACTTAGATATTGAAGGCTCGAATCCTAGTTCTTTTGTTTTGTATGCAATTAAAAGCGGATACGCTACAGACAGAGCAACTATAGCAAAATGGAGTAAGCCTAGCCAGTATCAGGAAAAAGGCGATTTTGTAGACCCTATAAAAGTAAAAGCTGGAATAAAAGCAAGCCTTGCAAAAGATGGTTCAATCATTATTAACGGATATACTATTCCTCATTCTGCTCAAATAACCGTAGTTCCTAAAGGGAAAACTGCAACTATAACAGGTAGTGAAGTAATTGCCCCTGAACCATACGTCGATAAATATGAGACACAAGCCCAGTGGCTTGAAAATGACAGTGCCTTTCCTGTGGGTAGAACTGTAAAACTTTCGGCTTATTCTATTGGTCAGTATCCAGTTTCAATTGAATTGTATAAAAAAATTATGCAAAGTGTAGAGACTCCTGAATACAAATCAATGAATAGAAGTCTTCCTGCTAGTAGGGCTCAAATTCAGCATAACGGTAAATGGATTACTTACCAGTGGGTTGCCGAAGATTCATATGCTACGATGACTTATTGTCAGGCCGCTCTTTTCTGTAATGCCCTTACAAAACTTTTGATGTCAGATGCAGATTGTGTTTATTCTTTTGCTGATATTGAAATTAAAAATTCAATATTAGGAACAAATAGTTTGCTGGATTATTCTGAAGAACTGATACAAAAAATATGTGAGGCACAAAATATTAAACGAGAGCAAATTGGAGGAATTGGAATAGACTCTACAGAAAGATATGGAAACCAATATCTTGACGCTTACATTAAGGCGGACCTAACAAAAAAAGGCTTTCGTTTACCAACAGATGCTGAATGGGAATTTGCTGCAAGAGGGGCTAATCAAAAGGATTCAGTGAACTGGAATATAAAAAGAAGAGAGATAATTGATAACGATTGGCCTGGCAAAATAAAACCAATGCTTTTAGGAAGCAGAAATAATCTTGGTCTTGAGGATTTAGGTCTTAATTATTCTTATGACTACTATTTTAATCCTAATAGACCTAAACGAATTTGGCCTAATAAAGGTGAATTTGTAGAAGATAAACTTGTAACAAACAGGGATTATAAGTTTGCTGATTATACGGACTCAGACGGTAGTGTAAAAAATCCATGCTTTATAGGTGGTATTGTTGTAGACCATAGCTTTAGGCAAGATGTAGACAGAAGAGAGAGAGTTACTAAGCTTCAAGCAGGCGGCTATGAAGTTGGAACATTACGTCTTGTGCGTACTTTGGAATAAAAAGTCTGAATGTCGAGTTTCTAAACAGAGTGTCAGTGGACGTTTCAAGAGTATGTGTCATTGCCGTACTGTCACGCCCGACAATGACAATTCTTGTTGTTATATAAGGAGAATACGATAAAAACTGCCTAAAATAGTGTCAGTTTTTATCTTTTCAAGTTTGCGTTGCAAACTTTTAATTACCTGTCATGTTGAGCGTTAGCGAAACATCTATTTCCAGTAGATTCTTCGCTGCGCTCAAAATGACAAAAAAAGTCTTTCAAAAACTGATGTTTTTTCTCAAGACTTTTTATAGGAGAATGTATGAAAAAAAATGAAAACAGTGTTTTCCTGACACAGAATATCGGGAAATTTACCTTGTTTGGCATTAAAGCAAGGGGAAACTTTATAAAAGCAATAGTTTTTACTTTGCTTTTTATAGTCTTTGCTCGAGAAAATCTTTTTGCAACAATAAGTGCTGATAACAGGTATTCACATTCTAGGGATATCAAAATAAATGGGCAAAGTGACCTAAGTAGGCTTCCTTCTAATAGTTATGATTATGATATTTGGATTGAACATATTCCTCAACCATCAACTCCCAATAATTATAATTCTGAGGCTGAAAGACTTACAGAGGCTTTTGGTAATGATCAGACAAGTGGTACAGCCTATGCTCTTGAAATGGTGGACAAACAGTTCAAGCAAGTCTTATTCTTTCAATTTTTATCTACAAAAAGTTTTAAAGATAATTATAATGCAACTAAATTTTATCAGTGGCGATTTATATTAAGATTAAAACCTGAAAAAGGAGGGGATAGCTATGATACAATACAGGCATGGACACCGCCATTGCCACCACCTCGCACTCCTCAAGTAGGGGAACATATTATAGAAACACTGGAGAAAGAGGCTCCTGAAGTTGGAACTTATCGTGTTATCGAAAAAAAATATGGAAGAACACGAGTAGAGTTTAAATATACTTTTAAATATGGAGAAAATCGTGGCCTTCTTCCTACCTTTGATACCGTAAAACACTGTCTTTTTTCAAATGGAACAGGAAACTACGACAAAATAGTCTATGTTGACTCAGTCGAAATTCCTTATGGGTGGAAATTTACGGCAGATATTTACACTAGAGATCCTAGATATCTTCAAGAAACATGGGATGCTTACTTTCGACTTGAGCTTTATAGTGATGACAACCCACTCATATCTGGTCACCTAAGTGCGGAGGAATTTGAATACCTTAGAAGCTATTCCGATCCAAATTCTGTTTATTATGTAAGGTATTACATGCATGTTGATACGAATAAGACGCAGTGGCCAGTACTCATTGTAAAATCAAAAGATTTGATTACCAAGACATTTGATCACAAGATTAGTGACTTGTACGAGTTTGATTTTCCAGAACCACAAAAATTTTATGTTTCAAACACACCTTCAAATCCATCAGAATTTTATTTCAATCTTATGATTCCTGTAAAAAATAATTCTGGAAGCGATTCTTTTCAAGACATTAATAAGAGCACTGAAGGCAATTTGTATATTTATAAGAACACGTGTTCTGCTACACTTAAAAAATTGCAGGCAGGTCATTTTGACGGAGATATTCAGACACCTGGAGATTATCTTTCAATCTCGTTAAATGTGAAAAAAGCGGGTAAAGTGTGCTTAAAACCTTATAACATAAAAACAGTGGAATGTAATGTTGAGCCTATAAATTTTATATTCGGAAAGAGAAGTGTTGACAAGAATACAAAGACTGTCACTGTGAATGTAAAATTAACAAATTCCGGAGAGCACTATAGTTGCGGAAAAAGCTATGTTAAACTTGTACAAAATACTTGTGGTGCACAAGTTAAATCTTATGAGTTTGGCAATAATACTATAAAACTCAAATTCTCTGTGACGAAAGCGGGAGATTTTTCTTTTAGTCTCCCGAATTTGGCAGGTGCGGCGAATAAATCACCTGTTTATACAATAACTAAGGCTGATTTGAAATAAAAAATTACAGGGGGGCAGTTCACATTGCATGGATTTTCCCCCTGTGTCATTGCCTGGCTCTTTTAGCGGCTGTTGGATTTTGAAGTTCGTGTTCGATGTAATCCTTTATGCTTTGTTAAAGTCTAAAGGTTTATATAAAATCCCTCGAACTAAAAAAAAAGGGTATCTTGTAGCAGAAGTTAAATACTTTTGGTATAAGATACCCAATTTTTGTATAAATGTAAAAAATAATGTAAAAACTTATGGACGAATTAAATTTTTGATTCCTTTTTTAATGGCAGCTTTTGCATCATTTTTTGCTTCTTTTTTAACTTCTTTTTTTAACCAGGATTTGAAGTCTTCTTCCTCTTCTTCCTCAACATCCTTAGCAACAGATTTTTTTGTAGATGTTGATTTAACTTTTGGTGTATTTTCTTCAGCTATAGCAGGTTTTGCTTTTGGATCAAGTGTGTTTTGAAGTAATCTATAGTTTCCTGTGATGCATGCATAGTCATCTTGATTTATTGATGAAGATAATTCATTCATTGTAGTGTCTGCACCGGCCATTTTCATAAAAAGTTTTGCACCTGTATTACCTTTTAGGGCTTGTTTTCCTTTTTCCATAGCGTAGGCATAAAGAATGTAGTATACTTTTGCAGTTGCTCCAGGTCCAGAAATGCCCAATTTTTCAAGGCGAGAATCCAGTTCAGTTAAATCTTCCATTCCGCCGGTATAATCGTTTTCATTACGTGTTTCTAAAGATTTGTTACATTCTTCAAAAGCTTTGTTTACTTTTTCATAGTTTCTGCAGAAATTTACAACATCTGAATCAGTAAGTCCGATAGATGGAACTTCTTCTGCAGCTGTTTCTGTTGCAGT
>JAEEGL016206562.1_pt1 | contig 17879 bp, 15 predicted proteins | sample 9134231 | NCBI WGS metagenome assembly JAEEGL01 (sample SAMN16246548, study PRJNA631951) | gut metagenome | biome: gut microbiome; feature: rumen; material: fiber-attached | host: Bos | place: Iran: Karaj | collected 2018-10 | reverse complement strand
TTCTTCTTCATCATCCTGGCCGTTGTATCGCTGGTTCAGGTTCGTGTGTCCAATAAGAGGGAGGTGGAGCTGTAATGGGTGAAGGAAGACAGGTAGGAAAAGAGACAAAGATCCGTGCGGCCATATGTACCGTGATAGGAATAATCATAGCGGTTTATGTACTGTTTCCGTTCTATCTCGTAGTGCTTAACGCTTTTAAGAATCAGGCCTCAATCGTGGCTGATCCCGTAAGCTTCGTCGGAGCTTCCTTCGGGCAGCTCAAAGCCAACCTTTCGGCGGTGGTAAACAACCAGAATTTCAGCTTCTGGTATGCTTTCGGAACCTCGGCGGTGATCACGGTGATCTCCCTTGTGCTCCTTGCGGTGCTCGGGGCCATGGCAGCATGGGTCATCAGCCGAAACAACAAGAAAAAATGGGCTACAGCCATCTACATGGTGTTTATCGCGTCAATGATAATACCCTTCCAGGTGGTAATGCTTCCTCTGATCAGTACCTTCCGTGATGTCGGCAAGTTTGTGGGGATCAGTATGTTACAGTCGATACCGGGCATCGTGTTTGCCTACTGCGGTTTCGGCGGTGCGATGACGGTGTTCATACTTACCGGCTTTATAAAGGGCGTTCCCTACGACCTTGAGGAGGCTGCGGCCATTGACGGCTGCTCTCCCGAGGGAACCTTCTTCAGGATCATACTTCCGCTTCTTACTCCCGTTATTACCACGGTTACTATCCTTAACGGGATGTGGATCTGGAACGACTACCTTCTGCCGTCTCTGATGCTTGGTCAGAACGGAAAGGTCAAGACTCTTCCGGTGGCGGTGCAGGCTTTTGTAGGTTCCTACGTAAAGCAGTGGGATCTGATCCTTACGGCAGCGCTGCTTGCCATACTGCCTATGATAATAATTTTCCTGATCGCGCAGAAGCAGATCATGAACGGAATGATAGAAGGAGCGGTTAAGGGTTAAACATGGATCGGTTTGAAAAACGGCTGTCGGTTTATTTCGACGAGATGAAGTGGCTCTATATGGAGCTTTATCATAATGATGAACAGGCATTTGATTATTTTGTCTCAATGCTGCGGGCCTGCGAAAAGGCCCGCAGCCCTGAGCTTAAGGCCTGGGACAGAAAGAGGGAGAAGAACAGCGGATGGTATAAGGATAATAAGCGCTTCGGATATCTTGCATATGCCGACTGCTTCGGGGACACGCTTTCGGGTGTGCGTTCCCATCTTGACTATATCAAAGAGCTTTCGGTGAATTATCTTCACCTTATGCCTGTTCTTAAAAGCCCTGAGGGAAGGAGCGACGGAGGATATGCCGTTTCCGACTTCAGAAGGATAGACCCGAAGCTTGGGACAATGGAGGACCTGGCGCTTCTTTCAAGGGACTGTCACGAAGCAGGTATCAGTATCTGCCTTGATTTTGTCATGAACCATACCAGCGAGGATCATGAATGGGCGGTCCGGGCAAAAAAGGGAGAGACTGAGTATCAGAACAGGTATTTCTTCTATGATAACTGGGACATTCCAAACGAGTATGAAAAGACGATGCCCCAGGTCTTTCCCACCACCGCTCCCGGTAATTTTACCTGGTGCGGGGAGGCCTCAAAGGTTGTGATGACGACCTTTTACCCCTACCAGTGGGATCTTAATTACGCAAATCCCGTTGTGTTCAACGACATGACTGAAAACATGCTGTTTCTGTGCAACCGGGGAGTGGATATCATAAGGCTGGATGCGACGCCTTATATCTGGAAGAGCCTGGGCACGAACTGCAGAAACCTCCCTGAGGTGCACACCCTTGTAAGGCTTATGAGGATCGCTGTCGAGGTGGTCTGTCCGGGAACTCTGCTGCTTGGAGAGATCGTCATGGAGCCAAAGGAGGTGGTTCCCTATTTCGGAAGCCTTGAGCATCCCGAATGTCACCTGCTTTACAATGTGACGACCATGGCAAGCACCTGGCATACCGTGGCCACGAAGGACGTAAGGCTTCTTTCCGACCAGCTTTCAAAGGTGTTCGCCCTTCCGAAGGATTACGTATTCTTAAATTACCTGCGCTGTCACGATGACATCGGATGGGGGCTCGATTATCCGTTCTTAAGCCGGTTCGGCATGGAGGAGGTCGCCCATAAAAGGTTCTTAAACGATTATTTCCGGGGGTATTGCGCCGAAAGCAAGTCGAGAGGCGAGCTCTATAACGATGATCCAAGGCTCGGGGATGCGAGGCTGTGCGGTACTACGGCCTCCCTGTGCGGGATCGAGGCCGCGGAATATGAGGGCGATCAAACGGCCGCGGAGCGTGCCACTGACCTTGATATAATGCTGCATGCCTTTCTCCTTACGCTTTCCGGCATACCGATCCTTTACAGCGGAGATGAGATCGGACAGCTCAATGACTATTCGTATCGTGAGGATCCCCTTAAAAGCGCTGACAGCCGCTACATACACCGGGGCAGCTTTGACTGGGAGAGCGCCGGAAGAAGAAGGGATAAGAGCGCCAGAGAGGGGAAGATATACAATGCCATCACCGCTCTGGAAAAGCTTCGGAGGAGCCACGCGGCCTTTGTAAACGCGGCCGATACGTGGATCATCCCGCTTGACAGCGGTGAGAATGATAACAGCGTTCTCGGGATAGGAAGGTACTGTGAGGGAGAAAAGCTCCTTGCCTTCTTCAACTTTTCGGGAGAAGCACGCAGCGTCCGTACCGGGGAGAGCGGAGGGTATAAGGTGCTTGCCTCCTCGGAAAGCGGCGTAACTAAAGGGAATAAAGGGAAATTAAACCCGGAGAGTTTTGAGCTTCAGGGCTACGGTTTCGGGTGGTATTTTACATTATCATAGTTTTCTGGTATTATAGGTTACGACTGAAATGCCGGTAGGGGAAACGACCAAAATGCTGCATTTTGGTCGTTTTCCATATACAGAACAGATAAGTGAGGTGTTTAGGATGGCGTGGTATGATGAAGCGATATTCTACCATATTTATCCCCTGGGGCTTTTGGATGCTCCAAAGGAGAATGCATATGACGGGGTGACTCACAGGCTTAAGGAGCTCATTCCCTGGATCGATCACATTAAGGAGATCGGGTGCAACGCTCTCTATGTCGGCCCGCTTTTTGAGTCGGTGGGGCACGGCTACGAGACAACGGATTACCGGAAGCTGGATTCAAGGCTTGGGGATAATGAAGACCTGAAGGATTTTATAAAAAAATGTCATGACAAAGGCGTAAGGGTGATCCTGGACGGAGTGTTCAATCATACGGGAAGGGATTTTTTTGCGTTTAAGGATCTGAAGGAGAACAGGGAAAACTCCCGCTACAGAGACTGGTACTGCAATGTAAACTTCTATGGCAATAATGAGTATAATGACGGGTTCTCCTATGCCAATTGGGGCGGCTACAACCTTCTTGTGAAGCTTAACCAGAGAAATCCCGAGGTAAAGGACTATATCGCTGATACGATCCGCTTCTGGGTAAAGGAATTTGATATAGACGGGCTCAGGCTGGATGCTGCCGACGTGCTGGATTTCGACTTTATGAAGATGCTCAGGTCGGTGGCACAGGAGGTAAAGCCGGAGTTCTGGCTGATGGGAGAGGTGATCCACGGCGATTACTCGAGATGGGTGAATGAGGGAACCCTGCATTCGGTGACGAATTATGTCATGCACAAGGCCTTTTATTCGGGGCATAACGACCACAATTATTTTGAGATAGCTCATACCCAGAGAAGGCTTGAGGGAATGGGCAAAAGCGGGGGCAGCGGTTTTAAGCTCTATAATTTTGTTGACAATCACGATGTGGAAAGGATATATACGAAGCTTTTGAACAAGGCTCACTTTACGCCGGTTCACATTCTTTTGTATACAATGCCCGGGATCCCTTCAATATATTACGGTTCGGAATTTGCGATAGAGGGAAGGAAGGAAAAGTCCTCGGATGCTTCCCTTCGTCCAGCTCTTGAGCTTGGGGACTTTAAGGACGCGGTGAAGAATAACCCTGCCACCGGGCTCATTGCCGCCCTCGGAAAGGTAAGGAGCCGGACACCGGAGCTTTCCTACGGGGATTACAGAGAGCTTCTGCTTACCAACAGACAGTATGCCTTTTCCAGAAACCATAACGGAAGGTCCGTGATCGTTACCGTAAACAACGATGACGGAAGCTATACTATGACGCTTCCCGCGGGGAATGCACCTTCTTATATGGGGGCTCTCTCCGGGGAATGCGTAAACGTCTCGGGAGGCAATATACAGGTTACGATACAGGGCAATTCAGGCGAGATCTGGGTTCCCGTCGAAAACGGCCAAAAGAGAGAGCCTGCCGGGACACCGGAAGTAATAGTAAGCGGGATATCTGTAAAGAGCGCTGGATCGCAAAAGAAGCCTGAAGATAAAGAAAAAACCGGACAGAACGGAGCCGGGGCAGAAGCGGGCGCAGCGTGTGAAAGTAAGGAGGGTGAAAAAAAGGAGCCTGAAAAGAAGGGGGCCGAAACAGATGACAGAACCTATCAGGAGGGGATGATCGCAGGCCTCCAGGAAGCCATCATCGCCATCATGGAAAAGAACGGGCCGGTAACGGATCAGATGAGAAGGGATGTTTATAACAATACCCATCATGACTCTCTCATAACATGGATCAAGAGCTTCAGATAGAAACGGTGAAGCAGCTGGGAGTACGCTTTAACGGGGCTGCGGCCGGTAATTGTGAAGGTGTTTAAAAGATACGGGGTTTGAACAATATCTTATGAATGAGGAAAAAAGAAAGTATCTCAGATTGGCGACAGCGATCGCGGGAGCATTGTCAATATGCATCATTCTGTATTTCATTATTCTGAGGATAGACAGTGTCTCAAAGGCTGTCGGCGTGATAAACGAGATACTGGAGCCGTTTTTTTACGGCGCTGTCATGGCTTACCTGCTGACACCCTTGTGCCGCAGGCTTGAGAAGCTGTTTATCAAGGCATTTAAAGGCAGGAAGGAAAACCTTGCAAAGGCACTGGCGGTGTTCTGTTCCTTACTGATCGGAATAGTGGTAATCACAGCCATTGTCCTTCTGATCATCCCTGCGCTGGCAAAGAGCATTTCCGGACTGATAAAGGTGCTGCCCTCTCAGGTTAACAAGGCAGCGAAATACATGGAAGAGCTGATGGACAGAAAGCCGGCCATCCTTGAGACTCTGGACAGCATAACGGATGCTGTTGTGGATTATGTACAGAAATTGCTCAATTCCTCTGTGTTCCCCAATATCCAGACCATCGGTATTTCGCTCTTCGGGCGCGTGGCCGGGGTGATCACAGCCTTCAAGAATCTGTTGCTGGGCTTCATAATCGCACTGTATCTGCTGCTTAAGAGGGAGCAGTTTGCGGCGCAGAGCAGATTGTGCTTAAGAAGCCTTCTTTCCGAACGCTGGTATCAGGCCGTCCTCGGGGAGATCGCCTATGCGGACAAAATGTTCAACGGTTTCTTTATGGGAAAGCTCAAGGACTCCGTGATCATCGGATTTATCTGCTTTATCGGGTCTCTCATCCTGGGATACGGCTCACCCTTACTGATCGCCGTGATAATCGGGATAACGAATATCATTCCGTTTTTCGGTCCCTTCATCGGGGCCGTCCCCTGCGCCCTGCTGCTTCTGCTGGAGGATCCAATGCACTGCCTGACCTTTATCATCTTTGTCATAGTCCTTCAGATCCTTGACGGTAATGTGATAGGGCCGAAGATACTGGGGGACACCACGGGGCTCTCGAGCTTCTGGGTGCTGTTTTCCATCCTTTTCTTCGGCGGCATCTGGGGGATGACGGGCATGATGATCGGAGTCCCGTTGTTTGCAGTGATATACGACGTGATCCGAAAGCAGGTATTTAAGAGCCTTAAGAAGAAGGGCGAGGAAAAGATGATCGAGGATTATCACAAAGCCTTTAAGCCCGGGGATGCTGAAAAAGGGTAAGGCTTAAAGGGCAGACTGTAACGTTTCACAAACGTTTAAAGTACTGGAAAATGAATGGTTTTTATATTAAAATAGGGTCGGAGCCGGAAGTTTTGTATGTCTTTCGGTTCCGACCCTGTTGCGTTTTTTTTTCAATGGAGGACAGAAGAATGAGAAAGATGAAAAGGATCATGGCGGCCCTGCTCGCCGGAGCAGTACTTGTGTCCGGAAGTTTTCCGGGCGCTTTTCCCTGTCGTGTCATGGCAGCGGAGTCAGAACAGGATTTAAGACCTGCGGCAGAGTACAACCTGGGAGATATTTTAAACGATCCCGAGCTTTCCGGGGCTTTAAAAGAGCTGATCGTCGGCTTTTTGACCGCACTGGCAGGCAGTGGGGATGACGAAGCTGCCGTCGGGCCTGAGACCGGTCCGGATGTGCAAAAGGAAGAGGCCGATGCTCAAAGACCCGAAAAAACAGAAGAGGAGTTTGCCGGTCCGCTGCCCACAGAATGGGATCCGACAGAGCTTTACGCTGATGAGGATGCTTTTAATGCCGAAATGGACTATTTGTCAGAGCATGCATATGATGTGGAGAAATACAGGGGAACCCTTAACAATGTGGATGCCATCCTTGCGATAACGGAGGATGAGGAGATACTTGAGCTCGATTCCATTTACTACAGGGCAGCAATGTATACACAGATGCTCACATCCCTTGATGCTTCGGATCCCTGGGCGAAGCAGGCCTTGGCGCGTTTTCAGGAGGCCTCCGCCAGATATATGATGGGCAGTGCCTTTGTTGAGCCTGAGATAATGGCTCTTCCTCTTTCCGAGAGGGAGAAGATATTCTCTGATGAGAGGCTTGAACCTTATGCCTGGTCGTATCATAAATATGTTGACCCGGACAGAGTCACGCTTTCGGAAGAAACAATTCAGGCAGAGACCCTTCTGGATCAGGCCATGAGTCATATCCAGAGCGCTTACTCTGTATTTGACAATGTTGATAACAAAAGGCCGGAGATCACCTATCCCGACGGGACAACAGGGACGCTTACGGATGCGGCATATTCGAATATCATGCAAAGCAATGAGTATGACCATGATTTCAGAAGAGAAGCCAATATACTGAGGGCAAGCATCAGGGAGCCATACCAGAATACCTACGCGGAGCTTCTTGCGGGAGAAATGAAACGAAACTGGGCAGAGGCACAGCTTCACGGATACGACAGCACACTTGAGTATATTTCGGCCCGGGATGATCTGGATCCGGAGCTGTTCTATCAGATCATCGAATTCAGCCATTCACTGATGCCTAAGCTGCATGAGTATTTTGCGGCCCAAAAAGAGATGCTTGGCCTTGAGGAAATGGGCAGTTATGATATCAGCATACCGTTTAATGAGTATGAGCCTCCTGAGATGCCTTATGAGGATTGCGTGAAGCTCGGAAGGGAAGCGGTAAAGTTCTGGGGGGATGAGTATATCGACCGCTTTGACAGTATCATCACCAGCGGACATATAGATGTGTATCCGTCAGACACAAAGGATACGGGGGCCTATGAAATGCAGTACGGTGGTGAAACATTACCATATGTGATGTTTAACTTCGACGGGCTTATGGATTATACAAGCACGATAGTACATGAGATGGGCCATGCCGTTTACAGTGAGTTTTCCGCTGAAAACCAGAATATGTACTATAGCATGCCCGGTTCATACAATCAGGAGGTTGCCTCTACCGCCAATGAGCTGATATTTTTTAAATATCTCATAGATAACGCATCGGATGAGGATGAAAAGAAATACTGGATCGCGAGAGAGATAACCCTGTTCTTCAACACGATCATATGGCAGTGCGTGCTTGCGGAGTTTGAGGATTATTGTTATAAGACGATAGAAGCGGGGAACGCGCTTTCTGCGGAAGCGATGAACGAAAAGTTTTATGAGCTTATAAAGAACATGTACGGGGAGGACATTCTGGTAGAGCCCTATATCGGCATTGACTGGGCAAGGATATCTCATTTTTATATCTACTGCTATTATGTATATAAGTATGCAACCTCTCTGACCTTTGCGACTGCGATCTGCAATAAGGCTCTGGAGGACGAAGGGGAGAAGGAGAACTATCTGGAGTATTTAAAGGCCGGTGATTCCGCATCTCCCGAGGATCTTTTAAGGATCGCGGGTGTAGATCCTTCGGATCCTGCAACCTATGAGACAGCAAAGGATTATTTTGAGGATCTTGTCGATCAGTTTGTCGAGCAATAACGAGATGAAAATTCGTGCGCATCCTGCAAAGCATCTGAGGAAAAACTGATCTGATCGGTTTTTCCTCAGATAAATAAATCTGTCGTTTATAAGAAAAAAGGAGAAAAAGTGGCAAAGACAAGGTTTGAAGAAGATCTGAACGGAATGCTGGCAGAGCAGAGGGGTGTTTACTTTCCCGTAAAGGCATCCCTTACTGAGCGGCTTATGAAAAAAAAAGCATCACCGAAGATCCTGCATCCCAATCCGGATGATGAGTTTTGTTTTGAAAGCGTAGGGCCGAATTACAGGATCATATCGGAATATGAGGAACAGATAAAGGATGCCTTAAGGAAGGGGTTGCCGATCTTTGATGATCCGATCACGGTTGAAAAGACCCGTCCGAAAGGATACCTTATCTTAAACGGCCACCACCGTTGGGCCGCGGCATTAAGGCTTGGGGTTAAGACTGTGCCGATCCACATTATAAATCTCGCCCAGGCGGCGGATATACGGGATATGCTCAAAAGCTCAGCCAATAATAAACGGGCGGTGTTTGATCTGGACGAGGTGCTCCTGAGATCCCCGTCAGATCCGTATACCGAGAAGGCACCGGGCTTTCCCTTCAATCTCCGCTTCAGTAAAACCCTGCGTTTGGGGGTGCCGGCACTGTTCTTCTTTTTAAAACAGCACGGATACGATATATGGGTGTATTCGGCAAACTTTTATTCCTATGATGATGTCAGGGCACTTTTCCTTCATTACCGGGCGCAGGTTGACGGAGCCATAACCGGAATGAGAAAGAAATCCCAGATGCAGAAAAAGATGGGGGCTCTGATAGCAGGAAAGTATAAAACTACGATACACATAGACAATGACTCGGTGCTTGTGGCAAAAAACGGGCCGGAGGAATACAGCCTCAGCGGAAATCCCGGAGACTGGTCGGGCGAGATCATGGATATTTTGAAAGGATTCGGCACTGATGAGTAAAAAAAACAATGGCAATAAAATGCGCGTATCCTTCGACCTGGACGAGGTTCTCTTTGTTTCGCCTGATACGCATAAAACCGAGCCCCCCCTTGTCTTTCCGTTTAATATGATCTTTAAGGAGAGACTGCGGCTGGGGGCGCCGGGGCTTATCAGGGCTTTGAGGGATCTGGGGTACGAGGTATGGGTCTATACCTCGTCCTTCAGGTCGGAGGGCTACATTCGCACGCTTTTTTTATTATACGGCGTGCGCTTTGATCAGATAGTAAACGGAACACGTCACTTAAAGGAGGTGCAGAGGGGACGTAAGCAGACCCTGCCCCAGAAGGTACCGAGCCATTACGGCATCTCTCTGCATATTGACGATGAGTCGGTGATCTGTACCTACGGAAGGGAATTCGGTTTTGAGGCATTTCAGCTGGAAGCCCAGGATGACGACTGGAAGGAGAAGGTTCTGGAACGGGCCTTCCAGGTAAGAAGAAAAAAAGGATATTAAGGAGGAGATCGTTTTGAGCTTTTCAGCTATCATTGAGAGTTTGGACAGCTTCCTGTGGGGGTGGCCGCTTATAATCATGCTTTTCGGCACCCATCTTTTCATGACCTTCAGGACAGGCTTTATCCAGAAGGACATTTTCAAGGCAATAAAGCTGTCAGTTACAAAAGACCCCGAAGCCGCAGGTGATGTTTCCCAGTTCGGAGCGCTTACGACGGCGCTTTCATCCACCATAGGAACAGGAAACATCATAGGCGTCGGCACAGCCATTGCCATGGGAGGGCCCGGATCCGTCCTTTGGATGTGGCTGACAGGAGTATTCGGAATAGCCACCAAATATTCGGAAACTCTCATAGCAATCAAATACCGCGTAAGAAGCGAGGACGGTTCAATGCTCGGAGGAGCCATGTACGCGCTCGATCGAGGACTCAATAAAAAAAAGCTGGGTATTGCCTTTGCTTTTTTTGCCGCCGTCTGTGCCTTCGGAATAGGCTGTATGGTACAGGCAAATGCGGTCGTTACAAATGTATGCCAGAATTTTGCCACAGGTGAAACCTCCAGAAAGATACTGACGTTTTCTTCAGCCGTTATCCTGTGTGTCATTGTGGGTCTTGTGATCCTGGGCGGGATAAAGTCCATAACAGGAGTTTCTGAAAGGCTGGTGCCATTTATGGCGGCTTTCTATGTTCTGGGATGTCTGATCATCCTTGTTATGAACGCGGATGTTCTGGGAGAGACAATATCGGTGATCATTTCCTCGGCTTTCTCGCCGAAGGCCGCAGGAGGCGGATTCGTGGGAGGCACCATTGTCAATGCCTGCAGATACGGCTTTGCCAGGGGGCTTTTTTCCAATGAATCGGGCCTGGGCTCCGCGCCGCTTGTAGCTTCGGCTGCCCAGACCAGAAATCCCAAAAGACAGGCTCTTGTATCCATGACCGGAACCTTCTGGGACACCGTAGTCGTCTGTCTTATGACCGGACTGGTGCTTGTATCCTGCATCATCAAATATCCGGCGGTTGACGGCCTCTCAGGCAACGGGGCGGAGCTTACAAGCCTTGCGTTTTCCATGATCCCCGCCATCGGTGTGCCTCTGCTTGTCGTGGGGCTCATAACCTTTTCCTTCTCAACCATCCTTGGGTGGTACTATTACGGGGAGCGGTGCGCCGTTTACCTGTTTGGGGAAAAGGTGATAAAGATATACAAGATACTCTGGATAGCTGCGATCTTTACAGGATCCGTCGCAGAGCTCAACCTTATCTGGAACCTGTCCGATCTTTTAAACGGCCTCATGGCCATACCAAACATCATTGCCGTTCTGCTCCTATCAAAGGTGATCGCGGATGAGACCAGGAAGTATTCGGGAACGCATATTGATGATAAGGATGAAGCCGAGATACCTGTCCTCAGCAATTCGAAGAAAGGTGCTCTGGGCTGAGGAGCTTTACAGGATACCAGAAAGGATCAGATCGAGGGAGGATACTATTCAAGAGAGGAAATGATCTTTTTACATGATATCAGAGCCGCCGGAAAGCGCAATGAGGGCATGATGTTCGCTGTTAAGCTTCATGCCATGGACATACCGGATGTACAGCTTAAGGATATTTTCGAGCCAATGGTCCTTTATTCAAATGCCCCCGGGTTTGAGAGAGAAGACAATAAGAACAGGCTTCTGGGATGGGTTAATGATCGGTGAATTGGCACAGACAGGGGAGGTGACAGAGATGACGTATGATGTGATAATCATCGGGGCCGGGCCCGGAGGGATCTTTGCGGCTTATGAGCTTTTAAAGAACGATCCCGGGCTTAAGGTCGCGGTATTTGAGTCGGGCAATAAGCTTGAAGACCGTCATTGTCCGATTGACGGAAAAAAAGTATTAAAATGCGTAAACTGCAAAACCTGCTCGATAATGAGCGGCTTTGGCGGAGCCGGAGCTTTTTCCGACGGAAAATACAACATTACCAATGATTTCGGCGGGACTCTGTATGAGCATATCGGAAAGAAAGAGGCTCTCTCGCTGATGGAGTACGTGGATGAGATCAATCTAAAGCACGGGGCTGAGGGAACAAAGCTCTACTCTACGGCGGATACGGTCTTGAAGAAGACCTGCATGCAGAATAAGCTGAAGCTCCTTGATGCCAGTGTGAGACATCTGGGAACAGACATCAATTATATTGTTCTTAAGAATATGTATAAGGAGCTCTCGGAAAAGGCAGATTTTCATTTCCTGACTCCCGTAGATTCCGTTGCCGCCGTCGACGACGGGTACCGGGTGTCTGCCGGGGACAGGGAATATGTCTGTAAGCACTGCATCATCTCCGTGGGCAGAAGCGGCAGCAAGTGGATGCAGAAGACCTGCGAGAGCCTTAATATTCCCACAAAGTCCAATCGCGTCGATATCGGCGTAAGAGTGGAGCTTCCCGCCCAGATCTTTTCCCATCTGACGGATGAGCTGTATGAGAGCAAGATCGTATACCGGACGGAAAAGTTTGAGGATAAGGTGCGTACCTTCTGTATGAACCCCTACGGCAGCGTTGTCAATGAGAATACCAACGGGATCATAACGGTTAACGGACACAGCTATGAGGATCCCGAAAAGCGGACGCAGAATACCAACTTTGCCCTTCTGGTGGCCAAGCACTTTACCGAGCCCTTCAGCGACAGCAACGGATACGGAGAATCGATAGCAAGGCTTTCGAACATGCTCGGAGGAGGGGTCATCCTTCAGCGCTTCGGGGATCTGATCCGGGGAAGGAGGAGCACTCATCAGAGGATCGAGGAGAGCTTTGTGACCCCGACCCTTCAGGCGGAGCCCGGGGATCTGAGCCTGGTCCTTCCGAAAAGGATACTGGACAGTATCATTGAGATGATCCATGCCCTGGACAGGATAGCTCCGGGAACGGCCAATGACGACACTCTTCTTTATGGGGTGGAGGTCAAGTTCTACAATATGGAGGTGGAGCTTAACGACAGGCTGGAGACCAGATATCCGGGGCTTTACGTGATAGGTGACGGCAGCGGGGTTACACATTCGCTTTCGCATGCTTCGGCCAGCGGGGTATATGTGGCGCGGCAGATCGGGGGCAGATAAGCAAATCGGTGCGAAATAAGGTAATGATCCGATCTAAAATACAGATCGGATCGGCGTGAGATAAGGAGATGATCCGGTCTAATAATAGACCGGATCGGCGTGAACTGAGGTTCACGCCTAAGCACACAATTTACGAAGCAAATTGGTGCAGGAGAAATGAAATGGATTATATTGGTGAATTGAGGAAAACGGTGGGGCATGGTCTTTTGATGACTGTGGGCTGCGGCGTTTTGATAGAAAATGAAAAGGGAGAGCTTCTGCTTCAGAAGAGAAGCGATACGGGAGAATGGTGCGTTCCGGGAGGGGCTCTGGAGCCGCTTGAAACCTATATAGAAGCGGCTGAGAGAGAGCTTTTTGAAGAGACGGGGATCAGGGTCTTGAACCTTAAGCTGTTCGGGCTTTATTCGGGGGCGGACAGAGAGATACACTATCCAAACGGGGATGTGGTGTATTCGCTGTCTGTGATCTTTATCACCGATACCTATGAAGGAGAGATATCCGATTCGGATTCGGAGGTTCTGGAGCACAGATTTTTTGACCGGGAGGATATCCCGGAAGACTTGTTTCTGCCGGATGCCCGGCCGATCCTTGACTGGAAGAACGGGAAAACAGGGGTAAGGGTTGAGTGAGGAGTTACTGTCACAGAGCGAAAGGCTGTGAATAGTTATAGTAAAGAGGCAACAGGAGGATAACGGATAAATGACAACATTCATTGCTTCCATATCGGATAACAAGGTAAGGGAGCTGTTAAGGAAAATGAAGAAGGAGGATCTGCTGATCCTTTATTACAAGTCAAACGAAAAGCAGGTTCCCATTGATATGATCACCCTGTTTTCCGAGACCAAAGGAGGGGTGGAATTTAAGGAATATACCGATGACGTGACGGTGGCCTTCGAAACGGGCAGATTATTCGGAGAAGCGGATAAGAAAAATAATGCGAGCCTTGAGATAGTGGGGGAGAATCAGGTATTTGGAAAGTTAAAGGCTATGCTCACCGGCGCGAAAAAGCAAAAGAAGACTCCGGAGCGCAAGCCTGCCGCGCCTAAAAAGACGGAACCGGTGCCACAACAGCTTTCCTTTGATATGGTCGCGGCCCCCGCTGAGGGAAAGAACGCCGCACAAAAGAAAAAGGCAGATTCAGAGGACACCGATAAGCTCTTTGATGAGGCCTATTCAAAGTTCGATTCATTGCTTGTATCCCTTAAGACAAAGTCCTTTAATCCCGTAACGGCAAAGCAGGGGATATTCTCCGCCTTAAAGCTTATGCGGGAGGAGGCCGAACCCTTTGAAGAGGCGCTTAAGAAGAGCCTTTCGGATAGCGCACAGAAGAAATTCTTTTCCGGGATATCTCCCGATAATATCGAAAGGATCAGGGAAGCGGGGCTTGAAGTCATTAAATATGACAATGCATAATGTATATAAAAAATCCGCCCTTTCAAAAAGGGCGGATTTTCTGTGTACGCTGATTTGTGTGCAAATCGTGCGCCTGTATTAAGGAACTGTTGAAAAATAACTTATACACCTTTGCTTGTCTTTTTGCCCGATAGTACTGACGAAAAATCGCCGGCGTAGCCCGCTACGCCTAAGATTTTTCATCAGCACTCTCGAACAAAAATCCTACGCAAATGAGCATGTTATTTTGCAACAGTTCCTAACTGTTTGCAATGCTGAGAAGAGCATCGATAACGTTTGCACCGGGTACTTCATAAAGAATGCATGTTCCGTTTTCGGATGTAAGGATAACACAATCTGTTCCCTCGTCATCCTTTGTGTTCTCTATACCGAGAGTGATGGAACTGCCGGTCTCATCGTCGGTAAGAGTAACGGTATCGTCGTTGTTCCTTACAACATCACCGCAGATTGAAACCGCGTCATCACCTGCAGCGTTGAAGGAAATAAAGAGACCCTTCGGTGTGGTATCGGACAGTGCCCACATAACCTTTGAACCGTCATCAGCAGCTCCCGCATAACCAACGGGGAAAGCAGCCTTTAATTCCTCATCGGTAACTTCTGCAGAGGAGCCTGCATCTGCGGGCTTCATAAGATCCAGTGTACCATTAAGGGCATCGAGAAGATCAAGGATTGACTGGTTCATATCAAGCAGATCCTGCTCACTCTTAAAGTCATCCTCAGTGAGCTCGCCCATCTGATCCATAACGTCCTTGGTCTGCTTTAAAAGCTCCTCAACGGTATCATCCTGTGCTACAGAATCATCCATGTAAGCAGCTTCTACAGCGTTATATGCCTCAACCATGGAAGCGTAATTAGTCTGAAGATCTGCAAAGGTAAAGCCGGTAGTCTGCTCAACATCCTGTGTTGCTGTTTCTTCGGTTGCGGCAGCTTCTTCCTCTACTGCTTCCACGGGAGCGGGTTCTTCAGCCGGAGCTTCTTCCTTATCCTTGCCGCAGCCTGCAAGCATTACGCCGGCCATGGTCATGCTGAGTAAGAGTGCCAGTAATTTCTTTTTCATTTTTGAATTATTCCTCCTGTTTCAATATACTGGTTAAATGACAGCCCGGGGATCAAAAAAACATACAGTGCTGATACCTGAACCATCACGAATACCACATAATATTATTCCATTTTTTTTTTAAAGACAACTGTTATGAAAAAAAAATCTGATTTTAGTATTATTATCACATTTTTAATGACTGTAATCAGTACATTTTTGTTTATTTTTTACAATAGAGGTACCGATGCTCTGCCTGATACTTCATACGATCGGACCTATCCGCTGTTTGTACGGAAATAAGGTTAATGAAATACTTTTGACATCACCGGCATTATGCTATAGTAAATGATAAGGGAATATAAACGTGCCCCTGACATCATATATAAAGGAGAGGAAGATGACAGGAAAAAGGACAGCAGGAGCGGCGTTTTATCAGGCAGCGGCGTTACTGGCTGCGGCATTTTTATCAGGCTGCGCCATCCCGCCCGCCTTAACGGAAAATGCCAAAGTACAAAGGGAGGATGTTATGACACAGGAGTTTAAGGCAGCAGCGGTTGAGACAGAGGACGAATCCATGACCATATCCGAAGGCACCAAGGTGGTTTTTTCCGGGAAGGCTGCCGTAACCTTTTACGACGGGAGCAAAAAGGAGAATGCCTTCGTGCGCTGGTATGATGAAGAGGGGGAACGGGTACTGTCCACGGAAAAGCTCGGGAAGGGAACCCATATCCTTACCGGTAAAATCTCATATTTTGGCAATCCGGTGATCGAACAGAGGGCGGATCCCTACGTTATTTACAACGAGGATGACGGCTTTTACTATTTTACCTCCTCATGGCCGGCGTATAACGACGCGGAGCATGGCTACGACAGGATAGTACTGCGCAGAAGTCCTACCCTTGAAGGACTTCGAAACGCGGAGGATCATATCATCTGGCAGGCGCATCCGTCCGGGGCCCAGAGCCATCATGTATGTGCTCCGGAGCTTCATAAGATCAACGGAACCTGGTACATATATTATGCGACAACCTGTAACAGTGACGTATGGTCAATCCGGCCCTATGTACTGGCCTGCAGCGATCCCGATGATCTTTTAAATGCGGATAAGTGGGTCGAGAAAGGGCGGTTCCTTGATAAGAACGGAAAGGAGGCCGGGCTTTTCGATGTATTTTCCCTTGACATGACCTGTTTTGAGAACAAGGGGAAGCACTATGTGATATGGGCCTATAAGGGGTATTTCCCGAATGCCGTTTCCGGCTCCCTCCTTCTTATGGCTGAGCTTGACGGGAATGAGCCCTGGAAGCTCTCCGGTGACCCCGTCCTTTTGTCTCAGCCGGAATATGACTGGGAGCGGGTAAATGAAATAGTTAATGAGGGGCCGGCCGTGCTTAAGCATAACGGAAGGATATATGTGACGTATTCCGCCTCCGCCACGGGCCCCGAGTACTGTATGGGACTTCTGAGCGCAGATGAGGATGCGGATATCATGGATGCCGCAAGCTGGCAGAAGTCCGAAAACCCCGTCTTATCCTCTGAGGATTTTTCCGATCAGTACGGCCCGGGGCATAACAGCTTTACCATTGATGAAGAGGGACATACGATAATCGTTTATCATTCAAGGGATCAGAGATGTTATGACGGTAAATGCGAATGGGCAGATGCTGATCCGCTTTACGATCCCTGCAGAAATGCCAGTTTTGCCTATGTCCGTTTCAGGGAGGACGGGACCCCGGTATTCAACAGCACGGAGGAGAAAGAAACGGCAGGGATTGCCGTGTCTGTCACCATTACGGTGGAATGATCGGAATATTTTAAAGGGAGAAAAGTGTTAATGAAAAAGAAAACAGTATTGATGATCTTATGTTGTATGGCCCTGTGGCTTACAGCCTGCGCCCCGTCGGAAAAAAAGGAAAGCAAACCGCAGGCTGATACACCTTCAGTTTCAGAGACCGGACAGACGATAGAGATCGAGGAAAGCTCTCAGGACAGTCAGGCAACTTCCGGCACAGAAGATCCTCAGGACAGTCAGGGCGCTTCCGAAGGAGAATCGCTTACCGAAGAGCAGGCTCTTGAAGCGATAAAAAAATACTGCTACGAAAACAATCCTGATCTGAAGGATATGGAGGGCTCGGATGAGCAGACGCTCTACTGGGAGGTTTCCACAAACGATACCGGGGAGAGGGTCGTTCTGTACAGATCCTATACAGGGGCACAGATCCGCTACTATATCGATCCTGTCTCCGGAGATACCTATGTTACCGAGCTGGTACCCGGAATAATCGATGATGAACAGCGGACGGAGGAAAGCTTTAATGTAAGGGATTACCTGTAGGCCGGGGCTCTTCCCAACTTCCTGCTCATATCGGGGCGCGTCATAAAACCTCTATGAGCACACTGAAAAGATTATTTACGAACAGTTTTTCAGAGGTTTAGAAAGTTATGGTGGATTACGGATTGATCATAAAACAGATTGAGAGTCTTGCGGAGGCATCCTCCGAATGTATTCCGGTAATGGCCAATACCGCTGCCCTGTTGTTTTCGGAAATACCGGATATTAACTGGGCGGGGTTTTATCTGGTAAAGGGGGATGATCTCCTGTTGGGCCCTTTTCAGGGAAAAGTGGCCTGCGTTGGTATAGAAAAGGGAAGGGGGGTCTGCGGGAGTGCCTGGGAAGAGGACCGGATACAGCTTGTCCCCGATGTGCA